>Ga0181406_1000282_pt1 | contig 19868 bp, 27 predicted proteins | sample 29SPOviralmetaG_FD_130135 | JGI IMG/M metagenome (GOLD analysis project Ga0181406, IMG submission 130135) | Marine viral communities from the oligotrophic San Pedro Time Series (SPOT) site, San Pedro Channel, CA, USA - 29 SPOT_SRF_2011-12-20 | ecosystem: Environmental > Aquatic > Marine > Strait... | reverse complement strand
TTGAATAGTGCTTCCACCATACATATGAGCTACAACAGCAGCTTTAGTATCGTCACTTTGACCTGTTCCTATAACCTCTCCATTATATCCTATATATTCTGTAGTATCATCCATAAAAGGAACAGCAGTTTCTAAATTAGATACACTTTGAATAGTTGATCCGTCAACTTTTATTCTATGATCTAATAAAATGTCGTGAGATTTAGCACTAAATGCTACACCCTCAGAATAATTAAATACAATATTTGCAGCTCCAGATAATCCTTCAAAGAAAGTTATTCTTGCTGAATCAGTTTTAAATCTAAAGAAGTATTTAGTATAACCATCACCATCTTCTAAGAGATTACCTGTTTTTACAATATGAAAATTACTTGTGTCTGTTACACTAAAAGTTGTTCCGTTTACAACAACACTACTAAGATTAGGCATCCTAAGAAACTCAAAATTTAAATCAGACGTTAATCCATTTGCAGTGCCTGAAGGCATAGCTGCATTACTTTTAGGATTTATAAATATGATACCAATATGAGTGTTGACATAACCAACTGCTGCATAAGTACCTATATTATTACTAAAGCCTAATCCTGACGCTTGTGAAGGAGTTAAAGATGAATAGTTAGTACCTCCAAGAAGAGAAGGGTTAAATGTTGCTTGAAAAGCATTTCCATAACTTACATCGGCTGCATCTGTTCTAAGTGATAATTCTTCAAAACTACCATTAGTAAATACTACGTATAATTTAGAATTATTAAAAGACATTGATGCTACATCTTGGTCAAACTTCCATTGTGACCAAGAGCTTTGTAACCTTTCATTGTTTTGGTTAAAATACTTATAAATGTATATTGTTTTTGTGTCATCATCTGTTTGACATACTAACATATTTTCGTTTGTAGACGCTACCATATTAGTAATTCTACCAGCAAGATATTCAGGGCAGTGTGAAGTTACTAAGGCTGCATCTTTAATCTCTGTATTACCATCAGTAAAATATTCTCTTACGTTAGAAAAGTTACCACCTTTTTGTGCAAAGAAAACACTGTTACCTGCACCTACTGGTGAGGCTGTTAAATCACATTCAAACTTTGTAGATTGATCTATAGTAACTTCTGCTGGTGTTAGTAATTGAGTAGCTGAAAGTGTAAACTGATTTAATTCAGAAAATAATAATAAACTATCTTGTATAGGTAAAGCAGCTTTTAAATCTGATACTTCATTTTGACTAACTGCTACATCTATAGGATCAGTATCTAAAAGAGTACGTACTGTTGTTCTAAAGAAATTAAAGAAATTGTTTGTTTCACTAAATATTACATTTTCACCAGATATTAGTCCTAATCTACTTCTGTGGAAAAATATATCTGATATTGTTTGATTTAATAAACTAGGAAATGGGTTTGTATCATCATCTCCTGCCATTCTGGACGACCAACCTTTTCCTTCTGAGTTTGACCCTTGTGTAAACTCGAAATATAAATTATTGCTAGATGAATGTCTAAGTTGTTTAAGGGTATGAGGTAAAGTTGTTGCGTTAAAATTATTTTTTAAATTAGCTGCTACAGTTTCTTTCCAAACCCCAGAACCTCCTGAACCTGTGTATACAACATAAAAATTATCTTCTTTTTGATTATTATCTCCAGCAACTTGTATTCTATAACCACTTACACATTGATTAGGTAAGTCAGTAAAAGACTTAGCGTTGTCTTTAAAAACTCTTAAATTACTACCACCATCATCATCAGTAGCTTCTATATTAAAATCACCTATCTGACCATCATCAGTAGTTGTAAGAACAAAGTAAGGTTCGTTATTGTTTGGGTTTGGTGAAACAAACGCATTATATGTTATAGAAGTTTTGTTATATATTTCAGTATATCCTCTATAAGGAGCAGGATAACTGTATTCTTGACCAGATGTCATAGACATAGCGTTTTGAGGTAAAAGTATAGCTCCTCTTACTTGAGCATTTGCAGCTACGTGTTTATTAAAAACCCAGCCATCTTTAGGAGCTTTACTTATATAGGAATCAGTAGCACTAGCATTATCTACTAGAGTTTGTGCATCAGAACCAGCATAAGGAATAATAGCATTACCTACTAATACTGTAATATCTGTTGGGAATTGTCCAGTTGAAGGCTCGACAATATTAAAGACTCTAGCATTGTTATAATAAGTGTTTGTGCAAGTATCGTTTAATTTAAGTGTTTGAGCTGTACCATCAAATTGATTTGTTGTAAATGGTATTGACTCAGTATAAGTTGCTATAGGAGCAGCATAAGTACCACTAGAAATCATGTTACTATCGTCTTTAAAACCATCCGATCCAGTATCACCTGTTAATTGCTTGATGACTGCTCCAACTTGTAATTGTGTTTCATCAGTTACATTGCTACCATTACCAGCAGTTGTAGTTGCGTCTGCTGTTAATACTTCACTAGAATCAGTTTTTGATGTAACTTTTATTTTATAGTTTCTTGAGTAATTAACGCTTTTTAAATATATTAAAGCTTTGTTTCCTGTTTCTTGAGGATCAACTACCGAGTCTTGTTCAACAACTTTTCTTTTATTAACTATAAAAGTATAATCTGATACTGAAGTAGAAGTTATATCGTTTTTTGTAAGTGTAACACTATCTACTGCTGCTAAATAAGATGTATCGTCAGTATTAGTTTGTACGAATACACAACTACCACTTGACCAATCCCAGCTACCTACGCCTGATTCATAATTAAGATTACCGTTAATGTCATATACATATATTTTAGGGGCACTAGCGTGAGGTTCTATTACAACAGTATATTGTTCTGTTTCACTACGCTTGTATGTAGTAATATAAAAATTTGATATATCACCTATAGCTTGTGTATTACTTGTACTTAAAACACCACTACTTACACTAGAGTCAAAACTATTAGTTTTTACAAATTTCTTTATAAACTTTGTGGGTGGTCTTTTCTTTAATCCATCAACCACATCAGATAAACCGTTTTCCTGTAATTCACCTTGAGATTCTAATCTTAACTCTGCTGGTTGTTGAGAAATACCGTTTATTAAATTTGGTATGTGTTTAGAGACTAAAGACATTTAGACTACCCCTGTTCCAATACTTCGATCAGTAGCACTATAAGTACCATAATCGTCAAATATATTATAATCACCATTATCCCCTTCCATTTCTCGTAAGGCAAATAATGCGTTTTGTTCGTCAGTTCTATTCATAGAAGAAAGTGTATCACTTCCTAGCACTCTTTCTTGAAATATACGAGCAGCTCTAACTGTAACATATCTTCGAGCTACTTCAGGTAAATTTGTGAAATCTAATAGTCTTACTATATCTAAGTTTAGTGTTTTTCCTATGTTAAAAGAGTGTGTTACTTTATCATATATTTTATTACCACGTTGTACATATTCTGCTGTAGAGCTTCTATATTTAGTTTTAGCTAAATCTGCTCTAACAATTTCATCAGCTAAAGTAATTTCACCAGAACTTGAATCTGCTGCTGCTGGAAAGTTTTTCTCTGTGTTGAAGTTCCAGCCCATTGATTGAACTTCTCGTGAAACTTCATTGAGAATACGTTCAGCATCTACAGCATCTAATAAGCCTGATTCTAAGCTAGATACTGGAGCTTCACCTATAACAGAAAGCATAGAGTTTACTGCTTCTAATTTTGTTGTTGATGTTGTTGACATAAATACCTCAATGAAAAAATAAAGAGAAGCACCCCCGAAGGGATGCTCTCAGTTAGACTATCTTATGATACAAAAGCAATAGCCGATTTGTTACGAAGGACGTTATGACCCATTGCGTATTTAGCAACCATCAAAGTACCTTGACGTTCGATTTGGTATTCAGACTCAACACCAAGATCAAGCAACTTAACAGTTGCAGCAGCATCTTTAGTGAATATAAGACCTCTAAGATCACCATCACGACTTGCATAAGCAGTAGCTCTATTCGCTTCGTTAGTACCTGAAGGAGTAGGAGTTGACTGAGCAGCAATCGGTAGGTGGTTAGACATAAAGATTTTAACTCCACCTACTGTAGGAACTTGACCAGTTGCAACACTACCGTTACCACCTACATCACGATTAATGGCTGTAGTGTCACTACCTAAAAGTATGTAGTAAGTTTCTGGATTCAGAACACAATACTTCTCACCAGTTACATCATTCTTGTCGAAAATTTCTAAAGCTTTGATGATGCCATCAACAACTTCTTGACCATTTGGTGTATGATTATCAACATCTTCAGAAGCAACAGTCTTAATGTCAATCTTACCAGCAGCACCAGTAGCACCAGAAGAAGCTCCTGATAGACCAGCAAAGTCAGCATTAACCCACTGAGCTTGTTGATCTCCGTTGCCAGAACCTGTGGCAGCCTCGTAGATTGTTGAGAAGATGTTACGGTCAGCAGCGTTAGCTAAAGCGTTACCCATTTCTGATGAGTAGATAGAACGCACGTCATAGTGGTTCATTGCCTCATCAATTTTAGGTACGAAAGCTGAACTTACTAACAAGTCATCTACTGTTACTGTGATTTCACTAGCTGGTACTGAGCCACCATAAATGACCTGACCTACTGTGTGATATGCAGCAGTAGTAACTCCGATAGATGGGAACTGAGCTGACTTACCATTTTTAATTGTGCGAACTCGGTGAAGAGGCATCGCAATGTTTTTTTCTTCAAAAGCAGTTAGGACTTCACCTGAAAACTGCTTAAGGAATAAAGCTCGGTTATCTGATCCTGAGCCTTTACCTAAGCGAGATGTACTATTCTCGTCTGTACTATTCCATGACATAATAATTTACCTTTTATTAAATGTTTAAATGAATGATATTCTACTCAGTCACTTAACACTCATGCTTTCTCTGAGATTGTCCTCCTCGGAGGGTCAAAGGTAATTGTAATTGTGTTGTTGTTACTTTTGGAATGTTAAAAAAGCCCTCCGAAGAGGGCATAAAAGAGACTATAGTTGGCTACGTCCTAACTTGGACACAACCTGTTGACGATAAGCTGGATCACTCTCGTATCTAGGATCTTTCATGTCAGCAGTCACTTGTGACCATGACTCGTAGTTACCGCCTGTATTGTTGGTAGCTTTACCATCTATTAATGATGGGTCTACTCCCTCTACAGCTTGATACTTTTGTTGTAATCCTGCTACAGCCAACTTGACCATATCAATGTCTCCAGAATCTACAGCTTTATCATAAGCAGCAATCTCTTGTGAAGATAAATTATCTGCTGCCCATGAAATCATTTGACTGTAAGACTCTTCTCCACCTACAGTATCGTAGATAGAGTTTTGGTATTCTGCATTAGAAGCCTCTTGACCTTTAATCCATGTATCTACCAAATCTTTAGAAAATCCTTTTTCAGCTAAAGCACCATAAGCACTTTCTGAAAGACCTCCTTGTTCATTGTATTCTTGTTGAAGAGAATTAAAATCAATTCCAACATTATCTAATGCTTTTTCAACCTCGGCTGATTCCGTATTAGGTGAAGGCTGTGTTTCAACTTCTTCAGTTTGTTGTTCTTGGTTTCCTGAACCCATCTTCTGTTCTAACTGGGCATAAGCTTCTGCCATTTGTTCAGCATTTTTAAACTTCTCAGGAAGCCATTCAGGGCGACTAGGGTCATTGTTCTGCTCCAGTTGTTCTCCCTTTTCTATCATTGCTTGTGTGTTATCAGGGTTTTCTGCCTGTTCTTCATAAGTTGATAAAGTTTCTGTACTCATATTATAGTCTCTTTTTAAAAATTAAACTTGTATATCGGCTTCTGCCATAGATTCAGCAGCTCCTTTAGCCATAGCTGGGGTGGCTTTTTCAGCAATAGACATCATCTGCTGCTGTTGCATCATTTGTTCTTGTTGTTGTTGTGCTGCCATTTGTTCTTGTTGTAATTGTTCTTGAGATTTTATTAAACCTTGAGTATCAATACCTAACGATGCAGCAAGCCTAGATATATAATCATCTACATTCATTTGTTGTGCTATTAAGTCTGCACCTAATGGTTGTAAATATTGTAAGAAAGCTGAAAGTTTATTTAAGTCTTGTCCTCTACCTAAAGCTTCTAAACCAGTTACTATCTGTGGTTTTAAAGTATCTTTAGGGAACTTAGGCATCTTCTTCTCTTTTTGCATCTTTTGTAAAAGTAAATTTACAAGAGGTACTTGAAACTCTTGAGAGAGAACGGAGTAGATACCACCAAGAGCAGTTTCTAATTCCTGTGCCATAAACCTAACTTCTTCTGCTGTAACACGCTCTGCATTTCTTTGTACTGAGCTATTTAGTAGAAAAGCGTAAGAAAGTCTTTGTGTTATTGCAGCCATTGTTTCTTGTGCTACTCTAAAATCATTAAACTTTTGAGCTTGTAAAGTAGTAACATCATTAGCATCACCGCTAATTATAGCACCATTAGGGCTATCAGCAATGTTTCTAATTTTAGTTGTACCGTTAGGTCTTACCATAAATAGTAATTTAGCTGATGCTGCACTACCCTCTACAATAGCTTTTGTTAGTGCTTCTAATGATTTTACATCACCTACATATTCTTCTACAAAACCTCTACCATAATTTTCACCATCAACAGCAATAAATCTTAATGCCATCCAAGGAAGTTTATCTTCAGGGTATGTACCTTTAGATTTAGGTATAATAACTCCATGAACTTCTTGGTGTACATTAAAAGATTTACCATCTCGTTTTATACAAGTATATAAATCACATTCTTTTTTATTTAAGGTTTCTTGATAAGTAGGGTTTTCAATTAAAGCTTCTTGAACCTCTACAGGTAAAGCATTATATGCAACGGTTTCTTTTACAATTATTTTTAAAAGATTGCCCATTGTGTCTCTTTGAACAGTAAACCTATCTAATCTAAATACTTTCATTCCACCTTTAGTAGGTAAATGTATAAGAGCATTACCGCTTACAATAAGTTGTTTTAATGCTTCAAAAGCAGGGACACGTATAGCTCTTGATTCTATTTCTTGTATAGCACTTCTTTCTATACGAGCTAAAGCTTCTTCGACTTGTCCTCGTGCATCACCACCTAATTCTACCAAATCATAATCATCTATTGTAAGTCTAAAGAATGGTTCATTAGGTGGGAGCAAAGTCATTAAAAGTTTAGAAGCTAAATTGTTTACCCCTCTTGCTCCTACAGATTGATAAGGGCTATCGTACTGAGTGTGACTTCCATGACCTTCAGGAGGCATAAGAGTAGGTATTGTTAATTCAGCACAAGTCCTAGCTCTTCTTAAAAAAGCATCACGATCTGCCGTCATATTCTCATAGCTTTTTGCTATGCTTTCGTCATAAAGCATTTGTTATTCCTCAGTATTGTCTATTTCCAGTAGTCATACTTAAACTTTGATTTGTTGATTTGTTAGTAGTTACTGGTGTTTTTTCTACTTTGACTGCTTTTTTTTCTTTTCTATCTTCTCTAACTTTTTGTATTGCATCAGCACCCAAACCTCCAATACCTAAAGCAGTAGGTACTTTTGATTTACTTTTTGAAGCTAATGAACCTATTCCTAGACACATAATAATTTCCTATGATATTTTAAGACCTGAAGATGCACCAGTAGATGTAGCTTTACCAATTTGCATACCAGACTTTGCACCTCTTCTTAATCTTTTAGTTCCAGCAGATTGTTTCTTTAAAGCAGTTGCTGTAGAATCTACTGCATCTTCAAGGACTTCTGGTGGTTTTTCAGGTGGTGGTGGAGCTTTTGGAGGTGGTGGAGGTGGTGGCGGCATTTTCACATCGGGAGCTTTAAAGCACATAATTAATTCTCTTCTGTTATATCCTCATAAAGAAACTCCATTCTTTCTAGGACTGATTGCTGACCTTGCAAGTAAGCTATCTGTTCTGGAGTTGTTCCTAGCTTGCGAGGTAATGTATTCGGAAATATTTTTTTAAAATGTGTAAGTATTTCTTTACTTACAAAAGGTGTTTTTTCCATAATTAGTTCTCTACAGGGTAACTTTTTAATATTAACATAAAATCAAAGACTTACAGGAAGCCAATGTAACCATACATTTGCGATGATATGGAGGCAGGTTACTACCTCCAGTATCAATATCGCTTTAGCTTTAGATTTCACAACCACCTGCCACACAAGCTAGTTCCTGTGTACCAGTAGTTGTATCTTCTTTTTCAAACTCTCCAAGTCTATCCCAATCAATATCACTTGGTAGTTCACTTTTCATACTTTTGTATGTTTCTTCATCAATAGCTTCATAAGGTGCTTGCTGATAAACATGATCTGTTCTAGGTAAGAAACTAATACCAGAACAACTATCTAGTTTATCCCATACCCATTGACCTGCTGCAAGAAACTCTGCATCTGAGTAATAAATAGTCACACTAGGTTTATGCTCACACCAGCTTTCTTGATAAGTATCCCACAAGTCTAACTGTTGTTGTACATCTAACTCTTCTACTGTTGTAGCACCATCAGGAGCTTTCATAGGAAAAGAGAATACATAGTTTTCATTATTCATTACATCTTTTTCCCAAGGTACTCCAGCATCTTTTAGAAACTCTGAGATAGGGTCTTTACCATCTGAGCGTACTCGTCTTATATAATAAGGTGAGAATCTAGCATGAAGTCCTGATGCACTATCTACTAACTGACTAACTGTACCTGATGGTTTAACACAAGTAATAGCAGTTGATTGATTTACACCTAACTCAGCAGCCCACTTCTTATTAGTTTGAACAGAAACGTGTTTTAATTTTTCTAATGTTAATTTTAAATCAGGTTGATTAGGATGATCAAACCAAGAACCTTTATCTGTTTTACCCGACAAGATTGGATGATCCATTATACCTGTCATACTAACACCAAGCAAACATTCTTCTTGTGTGTTCTTCTTCCAGATAGATCGAACATATCTAAAGTCAGTTAATGAGGACTGTAGTGTTCCTAGTATTGTAGCTATTTCTACTTTCTCTTCTAAATCTCTTAGATCATCAGTAGACCTTACAACAACTTCACTAAGATTACATACTTGTGCTGACCTAAGTATTATTTCGGAACATGGGTTAGTACCAAAACTATGATCTATATCTCTTCGTCCGTTTCTTGCTGCTTGGTTTTTTGATGCTGCTCTTGAGAAGATACCTCGCTCTCCAGCTTTTGATTTATATAATGATACCCACTCTTCAAGAAATGTTTCAAAGTCTGGGATGTCTGCATATACAGCACTATTATTAGCGAGTGCCCTTTGCGTATCAGTTTCCCACCAATTTCCAGACTTAGCATGACGCATCCTATCGTCAGAAAGATTAGAGAGACTGATAAGAGCAGACCTCCTAACACCCCCAACAACAACAATCTCTGCAATTTTACATACAATATCATGGCACTCTAGGCTAGTAAGCCTCCTCCCAGCAGCAGCTTTGAAAGTAGCAACAGTGAAATGTAACAAAGCGACAAGAGGATCAGCACCCGAAGAACGACCTCCAAATGTTTTAAGACGTTCCCCTTTTTTGCGTAAACGGCTAACATCCCACGAAGGTATCTGACCCGAATACAAAAGACTAACCAGCTCACGATAAGCCTTCGCCCAACCAATTTTAGAATCTCGTACAACGATTGTAGTATCTGTTTCATGAAACTCCTCCGCAACTTCTGGTAACTTTTTAACTTCTTGTCTTTCAACTGAGAAACCTACTCCAGTACCACACATAAGAACGTAAAGTATTTCATCAAATGCTCGAATATTATCTATAGCTATATAAGAACAATTAAACCCAGCCATGTTATCTCTAGTTAGTGCTTCTCCTGCTGTCATTAAACAACGCATAGAAGGCATTACATCTTGATTATAAATTGCTTTGTATAATCTTTCAGATGTTTCATAATCTATTTGACCTCTTTCTACCCAGAAATCAGTATATCGTCTTACTGTTTCTGACCAAGTTTCTCTTCTACCTTTATCTTCTAGCCAACGAGCATAGCGTGACTTGTGTATGTATTGTTGATATGAATCCATTATTCCTCCCACTCTATTAACTTGTCACACAAATCTAAATAACATTCTTTACAAACCTCTATATCTTCCCACACTTCAAATACTTCTTTATCGTTGCATTTATCACATTCCATTTACCAGTTTACTCCTTTTGTCTTTTTCATTAGCTCAATCATTTTGTTTAAATACCAAACTGCTTTTTCAGCATCTTCAATAGGCTTGCCTTTTTCCCACAGTCTAGTCCCAGTGTACTTGATTACATTTCCATGACAATATGAAATAGCTTCATACTCACCTAACGCATCAATAATGTAATCTATAGTCTCTATGTTTCCTTTATTATAATGAGGAGGCTCATTTACTAAATCTACGCTGCCCATAACTTCACCTCTTTAGTATCAAAGTTATATTCACCATTGCGTAGTATTCTAGCAAGCCTTGCGTTTTCAAGAGCTACCATTTCACTTAAGTTATTTTTTGCGTATGTGTTAACTACAGTTTCCCAAGTAGCACCTTCTTGTTGTAAAATTTTGTTAGCTTTTTTATCACCTATTGTAGGGCAACCTTTATAGTTATCAGTTGAATCACCAACAAGAGTTTGATAAAAGAAATTATAATCAGCTTGATCTTCATCTATTTTTACAACCTTTCCATGCACTAAATGATGTGCAGGTATTGTTAATAAATCTTTATCTAAAGACCATATAACTGTATTAGAATCTTTACTACCTAAAATACCAAGCAAGTCATCAGCCTCTAATCTATCCTCAACCTTACCGTTGTATTTATCTGCTAAATATTTTTTGGCAAAATTTAGGAGCATTGGTTTGCGTACATTTGTTCTATTAAGTTTATAGTAAGGTGCTACCTCTTTTCTATATAAGTTAGTTCCTGACAAACAAGTTATAACTTCAGAGCAATCAGAATCTTTAATTATCTTAGACATAAACTCTTCAATAGAACCTATAACATCTTTCTCATGTGCGTGTAGAGTCCATAAACCATCACCCCAATCTATAGGGGTTTCAGCTATAGTTGCAGCTTTATATGCTACAATGTCCCCATCAACCAAAAGTGTTTTAATCTTCATTGCTATCCTCCATCATTCTTTCATACTCTTTTTTATCTAATCTTTCCATCATAAGTCCAAACCTAGCTAGTTTATACTCTATAATAGTTTGAGCTACCCATCTAACTCCTAGAGCAATACTAACAAAAGCAAAACTTAATACAAGAATTATGTTTAATATATTTTCCATTGTTACTCCTGATGTTTTATCAATCGTAACTTACGAGTCTTGGGGTTAAAACTAAGTAGTTGTACACCCATTTCTTTTTGCAAGTTAGTTCTGTTGCTTTTTAAAAGATGGTATCCTCTCTGTTTAGAATACGTTAGTGTTTTGACATCAAACAAGTAAATCTCATTATCTTTTATAGCTACAATATCTATAGCACCTGAACAACCACAGTTATGAAATACTTCAAATCCTTCATCCCATAACCAAGTAATTGCGTAGTGTTCTGCTATATCACCAATACGGCTAGGGCTAGTGAGTCTCTGCCCAACTACTTCCGACTTGGTATTCTGAGTCGAGAGGACATTTAAAATTGAACGCTCGCTCTGTTTCTTTAATTGCTTTTTTAGTGATTGCACCTATTTTATCCTCAAGCCCTTTCTTAACTAAGATTTGAACTTCATCATGTACAAAAGCTACTACTGAAACTTCTTCTTTAGTATAGCCTTCGTTCCTTATCATATCATTTATAGTTGCATACCATTTTTTACAAACGATAGCACCTGCTGATTGAAGTAATGTATTTAAAGCAGCGTGTGGGTGACGGATAGGTATTAAGCGTCCGTCTAAACCATTAATAAGTTTTTCACCACTTTGTTGTTCTAATCTATATTTTAGAGCTTCTGTTAGTTTCTTTAAAGCAGGTGTTTTGGCTAAGAATCTCTTCTTAATTTGTCCACCCTCCTTTGCACCTTTACCCATTATCTGTCCTATTTTTTCATTACCTGCACCATACAAAAACCCATAGATAAATGTTTTTGCTTGTGGTCTGGTTTCTAATCCAGCAGCTTTTTGATTAGCTGTATGAATATCACCGCTAAGTATTTCTTTACCATATGAACCACCATCATAACGATTCATATAATGAGCAAGACATCTAAGTTCTAGTCCACTAGCGTCTGCACCAAGTAATGAGTATCCCTCTGGTGCGTGAAATAACTCTCTACATTCCTTGCCAAAGGCTGCTCCTGTTGAGGGGACTTGTGCGACATTCGGGTCACTGTGAGTACAGCGAGAAGTAACAGCACCCATATGATTGACACGCCCATGTATAACACCACTTTTTTCCAATTTAAGCCACGCTTGTTTCCCATTTCCTAGTTGTCCTAATCTTTTGTTTAACATTAAATACTCTGTGAGTAGACGAGCTTCAGGCATATTAATTCCTGCCAGAATTTTTTCGTCAACTTTTGGTTCACCTGTTGGAGTAAACTCTTTTGGTTTCCAACCTTTTCTTTGTAACCTGTCTGCTATCTGCTGTCGTGAAGCAGGATTGAAAGGTATTACTTTTGTTTTAGTTTTTAACTCCACTATAGTAGGTGGGAGTGTATCAACTAACTCGTTCTCAATCTCTTGTTTACGTGCAGATAGTTCTGTATAAAGCTTTTGTGCTTTTTCTACATTGAATGGAAAACCTGTCCATTCTTGCTGTAGTAACAGTCTATTCATCTCATGTTCAAGACGCATAGGTTCTTCAGGGTACTTCTTAGATAGAATTAAATTATAAAGTTTAGTATTTAGTTCTACATCTTGTTCACAGTAATTAAGCATTTCTGGTGTGTACTTATTAAAAGCACCTTCATACTCTCCATAATCACCTTTCTTAAAGTTTAGGCGTTGACCCCAAGCCTTGAGCGAATGTGAACCAATCAGGTTGTTATCAACAGTTCTTTTTAATATATCTTTTTCTTTTAGATTACACCATATAAGTCTTGATGCAACTAAAGTGTCAAAGATTTGTCCATAGTAGTTAAAGTTATATAGTTTTTTTAATACAGGTAGATCATAAGCCATAATGTTATGACCACCTATAGCTTCAGCACCTTGTAATATTCCTAAGCCCACTTGTATGTTGTCAGGTTCAATGCGAACTACATTACCTGTCTTTAAATTCTTTAGTACCATACAATGAACTTTAGTTACATCAGGCAATAAGTGATCTGCTTCTATATCAAATATTATCATTATATATCCTCTCGCTGGAGTGATTAATTTAATTCTCTTTCTTCGTTGTAAATAATTTTAAATTGTTTAAAGGTTGGTAAATCCCCTTCTAATCCAATAGAAATTAAAAGTTCTTTTAAAACCCTGTAAGCCTCCATCATTTTTATTTCATTAGTTTCTGCTATAACCATTAAAACTCTCCTGTATAATCTTCGGACATACGTCCAGTATCTTTAGAGTAAACTAACTGACCTGCTACACCTGTCTCTCCACTCCATCTGTTTTTGAGTATTCTAAGGGTAGTCTTGTCAGAATTTTCAGGGTCTTGCTGGTTGCGTTCCATACCTATAACAATATCAGATAGCTGACCTATAGCTGCTGAACCACGAAGTTGAGATAAAGACGTGATAACACCTTCTTCATGTCCTTTATCACCACTAGGTCGTCTTAAGTGTGATACAACAATCATACCTATATTCAATTCTTCTGTTATAGATCGAAGCCTTGTCATTAAAGTATCTATTGTCCTACGTTCATCACCTCCATCCATACCACTAACCACAATACTAATGTGATCTAGTATAATGTATTGACAACCACAACCTCTTGCAAGGTATCGTAGTTTATTAAGCAGATTATCGCTTTCAGTAGAACCCCAATGGTCATACATAAATACACGACCAGTACCTAGAGTAGCATCAAAAGCCTCTTTTAATTCAGCCTCACGTATATCCTCTAAGTGAACTAGCTTGTTCAGGTGGAGTGACATTAATCCCTGAGCTGTGCGTTTACTGGACTCCTCCAACGCAACGTAGCCTATGGTAGCACCCTCGTTCAGTAGATGATATGCAAACTCCCTAGTAAGTTGAGACTTACCTAAACCTGAACCTGCTGTAACTGTAACTATTTCACCCAACCTACACCCACCTATCTTTTCATTTAAAGCAGAATAAGGATAAGGTACAGTGTGTACTACTTCATTTGTAATTATTTCTTGCCATAACTCGGCACCATTAATAATACCATCAGGTTGAAAAGTTTTAGCTTCCCAAAAGGCATTTATTAATTCTTTGGTACGTCCAGCCATTAACATTTCGCTAGGGTCTTTCAATGGTAACTTAGCTATCTTAGCTTTACGAGGAGATAATAAGGCAGCACATTCTAATGATGCTTTTCTACCTACATCATCATTATCAAACATAAACACAACTGACTCAAAACCCTCAAGCCATTCTATTGCTTGTCTAATATCTCTCTTAGCACCAGCAGCTCCAGTTTTAACAGAAACGACAGCCCACTTATGATCGAAGGCTTGTGATAAGGATAAAGCATCTAACTCACCCTCGACAACTGTTACTGTTTTTCCTTTGTCTCTCCAGAGCCACTGTCCGTAGAGTCCTGCTTCTTTAAGATTTCCACGCACTGAGAACTGCTTTCCTGCCAACCGTACTTTCTGACCGATAGTTTTTCCTTGTGTGGTTTTGTGGTTTGCAATCTGCGTTGTTTTACCATTTATATCACCTGTTTGATAATCCCAAAACTCTACAGTCTTAAGATTTAGTTTACGTTTAATTAATGGAACATAGTTACCAGTTAAAAAATTATCGGGCTTCAACTCTACCACTTTAGCCTCCTCTTGGGATTGCCCATAAGTTTCACACGCAAAGCAATAGGTGTGTCCGTCAGAGTAAACACTATTAGCATCTGACGAACCACACTTATCACAAGGAGTGTGTCTAATAAATTCACTCTCCTGTTTTTCCATTTATTTCCTCTATTACTTTTCGTTTCTGTTCGTTTGTGTAAGTAGACCAAAGACTAACATCATCAATACTACGACCACAACCAACACAGCGTTTATCTTCCAGAACACATATGTTTATACATGGTGATTTAACTAAGCCATTCATCTGGGATGATTTCTTCTGCATATATAAATCCATGTCTTTCTGCCCATTCAGCACAAGTCATTTTAGTGCCGTCTTTTCTTCTTTTAGCACCTTGAACAGTGCTATTAGATTTCTGAAATAAGAAACGTATATCAAGTTCAGGATGTTGCTCCTTCATGCTTCTCATCTTACGTTGAGCATCTTGTCGAAAGTAACCTTTAATTTCGATATACATATTTCCAATTAAAAGATCAGGTACGTAGTTACGCTCAACTACATAAGGTAGTTTACAAGGCTCATACTCATAAACTACCCCACGTTTGTCGAGGTTTTCTTGTACTCGTTCTTCAAGGGTTGACCTAGAAGTCGCCTTCATCAAATGGTATCTCCTCGCTAACAGTTTCTGTTGTAGTAGCAGGTGCTACATAACCATCTTCCTCATCAAAGACGGAAGTTGCTGAGTTACCATACTCGACAAGATCAATTACTTGTACAGCTTTAAGTCGTAAAGAGACTCCAGCTTTTTTGGTACTAGGCATAACATAAGAAACAGGTTCAAAAGCAATCTTAACCTTAGATCCATTACCAATTAGAGTTTCTTTAGTTAGTGGTACACGTTTAGAGTCAACAACAGCAGGTTGTTGCTCGTAAGTAGTACCATCACGTTTTCTTACTTTAGCTTTGAGTTTGAATTTAAACTCAACATTACCTGTATCATCACCAGTATCTCGGTCATACACAGGATTACTACAACATTGTGTGGTCAGCGTATTTTTTAAACGAGGGTCTTTTTCAATAGCCTCATCAAACTTAGCTTGAACTATCTCATCTAGTTTCTCACACATTGGTGTAGCTTCAGCTACAGGCATTTGAAGATTTATAGTGTAATCTCCATCAGGATTGAACTTAGTATCAGGTTCAAACACTTTTGCCCACATAGCTGTTCCAGATAATACCATTATATTTTTCGCCATATTTTTGTTTCCTTTAGTTAATATTGAACGGTGGGTGGCTATAGGGTAACTTTTTGATTAGGCGAAAAAGTAATCGCTTTTTAAAATGTCATCCAAGTCCAGCCCACCCTTTTCAGGTGGTTGAGGAACAACTGTCCCTTCGGGTAATGAAGCTACTGCATCATCATAAAGACAACGAAGTACATCATGTTCTTTATACATTGCTACAAAAGCCTCTCGTAACCTTTTGTTTAACAAAGGCATATTAGGACTATGAGTTGCATAAGAGTCATGCACCATAGCAAAGTCTATTATACCATCTTTTAAACACTCATGTACAGTCAGCGTCAAAGCAGAAGCGTCAAGCGAATGTACAAAGTTTGGACTAGCACCTGATAAGGTTTTACGTGAGTCCATTTTATTTCCAGTATCTTCACGATACCTAAGTGCAACCAAACTACCTGCTATGTGAGTTTTAATACGCTTACTTTTCCTGTCCGTATAAAACTGCCTAACCAATAGGTTGGTTGGTGTCGTCCACGTAAACGACATACCATTATCGACATACAACTTAGCTATATCTTTAATGTAATTCATTGCTCCAAATGCAGATACTATAACCTCACCAATAGCTTGCCAAACAAAGTTTGATAAGAATGATGCAGACTCAAAGAAGTCATCACCCCAAGGGTTATTTCCCCTACATTTTTCTTCAAGTGCCTCCATGATGTAGTCCCTACAAGCGTGTCGTGTACCACTGTAAGGTACAATCATAACAGAACGCTTGGTTAGTTTTCTACACACCCCAATATTAAGTAGATGTTGAGCCATCTCACCACCCTCTTGCTTCAACAATTCAGTAGTTCTATTAGCTACATCACTATAAATATCTTGTGGGTCACTGCTCGGTGTAAGGTTTACTGCTCTACCCCCCTCAGAGTCTCTGAGCATGGCTGACAGATGTTGTAGCCCATTACAACTACCATCACTAGCACAAGGTAAGAATGTCTCATACGGCTCACCAAAGCCTCTCAGACGTACCTCGTTATACTCTGCCCATTCCTTACACCAAGCCAGTGCTTGCCAAGGTTTGTCTGCTGTTTGCCACCACTTACACTCGTAGGGGTCATTGTAAACATCAACAGCGTTATCTATATTCATGTATGCCCACATCTCACGCTCTTCAAGGCTAACTTTATCAACACCAAACACATTAGCTCCATGAATAGCCAACCACTTAGCATCTTCGTCATTACTTATAATAGCAGGACGAGAGAACTCTAATAATGCTTTAGAGTAATCTGCATTTTGTGGTGAAAGAAAGGACTCAACAGGATATTTCCTGCCACGAAAGTCACACTGCCAAACAAACCAAAAATTATCTCTTTGAGCATACTCTTCAGCAAGCTGTAAGGTACGCTCTACTTGAATACGCTTGGACATATTCTTTGCATTAGCTGTATATATTGCATTTCTTTGTGCTTTAAATATTTTAAATTTTTCTATATCTTGATCATTTAAATGTTTAGGCTCTTTACTAAAAGGATATGGAGGTATTGCTAGAGCATCTCTTGGAGGTAAACCTACCCACTCATCACCACCCTCCCAACAATTAGTAATAGTTTCTAATACAAATCTATTTATTCTCCAAGGTGTTTTTTGTAAAGCATTAACACACTCATACTCAATAGATAAATCTTTAGCCTCTACCTCTTTTATGTAGTTTTTTAAATGTTGTTTCATAGACCATGTACCCTCAAAAAAGGTTTCTCGTTTACAAAAGTAGAATGATAACCCCCACCCCAGAATGAGTCCCAATCTTTAGGCTCAATAATACATGGAGCATAACGTGGTAAATTTGTTTCGTGAGTATCATTAAAACCTTTGACCCATTTTAATGTATCTTCAGTAGCCACAACATAGCTAACTGTCTTGCGTTTATAGTGTTCCTTTTTTACATATACAATACCTGTAGTACGGATAATAATATCTATCATACGTACACCGATATTAATTCTATCTGAATTAACCCACAATGGAATGTCAACCCCATCTTTATTCATTTTAAAATTTAAACCATGACGCTTGTGTTCAAAACCCTTATCAGATTTTTTGTTAGCCATATTAATTAGATTGGTAGCCGTCTCTCTATCAGTTTCCAACCACTTGTCCAATCTAAATTGGGTTTCTATTTGCTTGCCTATGTTAGATGCAGTAGCAACCAGAGGTATGCCTCTTGATATTGTATCTACCAAAGTGATAAGAGATAGATAAGCCACCTGTCTAGTATTGCAACCATTCAATAGTTTAAGTTTGTTGTTGCGTAACTTTTTAGACTTTTCTAAATCAGAGGCTAACTCTTGTGAAACCTTGTCACATATACCTGCAACAATAGTTCTACCATGCTTGGTTTTTGACTCAAGTTTTTTATCAGATAGTTGTTTAATTTGTTTGTTATACCTATCAATACCAGACTGAACCATTCTGTGTTCTAACTCAATTTGCTCTTCAATCGTAGCCATATTAGTTTTCCTTAATATCGTTTAAATACTTTTCATAGATTGCATCTTCATCTAAATAATAAGGTACGTTAGAAGCTCGCTTAACTTTATACTTAGCAAGTTTACTAGCCCACCTCTCATTGTAGTCATCTATTGCACATTTAGGTATTACTATTTTTTCCATATAAATTCTCATCAATACGTTGTAGTTCTACTGCCTTAACATTCTTATCATCAAGTAGATCGCTGAAGAAATCAAAGGCTGATTGTTGTGAGTCAAACATAGACTCATAATCTTTTAACTTACCATCTGTTACTGATATTTTTTTGAACTTGATTATAATCATTAGTTCATCTCCACATTCTGCTCAAACCTATCATCAGTTGCATTATAGTATGCGTGTTCACCTGTGTCTAGGTTTTGCATTAGTAAATATTCCTTACCACCCCACTCGAATGGTGTGGCTCTGCCTTGATCGGCAGGTCTCCAATTAGTGTTTGTTCCATAATCCATGTGATCTATTACCTCTGGTTCTTGTATTGTTGGGTTCTTACCTTTCTTACAAAAGATAAGCTCATAGTTTCTGTTGTATAGTTCAGCGTTAGTAGGTCTACGCTTACTACCTTTACTCATAACCAACCTCCACTGCATCACCCCAATTTGGTTCATCTTCAACCATACTTGGTTTAATTTTTTTTAAAGATATTTTATCTAATGCTTCATCTTCAGAATCAGCTTCAGCTTCATAATAATAATAAACGGGTACTTGAAAGCGATATTTTTTACTCATCATTACCTTCCTCGTCTGTCCTAATTTCTCTTTGCTCAGCAAATATGTTCATAATTTCAATTAATGCGTCATCAAATTTTTCTAAAGGCACACGATCTAATTGATCAACTATTTCCTCACTATCAATAAGTGGTAGTTTATTGCTCATCATTCACCCCCAATATCTGAATTGAATAAGGCACTTCTGACTTAGGATCTTTTGCTTGAATACCCTCAAAAGATAAGTTCATAGCTTGGCAATAACGAACAGCCTTAATGTAATCTTCCATTGTACAAAAATATAATATGTTAAGCATCAACAACCTCCCATTCTTCTTTAATTAGCCTTAACAACTCCTCAGCAGTCTCATGTTTACCTACATTTATAAAATCACTAGCCGATAAAGAAATGTGAGATTTAGATACATAACTATCAGCATATGTTTGTAGGTCTTCAACCTCAAACTCTAACCAATCAACAACCTTATCTAATACTTTACCCATCAGTAACCTCCTCAATATTACTAAT
>Ga0181406_1000280_pt1 | contig 19875 bp, 32 predicted proteins | sample 29SPOviralmetaG_FD_130135 | JGI IMG/M metagenome (GOLD analysis project Ga0181406, IMG submission 130135) | Marine viral communities from the oligotrophic San Pedro Time Series (SPOT) site, San Pedro Channel, CA, USA - 29 SPOT_SRF_2011-12-20 | ecosystem: Environmental > Aquatic > Marine > Strait... | reverse complement strand
CTATTGGTGGATTATCGCGGACCGCGACCAGTGCTTTGAGGCAGTTGATTGATGCTGGTACTTTGTCGAATTTACCTGCGGGGTTCAAGGCCCGCGGACTTCGGATTAGGGACGACGACGATCCTTTACAACCGGGGGAGTTTAGGGACGTAGATGCTCCGGGTGGCGCTATTCGTGACAGTTTAATGCCTTTGCCGTTTAAGGGTCCTGACCGGACGTTGTTTGAGTTATTGGGTTTTGTTGTACAGGCTGGACAGCGGTTTGCGACCATTACTGATATGAAGGTTGGTGACGGTAATCAGAACGCGGCGGTTGGCACGACGATAGCGATGTTAGAGCAGGGTTCGCGAGTAATGAGTGCTGTTCACAAGCGTTTACATTATTCGATGCGTCAGGAGTTTAAAATTCTGGCGCGTGTAATGTCGGAGAGTTTACCGCAGGAGTATCCGTATTCTGTTGCTGGTGACGAGTCGAGCATCATGGCGTCTGATTTTGATGATCGTGTGGATGTAATTCCTGTCAGTAATCCGAATGTATTTAGTCAGGCGCAACGAATTGCTTTGTCTCAGACTAAGATGCAGTTAGCGGCGCAGGCTCCTGAGATGCACAACATGCACGAGGTTTATCGTGATATGTATGAATCGTTGGGTGTGACTGACGTTGATAGGATAATGAAGGCGGTGCCAGACGACGAACCGCGGCCCTTGGACCCTGCGCAGGAGAATATCAACGCGTTGGACATGATGGAGTTACGTGCGTTTGCGGGTCAGGACCATCAGTCTCATATTATGGCGCATTTAATTTTTGGCGCGACTCCGATGGTTGGACAGATGCCGCAGGTTGCGGTTGCTTTACAGAAGCATGTTTTGGAGCATGTTAAGATACAGGCTGAAGAGGCTGGTATGCAACAGATGCAGCAAGCGCAGGGTGGCGACGAGGCTCAGATGGAGATGCAGTATCAGGCGGTTGTGGCACAGTTGATTGCGCAGGGTATGCAGCAGGTTAAGCAGTTGTCTGGACAAATATCTGGTCAGGGCCCTGATCCTCTGGTACAGCTTAAAGAGAAAGAGTTGGAGATTAAGGCGCAGTCGGAACAGGCGGACAATCAGATTGATCAGGCTAAGTTGCAGTTGGATCAACAGAACATGCAGATGCGTGGTCAGCAGTTCCAGCAGCGGCTTGAGAGCCAAGAGAAACAAACGAACCAGCGCATTGAGAGTGCAATGCAGCGTGAAATGATGAAGCAAAGGAGTCAGTGATGGCTAAAGTAAAGTTCCAAGGGGCCCCTGCGGGTCCAACACCAAAGGCGGTTCCTTACGCTGACATTAAAGATCAGGGCCGTATTCCGTATGGTAAGACAGCGGAGGTCCGTGTTCCCACGTCTATGTCAATTAAGACGGCCCGTGGTATGGGCGCTGCGAAGCGCGGCGGCAAATACATTGCGTGTGTCTGACGGATGCCCCCTGAGTTGCTTTGGAGCGGTGGGTTAACCGCGGTTCTGGGCGTTTTTGGCTGGTTATTGAGGACGTATGTAGGGGAGGTGCATCGTATTCAAATACTCTTAAACCGCACTCGGGAAGAGATGGCGAAGGAGTATCTTACCAAGTCTGACAACACTACGGACATGAATCGGGTTATAACGCGTTTGGATGCGTTAGACGCTAAGATGGACCGCATGTTGGAGAGGTAGATGATTGATCCTGTAACGGCTTTTGCCGCAGCTAACGCCGCATTTAAGGGCGTGAAGATGTTGGTTGGTGCTGGTCGTGAGATGCAGGACGTAAGCAAGCAGCTTGGGTCGTGGTATTGTGCGGTTGCGGACATAACCAAGGCCGAGTCTCAGCGTAAGAATCCAACGTGGTTGGATAAGAAGACGCATGGAACCGATAACATAGAGCAGCAAGCTATGGATATCGTGATCCGCAAGAAGACTTTATTGGAAAAAGAGAAAGAGATTAAGTTCATGCTGGACTATAGGTTTGGCTTAGGGACTTACGACGAGATGTTGGGTATGCGGCGCAAGATACGTGCTGAACGGGAAGAGACTGTTTACGCGGCTATGGAAGCCAAGCGCCAGATACAGAATAACATGGCTATTGGTGCGTTAAGTCTTGGTATAATCGGCGTTTTGGGTGGTGGTATGTATTTAATAGTATTGGTTACTCAATGATAAACGCGCTTATTTTGTCTGTAACTCTTGCGGGAGTGGCTAATCCGACGCATGTTCAGTGTCACTTATGGAAACGACTTACAGCCGAAAACGGTCAAAAGGTTTGTGTTTATAGGTTTACAGCGGGGTACGGTGGCTTGGGTTATCATTACCCTACGAAGAGTTTTTCCGAGTGTCCGAAGGTATTTAGTTGTCTTTATGAGAGGAAGGACAAGCGACCTAGCTTGTCGGAAATATTAGATGGCCTGAAAGGAGGTTTCTAATGACTATGGAGAAGTTTTTGGCATGGAAGGTCATGCCTCGGCTTATGATGTTGGTAATGACGGTTATGTATATCAGGGTGATTGAGTGGTTTATGTCGTTACCGCAAGAGGTTGTTAGTACGCAGGCTACTGCGCTTACTGCAACCGTAACGGGTGCTATGACGGGTGCCTTCGCCGTGTGGTTAGGATCAGAGAAATGATGGCGTTATTAGGAAGTTTGCTGGGCTTTGGTAGTTCTTTTCTGCCCGAGGTCCTTAGCTATTTTAAGGCTAATCAGGTTCAAAAGCATCGTATGGAGATGATGCAGCTTGAAACGCAGTTGGCGCAGAAGCGTTCTGAGATGAAACTGGTTGAGTTAGACAAGCAGGCTGATATCGCGGAAACGAAGGGGCTGTATGAGCATGACCGATCTATCGACGCTGGCGGATTTATCAACGCTCTTCGGGGTAGTGTTCGTCCTGTTATTACTTATGCCTTTTTCGGACTGTTCGTAGCTACGAAAGTAGTTATCATGGTTAAAGTAGGGCAGTCGGGCGGCGATTGGACGGAAGCTGTTGAACTTATGTGGGACCCAGAAACAGCCGGACTTATGAGCGCAGTTTTAGCATTCTGGTTTGGAAATAGAGCAATCTCTAAATATGCGGGGAAGTAGTTATGGGATACAAGTTAGGAAAGCGAAGCCTATCAAGGCTAGAAGGTGTCAACGACGATCTGGTAACGGTCGTGAAATACGCTATCGGCGTAACGAAACAGGACTTCTCGGTCATCTGCGGGTTGAGAACAATAGACGAGCAACGCGCATTGGTTGCAAAAGGGGCCTCGCAAACCATGAAATCAAAACACATTGACGGCAACGCCGTTGATTTAATGGCTTATTGCGATGGTGGGCGTTGGGAACTCAACCTATATGATGAGATTGCCGATGCTATGAAAGAAGGCGCAGAGGCGGCGGGTGTAAAGCTCCGTTGGGGCGCGGCGTGGACGGTAGATGATCTTGGTGCGTGGGAGGGTAGCGCAGAAAATGCAATGAACAGCTACATTGACATTCGCAGATCACAGGGTCGCAGGCCGTTTATCGACGCCCCACACTTTGAAGTTATGTTTTAATGTACGCGTTCGTTCTCATGCTGTATCTCGGCTACGGGAGCGAACGTAAATTAGTTGTGGATGATCTGTATTTTTCCCAGTTAAACGTTTGCAATAGGGTAGCCGAGGCTCTTGTAGAGCGTTACAGCACTCACGGTATAGCGACAGCGGACAGAGCGGTTGCATATTGCTTGCCAATAAAAATTATGGACGACTCGTTGCACGTTTACTAAAAAACAAGTAGGTTTCCCATATAAGATTAAATGGGAGAATCTGGGAATGGATGAGATACGCGTTGCAGAAGCTGTTTTTCGCGTTATAAGGGAAAGAAGACAGGGCGTTGTCGATCTAATGCAGTACGGCAACGTTAAATCACTAGAGCAATATCGTGAGCTTATGGGCAACTTAGAGGCCCTGAATCATGTGGAACAGGAACTCAAGGGCCTGCTAGATAAACAGGAGCGTAGTGTTGACTAAAGCACATGCAATAGACTTAGCCGCTGCCAAAAAGGGCGTGGCGAACTTAGAAGATGCTTATAAAGAGAAAGTACAGACAACTTTAGACCCTTCAGCTTTGGGTCAATCTCTTTTAGAAAAAATGCCTAGTCCTACGGGATGGCGTCTGTTGATTCTCCCATACAAGGGAAAGGGTCAGACAGAGGGCGGCATATATCTACCGGATAAAGTAGTTGAGGAACAATCTGTGTCTACGCAGGTTGGGTATGTCTTGAAGGTCGGGGAACTGGCGTATCAGGACGGGGACAAGTTTCCAGATGGTCCGTGGTGCGCGAAGGGTGATTGGGTAATGTTTGCTCGTTATGCGGGTTCGCGGTTCAAGATCGACGGTGGCGAGGTCCGTATTCTTAATGATGACGAGGTTTTGGCTAAAATCTCTAATCCTGAAGATATTTTGCATTTCTAGGAGAAAAAGATGGCAGAAAATGATCAGATTGAGTTAGAACTAGAGAGTTCTGAAGAAACGGAGGTTTCGGTAGAGCCTAGCGTTGAGGCAGAATCAGGGGATCAGTTCGAACAGGCGGAAAGCGCCACGCAATCGCGCATAAATCGTCTTACAAAGAAGATGCGAGAGGCGGAGCGTCGTGAAAACGAGGCTTTGAACTACGCAAAGCAGGTTCAGGCCGAGGCAAATTCGTTAAAAGAGCGTATGTCCAGCTTGGATAACAGTTACGTCAACGAATATACCACGCGTGTGGAGACACAGCTTGCTCAGACTGAAAAAGAGATGGCCCGTGCTATGGAGTTGGGCGATACTCAGGCCGCGGTAGAGGCTCAACGCAAGTTAACGTCGTTATCTATAGAGAACGACAGGGCTTCTCAGGCTAAAATGCAGCAAGAGCGTCAAAAAGAGGCTGCGGCTCAACAACCGCAGCAACAGGCTCAACCGCAGCAACAACAGATGCGCCGTCCTGACCGAAAGGCCGAGGATTGGGCGGAAAAGAACGAGTGGTTTGGTCAAGACGAAGCCATGACTTTTGCGGCTTTTGGAATCCACAAGAAGTTGGTGGAAGAAGAAGGGTTTGACCCGCAGAGCGATGACTACTATAATGAATTAGATCAGCGCATTTCTGAAAAGTTCAGAACGCCTGCAAATAACACCAGTAGACGGCCCGCACAGACGGTTGCTGGAGTTTCAAGAAGTACCTCTGGGCGCAGCACTGGAAAGAAGGTTAGACTCACTCCTAGCCAAGTCGCAATAGCGAAAAAATTGGGTGTGCCACTAAGCGAATACGCGAAATACGTGAAGGATTAAGGCTATGACAGACAGAACTCCTCGCGCTAACAAAACTCGGGAAAAGACGGCTGCGCGTAAGCCGTGGGCTCCCCCGTCTATGCTAGACGCACCGCCTGCACCGGAAGGTTACAAGCATCGTTGGATTCGTGCGGAAACGCAAGGCTTTGACGATAGGAAGAACATTAGCGCGAAGATGCGCGAAGGTTGGGAACTTGTTCGTCAAGACGAATACCCTGACTTTGAGTCTCCGGTAGTTGAAACAGGTAAATACGCTGGTGTGTTTGGGGTTGGCGGATTGATGCTTGCCCGCATTCCTATTGAGACGATTGCTGAACGGACGGAGTATTTCGCGAACCGAAATAAAGACCAGATGGAAGCAGTTGACCAAGATATGATGCGGGAGAATGCACACTCAACCATGACGATCAACAAACCTGATCGTCAGTCCCGTATAACCTTTGGCGGTCCTATAAAGTAAGCCGCCTTACTAGGAGAAATATCAAATGGCAAATCAAGAAACTGCCTATGGTCTTCGTCCTGTCGGTCTAGTGGGAAGCGCAACTAATTCAACTGGGGTAACTCAGTATGAAATCGCTTCCAACAACACCCATGCTATTTATCAATATGGTCTTGTCGTTCCTTTGGCGGCAGGCGTTATTGATTATGCGGGTGCCACCAGTGGTGGTACTACGCAAGCACTCGGTGTACTGATGGGCGTAGAGTACATGGATGCAACACAGAAAAAGCCTGTGTTCATCAGCTACTGGCCCGGATCGGGTGCTGTGTCTGTAGACACAAACCACCCTGTCAAAGCCTTTGTTGCAGACAATCCGATGCAGGTATTTAAGGTCGCGTCTGACGCTTCCTTGACTGATCGGGCTACTGCGCAAGCCGCTGTATTCGCTAACGCGTCTCTAGGAACTTCTGCACGGACAGGTTCTACCGCAACAGGTAGCTCGGACTCTGCGCTTGGAGTTAGTACCATTAATACCACTGCAACGCTGCCACTTCGCATTGTAGGTATTTCGGACGATGAGGCTAATAGTGACTTCACTTCCGCGGGTATTCCGATGCTGGTTCGCATCAATGCTCACTTCAATTCACCCACCAGCCGTTTCGATTCGCAGACTACCGCGACCTCGACAGGCGTTTAAGAAGGGGGCTAACAAATGGCTATTTCTCGCGCACAACTAGCGAAAGAGCTAGAACCCGGACTTAACGCGCTGTTTGGTCTGGAATATGGTCGTTATGAAAACGAACATAGTGAAATCTTCGATGAAGAAAGCTCGGATCGGGCGTTCGAAGAAGAAGTTATGCTCGGAGGCTTCTCAACAGCACCGTCAAAAGGCGAGGGCACTGCCATCTCGTTTGACGAGGCACGGGAAACCTACACGGCGCGTTACACACACGAAACCATTGCGCTTGCGTTTTCGATTACCGAGGAAGCGATTGAGGACAATCTGTATGATCGTCTTGCTTCGCGGTACACGAAAGCTCTGGCACGGTCGATGGCTCAAACCAAGCAAATCAAAGCCGCAGCTATCCTGAACAACGCGTTCTTGGCGGGTGCAAATGCGATTGGCGACGGTGTGGCCTTGTGTTCTAACGCACACCCTTCTCTGTCGGGTAACCAGACTAACCTTCTGGCTACAGCAGCAGACCTCAACGAAACTTCGTTGGAGCAAATGCTAATTGACATTGCGGGTCTTACCGATGAGCGTGGTTTGAAGATTGCGGTTCGCGGAACGAAGCTGGTTATTCCAAAAGAGCTTCAGTTTATTGCGGAACGTGTGTTGAACTCTAATCTGCGTAGCGGAACAGCGGACAACGACAACAACGCAATGAAGAACATGGGTATGTTGCCCGAGGGCGCGGTTGTAAACCACTTCCTCACGGATACCGATGCGTACTTCATAAAGACCGACGCTCCAAACGGTTTCAAGTACTTCAACCGTGCGGCTATTAAAACCGCAATGGAAGGTGACTTTGATACTGGAAACATGCGCTTTAAAGCGCGTGAGCGTTATTCGTTTGGTGTTTCCGATTGGCGTTCGGTGTTCGGAACTCCGGGCGCAGCGTAAAAACGGCTAATGGCGGGGGCTAGTGTATTCTAAGACGCCCGCCAGTGTCAGTTTGGAAGGGGCCTGTTCAAAGGGCCCCTTTCTTTTTGGTTAATTTGTGTTATACGTTATTTATTCCCTGACAAGCGCACCCTGTGCTTGACTAAACCCAGACAGGAGATTGACATGGGTACGACTACTTTTTCAGGCCCTATTAAGGCCGGAACCATTAAAAACACCACTGGAACGACTGTTGGTTCAGACATGAAGAACACGGGCTTTGTTGCAATGTCTCAGACAGCAGCGATTGACCAGACTGCTACAACCACAACCACAGACATTATAATTCCAGCCAACAGCCAGTTGATATCTATTGATATTACCGTGACCACGGCTTGGAGCGGTGGGGCCACAACTCTGGGGTTAGGCGGCGTAGGTGCAGCCACTTCTTTGACAGCGGCAGGCGCGATTCAAGGCAATGCTGTAGGTATTGTTGCGGCTAGTCCCGGTACTGATGCAACCCGCACAGCAAAGTGGCTGAACACAGGGACGGGCGATCACCGTCTGATTGTGACCACAGCTAATACTGGCAACGGTGTCGGCGCTGTAACGGTTGTGTATGCTCAGAGCAACAACGTTTAGGGGTAACTAGATGGCAGGCTCTGATGTACGCTCTAAGCGTTTAACTGCAACGGGTTCGGCGGGTCTAGGGCCCGCCCGAATACGGCAAGTTCAAGTTAAAACTACGACAGGCTCCCCGCGATTTACGGTTACGGACGGAGACAGCGGCGCGGTAGTCTTGGACATGGATTTAGACGCTTCTTCTACGCATTCTGTTAACATTCCTGATGACGGCATTCGTGTAAGTGACATATTTGTTTCTACGTTTACAGGATGTACTTCGGTGACCATCTTCCACAGTTAAAAGGCTAAAACAATGGCTTCAGATGTAAAAGCAACCAACTTAACTGCTTCGGGCACCGTTTTTGCGGGCAGGGCCCGAGTAAAAGCCATTCATTACAAATGTGGGACAAGTCCGGCGTTAGTTCTCAGGAATAAAGACGTAAACGGAGCAGTGCAGCTAACCTTTGCGTTTGCTGACAACACGGATGACAACGTGTACATTCCTGATGAGGGAATGTTATTTCCTGACGGTTGTTTTGCTGTGCTAACCAATGTTTCGGATGTAACTGTTTTCTTTAACTGAGGTTTTTATGTCTGACGATAAACCAATACCAAAAACAACAGGTAAGGGCGGAAATTACCGCAAGACTAAAGACGGTGCGGGAATGAGTGCCAAGGGTTTAGCGGCACACAGGAAAGCCAATCCGGGGTCCAAGATAAAAAAGGCTGTGACGGGCAAGGTCAAAGCGGGCAGTAAAGCTGCGAAACGGCGCAAGTCTTACTGCGCAAGGTCCGCGGGTCAGATGAAGAAGTTTCCAAAAGCTGCGAAAGACCCAAACAGTCGTTTGCGGCAGGCTAGAAAAAGGTGGAAGTGCTAATGTCTTATTCTCGAAAATCTAAGGGCGCTTCTAAGAAATCTAAGGGCAGTAAGATTTGTCCTGCGGGAAAAGCTTGGGCTCAAAGAACTTTTGACACATACCCTTCGGCATATGCTAATATGGCTGCATCTAAGTACTGCAAAGACCCCAATTATGCCAAGGGGGCCAAGGGTAAAAAGAAGGCATCAGCGTAATGGGTGCTTTAAAGGATTGGGTAAAACAAGATTGGGTTAGGATTGGGACCGATGGAAAGATTAAAGGTAAGTGCGGCACTTCAAAAGATAAGAAGAACCCTGACAGATGCTTGCCTCGGTCTAAAGCGGCTTCTCTTTCCCAATCTCAAAGAGCTTCAACGGCTAAGAAGAAAAAACGAGAAGGCTCTAAAGGTAAAACAAACGTTAAAAACACCAAAGCCGCTGAAGTTAAATTTGCGCGGCTCGGAGGTGAAATTAAAACCACTCAAGCCAAAAGGACACCACCGCCGTCCAACAAAAACGGGGTAGTTCCTAGAGGGTGCGGTATTGTTTTAAGCAACAGACGTAAACGAGCAAAAGGATCAGTAGCATGAAAAAAATGAAGAAAAAAGGTTACGCCAAGGGTGGTGCAGCAAAGAAGATGAAAGCGGGTGGTGCCGTTAAAAAAATGAAGGCTGGCGGCGCAGTAAAACGCCGCATGGGTGGCGCAATGATGAAGAAAAAAGGTTATGCTAAAGGCGGCGCGGTTAAAAGAAAATAACCTGAATGCCGTTTTTGCAGAGCAATATCCCACACTTCAAGTGCTGGGTTCGCCGCGAGTATACTGTAAACCATGAACGTTATCATGGTGAATTTTTACACGCTATGGCAATAGCCGTAACTACCATGCCTAACCGTTGTTTAAGCTTTCAGCTTATTTTTACGGGATGCGAGGTGGACGAAGAGGGGGGAGAGAACGTGCATGGCGGAGCTATGTGGGCCCGAATGCCCATAACGGCTTTAGTTGCAGACGAACCTTTAGAGGATTGGCCCAAACCAATGGCAGTACATGAAGCACAACCTTGGGACTGCCCTTCACATACTCACGCGGCGTATGTGTTAGAAAGGGCGTCTCCTTGTCCGTGGTTAGCCAAAATAGACGGAACGTTCTTCCCAGCAAAGTACATGTTTACTGTAGATTACACCGATACGGATGTTGCGGATGATCCTGCGCAACACAAGCAGGCTCATGTATTGCAGCTATTAAACGCGGGGGATTGGACAGGAAACATTGTGGGTCTTCCTAATAACCGTGTGAGGGTGACGCATCCCGCGTGGTTTGAAACGGGGGAAGGTGCGCCTGACTTCAAGCCGTCTCAGCATGTACATTACTCTAAATCTGATTTAGACTACACCTTAGACGTTAATCGAATATTCGATAATCTGTACAACGAGGAATGACATGGCAGTTTCTAACAGCGTGGATTTTGAGCTAGATGTAGCTGAGTACGTCGAAGAAGCCTTTGAGCGTTGCGGTTTGGAGGTTCGAACAGGCTATGATTTTAAAACGGCAAAACGGTCGTTAAATTTAATGTTGGCAGAGTGGGCCAACAGAGGTTTAAATCAATGGACAATAGCGCAACGCACCGTGACCATGACACAAGGCACCGGAGAGTATTCGTTATTACCGGACGTTATTGATATTTTGTCTGCGGTTATCCGCAGGGACGGCACGGATTACGCGCTGCTTCGTTTAAGCCGAGAGGAATACCAAACGGTTCCCGATAAGTCTTCTCAAGGCAGACCCAACCAGTTTTTCTTGGATCGTCAAATCACGCCTAGTTTAAAAATATGGCCTGCGCCAGAAAACAGTACGGATGTTGTGTATTACAACGCGCTTACTCGTATGAATGATGCGGATACAGCTATAAACACGTTAGACATGCCCTTTCGATTTTATCCCTGTCTAGCTGCAGGTTTAGCGTATTACATTGCTATAAAGCGGGCCCCGCAACGCGTTCAGTTATTAAAGGCGGTGTATGAAGAAGAGTTTGAACGTGCCATGACTGAGGATCGTGACAGAGCTTCGTTTAACGTAGTACCTCAATACCAGTACTTTAGGACAGGCTGATGGGTAAGTTTGCCAGCGGTAAAAACGCCCTTGCGATATCAGATCGTTCCGGTTTTCGGTACAGATATAAAGACATGCGGCGGGAGTGGAATGGCCTGTTGGTTGGTAAGGACGAGTTTGAGCCCAAACAGCCGCAGCTAGGACCGTTTAGAACGGTTTCTGATCCACAAGCCTTAAAAGACGCTAGGCCACAAACGCTAGATCGTACCGCGGCATTTCAAGTAATAACTACTAACGGTATCGTCTACGAGGGTAACGGCGTTTGGACAACCCGTGGTGTGACGGAAATGCCCTCTTCTATTGCGTCCTTACCCTCTTTAACGTCGGGCGTAGGCTCTGTTACGGTAAACACGTCGGGCGGAACATCCGTAGATGTGTCAGTTACGGGGATATCAGGCACAGCAGCATCGGGCTCTGTTACTGTTATCAGCAACGTCTATATTGTTACAGTGGCTAGTGGCACTAATCCTTATGGAACGGGCAATAAGTTCTACATAGACGGGGTTGTTAGCCCGACGATTAGTTTAGCAGAGGGCAGCACGTTTAGGCTTGACCAATCGGCCTCGTCCAATAGTAGCCATCCATTACGGTTCAGCACCACTGCAAACGGTACACACGCGGGCGGCTCTGAGTACACTACGGGCGTAACCACGTCGGGAACGGCGGGTCAGGCTGGTGCGTATGTTCAAATAACTGTCGCAAATTCTGCCCCAACCCTCTATTACTACTGCACCAACCATAGTGGTATGGGCGGAACGGCGAACACACCATAGGTGATTGAATGAGCTATACATACGCAACATTAAAGCAAGCCCTCCAAGATTATACGGAGAATACGGAGACTTCGTTTGTAAATAATCTGCCCCTTTTTATACGGTCTGCAGAAGAACGCATTTTAAAATCTGTTCAACTAAACCTGTTTAGAAGAAACGCTTCGGGAACTATGTCGCAAGGCAACAAGTATCTTAGGGTGCCGGACGATTTTTTAGCGCCTTACTCGTTAAGCTACACCACTAGCTCGGAAGAGGTGTTTGTAGAGTTTAAGGACGTTAGTTTTATACAGACGTACAACCCCGACTCAACGGTCACGGGTTTGCCGAAGTATTATGCCTCGTTTGATGTAAATAATTTTATTTTAGCGCCGACTCCAAACGCTTCTTTTGCCACGGAGCTTCATTATTTGTATCGACCTGCAAGTATTACCGCAGGGTCGGATAGCGGAACAACATGGTTGAGTGAAAACGCAGAGTTAACTCTTTTGTACGGTTCTTTAGTAGAGGCGTATATTTTTATGAAGGGTGAGCAGGATGTTATGGCGATGTACGACAAGCGGTTCCAAGAATCTTTGGTTGGACTGAAACTATTGGGTGAAGCTAAAGAAACAACACAAAACTACCGCGTTGGTCAAGTTGTGAGGGAGAAACAATGAATATGTCCGTACAGGCGTCTATGGGAAGTGACTTCAAAGTTGAGGTTCATACAACAAATAACAGGGGGTCTAGTCCTGAAGAAGTGGCTAACCGTTGCATAAACAAAATGGTTGTGGTTTCTGAAACGGCGCATCCTGTTTTACGAGAACAAGTGATAGAATACAAAAGCAGCATAGAGAAGCTTTTGGTACTGTATATGAAACAGGCTATTCAAGGGGACCGTACTACTGTATATAATGCAATTAAACAGGCTGGTTATCCTGAACTAGCTGAACACATAAGGAAACTTTAATATGGCTTTTTCTGGAAATTTTCTTTGCACTTCGTTCAAAAAAGAACTTATGGAAGCAAAGCACAACTTCACGGCTGCAAGTGATGTTTTTAAGCTGGCGCTATATGATAACAGCGCAAGTTTTACGGCTGCGACTACAGCATACACTAGCAGTAACGAAATTACCGGCACTAATTATACGGCAAAAGGCCAGTTTTTAACCAGTGTAACGCCAACCACTAGCGGCACTACAGCCTTAACAGACTTTGCGGATGAGGTGTTTTCCAACGTGACAATCTCTGGTGTAAGAGGGGCGTTGATTTATAACGAGGCTGCAACAAGTGACCCGTCAGTGTGTGTCTTGGATTTTGGTGGCGATAAATCGGCTAGTTCGGGTGACTTTACGATTGTTTTTCCTACGCCTGATGCCAGCAATGCTATTATTAGGATAGCCTAACATGACTATCTCTCTGGGAAACCGTGCAAAAATGTCCACCAGTACCACGGGTACTGGAACGATTACATTGGGCAGCGCGGTTTCTGGCTTTCAAACCTTTGCGGATGCTGGAATCACTAACGGTCAGACGGTGCGTTATGCCATAGACGATGGCGCTAATTTTGAAATAGGAAGCGGCACTTATACATCTAGCGGCACCACGCTTACACGGTCTGTTACGGAAAGCTCCAACTCTGATAGTGCTATTTCTCTTAGTGGTAGTGCCGAGGTATTTATTGCAGCGACTGTCGCGGATTTAAACCCTCTTTATGCTGCCAATCCATCGTCGGCCACAAGTCCTACGGCTAGTGGCACCAACGCAGTAGCCATAGGCGATAATGCAGTGGCGAGTGGCGAAGACGCTGTAAGTGTCGGAGATAACAGTGTTGCGTCTGGTTTAAGGTCAATTTCTTTAGGCGGGTTTACTGATGCTACCGCAAATTACGCTGCTGCTATTGGTGCAGGGGCGCAAGCCCTTGGTGAGAAGTCTTTAGCTATATATGGGGAAGCACGATACCAAAGAACGACCGCTATCGGTCAAGACAGTAATACTAATGTTGCTATTGCTGGCATTAATGCGTCATCATCCGGTGGCGCAGTTGCTCTTGGTGGTGCGTTTGCGGGTGGAGTTGATAGTTTTGCAGCGGCTATTACTAACAACACTTCAAGTTATGGGGCTATTAATGCTGGTGATATAGCAATCGGAACAAACAACAAAGCTAATGCGGTCTATGGTGCAGCGGTAGGCGGCAAAGACAACATCACTACTGGCAATTATGCTTTTGCAACAGGCTTTGCAAATACAGCAAGTGGATATAGTTCAACCGTTTCTGGTAGGTCTAACACCGCTAGTGCCAATTATTCAGTGGCTCTTGGGGGGCAAAATAATACAGCCTCTGGCGAATATAGCGTTGCTATGGGTGAATCTAGCACAGCATCACATGCTAACTCTGTCAGTATTGGTGACAGTGTACAATCAACAGCTACAAACCAAATCAATCTAGGCGGTACGGCTGACACAGTACGCATTTCAGAAGGCTATACCCTACCAACGGCTGACGGTTCTGCCAATCAGGTGCTTACCACAAACGGTTCTGGGGCGGTTTCTTTCGCAGACGCTGGCGGCGGTTTTGATAGCGATATTACGATTGATGGCAAAACTGCCAACTACACTATTGTAGCTGGTGATGCTGGAAAAATTATTTCGCATTCTAGTAACGATGTTACATTTACGTTTACAGCAGCGGCAACGCTTGGGGCGGGATGGCATTGTTGGGTCAAAAATCGTGCGGGGGCTGCGGATGTAACAACCTTCGACTTTAACGGTTCCGAAAAACTTGACGGCTTAGGGAATGGTAAACTTTTTACAGGCGAAAGCATCCACGTTTATTGTGATGGTTCTAATTTTCACAGCGTAGACCGCACAATTATGTGGGCGGGTAATACAGCTACAGATTATTATGCTCAACCAATCGCTGAAGGTGGCGGGTCAATCGCTGGTGGTTTACAATCAAATGCAAGTGGCACTACCAGTGTAGCATTAGGTTTCAGCACCACTGCTTCGCACACTAATTCCAGTGCAATTGGTTATGGTTCTATCGCTGCCAGTACAAGAGCAATGGCGCTTGGGTGGTCACGGGCGGGTGGAACAGAGAGCCTTTCGGCACAAATTGGTACTAGTTCCTCAAGCTACGGGGCTACTAGCACCAACGCTATCGCGATGGGCTATCAAGCAAAAGCGACCACTCAAAATTCGATAGCTATCGGGGCAGAAACTCAAGCAAGTGGTTTTGATAATAGCATTTGTATTGGGTGGCAAAGCACTGCGACTTCTAGTCGTGGCGCGGCTGTTATTGGGGGCCGTGCTAATAATTCCAGTGGCGATTATTCTGTAGTTCTTGGGGGGCAAAATAATACAGCTTCTGGCGACCACAGCGTTGCGATGGGTGATACTAGCACAGCCTCACATAATAATTCGGTTTCTATCGGTGATAGCGTACAATCAACAGCCACAAACCAAATTAACTTAGGCGGCACAGCGGATACTGTACGCATTTCAGAAACTTACACCCTACCAACCGCTGACGGTAGTGCTAACCAAGTTCTTACCACAAACGGTTCTGGAGTGGTTTCTTTCGCAGCGGCTGGTGGCAGTGATCCAGCGTTATATAAAGACAACGCTTCTGGTGCAACTACTCCCGTGGCGTCTGGTGCAAATGCAGTGTCTATAGGCAGCGATTCACAGGCAACTGCACAAGATAGCCTTGCATTAGGAACTAGCACCCATGTCTTGGGGCAAGGGTCTGTAGCTATAGGAATTGGTGACGCATCTTACGGTGTGTTGTCTGGTGCAGATTATAGTATTGCGATTGGCAAGCAAGCAAGGGTCCGAGCAAACGTAGATTACAGCATTGCGATTGGGTATAGCACAGACGTAAACAATACTACGTCCACTGCTATTGGTTATAATGCGTCTGCTTTTGGCGTAGGGAGCCTTGGGGTTGGTTTAGATGCTTACGCAGGAAATGACTATGCCTTGGCGTTGGGCAAGGGGTCGTACGCAGGGAACGCATATTCGTCTGCGATTGGTGCAAACTCTTCCACCCAAGGGTCAACTACTGCGGCTAACGGAGCGATGGCTCTAGGAGGGTCAAGAGCCGCTGGTACAGACAGTTTAGCAGCCGCTATATCAACTAACTCATCATCCTACGGGGCTACTGGCACTAACAGTGTAGCGATTGGAAAAAACGCTAAGGCAAGCGATGTCTATTCGATCGGTATTGGTTATAGTGTAGTCTCATCTGGCTCACATACTATTGCGATGGGCGATAGAGCGCAAGCCACAGCTAGTGGGGCAATATGCCTTGCAGCGGGTGGAACAGGCTGGGGCGCATCAGCGACAGGGTCTTCCTCTGTTTCCATTGGGGATGGCGCAATTGCCCGTGGTAGAGGCAAGTTTTCTTTTGCCAGTGGTAACACTGCTGTAGGTTCGTCCATGATGCAAAGTGGACAACTTACTATAAGTTTAGTCACGACAAACAACACTGCTGCGGGTTTAAATTCTTGGAATTACGGTGCTGCGGGAGCGGATAACCAACTTCTTCTTCCTAACAATTCCGCATTTGCTTTCCACGGTACAATCGTGGCCCGACAAAAAGCAAGCGAAGGCACTGCATGTGCAGCGTGGCGTATTGAGGGCTTAATACGCAGAGAGGGTTCTGCGGGTACGACAGTGCTGGTCAACAGCGCCACAACTGTCTTGGACAACACACCCAACTGGGGCATGTCTCTATCTGCTGACACAACAAATGGCGCACTTAAAGTGCAAGCTACGGGTGCATCGTCCACAAACATAAGGTGGACGGGAACTCTGTACACCTCAGAAGTCACCTATGCTTAAAGGAGCACCAAAATGGCTATATCGAATAACATAACACAAGAAACTTCACAGTACGGAGTAAAATTTGACGGGGCGTATTATCGCATTGTCACGGCAGCGGTGTCACGCCAACGCGGGTCTGATCCAAAGTTCACGGTGATGATCGACCTTAGTGCTTACGCCACCTCATCACCATCCGACGATACTCGCGAGGTGGATTTTAAGCGTTACCATGCGACCTTGGAACAGGTTGAGGCTGCATCTGGTGCTGAGTTTTTGGACAAGTGTTATGCTTGGGTAATGGCGCAGAGCGATATGTCGGGCAGTAGCGCAGCATAAAAAGGTTCAATTGAACCAAAACTGCAGGATAACACAATGAGCCTTACGATTAATCATCAAACGAATGATATATCCGCGACCAGCGGTTCTGTAACTTTAGATGGCGCGGGTGTTGGTTCTCCAGCGGGCTCTGTAATCTATCACGCAGCCAACTCTGCTCCTACGGGCTTTATAAAAGCCAATGGTGCGGCTGTTTCACGCTCAACTTATTCAGCTTTATTTACTGCAATAGGAACGACATTTGGCTCTGGTGATGGGTCTTCTACGTTCAACGTGCCTGATTTGCGTGGTGAGTTTGCGCGGGGCTGGGATGACAGCCGTGGTATCGATAGCGGTCGTTCCTTTGGTAGCGCACAAACCGATGAATTTGAGGCACACTATCATAGAATGATGAGTACGGGCGGCAACTCTAATGCGGGAGCAACAGCATATCCGTTTGGAGTTCCTTACAACTCTTACCAAGGTACTGGGTCCTATGACGCTAGGAACAGTGAAACAGTAGGTGGAGCGGCAGAAACCCGTCCACGTAACATAGCATTGCTTGCTTGCATTAAATATTAAGGAGACACCGGTATGAACGTATATCAAACAGATTTAAACGGTGTCTACGTAGGCGCTACAACAGCAGACCAAGACCCTTTGGATAGCACTAATTGGCTCATTCCAGCGGGTTGCGTAAAAACTGCACCACCAACTATCACTGAAAAGCAATTTGCTAAGTGGGACGGTGCAAAGTGGGGTGTGGAAAATATACCCGTTGTGGAATCTGACCCAGAACCCAAACCTTTGTCTGAAGCGGAAACAGTACGAGCAAAACGTGACGCACTACTAGCGGCGTCTGACCATATGGCCTTAGCCGACCGCATAACCGACGAGTGGCGCACCTTCCGACAAAGCTTGCGTGATGTCCCCAGCCAATCTGGCTTTCCTAGCAGCGTTACATGGCCTACGGAACCTAGCTAGTGCTTGGTTTTTCCCCTCTCGCTGGAGCGCCTATTGCTAGCTCTGGTAGTGTTTCTGAATCGGTATCTGTTACGGGAGTTGCTGGTACGGGGGCGGTTGGCTCTGTAACTACTACAAGCGCGGTAGACATATCCGTAACAGGAGTTGCTGGCACTGGTTCTGTTGGCTCTGCAACCACCACGGGTTTTGCAAATGTTACTTCCACAGGCGTCTCTGGCACTGGTGAAGTAGGCGGAGCGGCATCTTCTACCGACTTAGATGTAGGTGTTACAGGCATTGCTGCCACGGGGTCTGTAGGTTCCTCGTCTATTACAAGTGAATCCAATCTTTCTGTTACGGGCGTGTCAGGGACAGGCTCTGCTGGTACTGTAACCCCCGGATTTAGACAGTCTGTTACAGGAGTTGCAGGAACGGGCGCAGTAGGAAGCGCATCTACCACAAGTAGCTCAGTTATATCAGTTACAGGTGTAGCGGGGACAGGCGCAGTAGGGAGCGTATCCCTTAACGTTGATTCCAACGTTCCCGCTATAATGGGGGAAGCCCTTATAGCGTTTACTGACGGTCTTTTTGTGGGTGGCGGCGGTGTTAGTGGTGACGCAAATGTTTCTGTAACGGGAGTTTCATCCACGGGTGTGGTTGGTTCCGCAACGACTACTTCTTCAGCCGATATATCGGTTACAGGTGTTGCGGCTGCAAGTGCGGTTGGTTCTTTATCTACTAAAGTTGACAACCCTGTATCAGTTACGGGCGTAGCAGCTACAGGAAGTATTGGCACCACTTCAACTACTGCAGACAGCAATCTATCAGTTACAGGCGTTTCTGGTACAGGTGCGATAGGATCGCCTACAGTTACCGTTGATGTAGATGTATCAGTTACAGGCGTTTCTTCCACCACTTCTGTTGGTTCAATAGCCTCTAAAGTTGACAACCCTGTATCTGTTGCAGGTGTCTTTGGCACGGCAAGAGTGGGTAGTGTTTTAATTTGGTCTAGTATTAGACCAAACCAAACGTCTAACTTCTCTAATATAACCCCGTCACAAACCCCGTCTTGGACGAACATCGCTGCGTAGTTGATTAAACGGCTCTGCATGGGTATAGTTCAAACATATTTATAGTTGAGGTCCCGTCATGGCTACATACACCGCATCTAACGCGATTAAGAAAATAACCACGGGCGATGAATCGGGTTCGTGGGGCAACAGCACCAACAACAACTTTGATATTATAGACCGTGCTGCGAACGGCTTTGTTTCTATTTCTTTGTCCAGCACTTCTTACACTTTGGCGTTATCCACTACGGCTGTTTTGTCTAATGGGCATTACAAGGCGGTAAGGTTTACGGGAACTCCGGGTGGTACTTGCACGGTTACATTAGAGCAAAATGACAAAGCTCGAATGTATATGATCCTTAATAGTACAAACCAAAGCCTGTCTATTACGCAAGGATCAGGGGCCAACGTTACAATTCTTGCGGATAAGTCTGCAATTATTTTAGCTGACGGTGCTGGTTCGGGAGCCGCGGTTACAGACTTTACTGCGCTTGTTAGTATTTCAGAATTGGACGGCATTACTGCGGGGACGGTAACCGCTAGTAAATCAGTTGTCGTTGATGCCAACAAAGACATTACGGGCTTTAGAAATATTACAGCTACGGGAGAGTTGGACGCTGCCACCTTAGACATATCGGGCGATGCTGATATTGATGGCACCACTAATTTAGACATAGTAGATATTGATGGGGCGGTAAATATTTCTGCAACTACAACTATAGAAACTGATAATAAAATACAGTTTAGAGATACTGGCGTGTACATTAATTCCAGTGCGGATGGTCAGCTTGATATCGTTGCAGACACTGAAATTCAAATTGCGGCAACAACGATAGACATTGATGGTGCGGTGGCTTTAAATGGAGAGATTACAGGGGCCACTAACATTACATTGTCAGGTGAGTTAGATGCCGCAACATTAGATATATCGGGTGATGCAGATATAGACGGCACCCTTGAAACGGATGCTTTATCTATAGATGGTACGGCAGTCACTAGCACAGCGGCTGAGTTAAACATTATGGACGG
>Ga0181406_1000275_pt1 | contig 19955 bp, 20 predicted proteins | sample 29SPOviralmetaG_FD_130135 | JGI IMG/M metagenome (GOLD analysis project Ga0181406, IMG submission 130135) | Marine viral communities from the oligotrophic San Pedro Time Series (SPOT) site, San Pedro Channel, CA, USA - 29 SPOT_SRF_2011-12-20 | ecosystem: Environmental > Aquatic > Marine > Strait... | reverse complement strand
TTTAATAATATAGACAGACAGAAAGAATAATGGAGACAAAAATGGAATATAGGAGAGACAAAATGATGGATTACCGTAGTGAGACCTTTGAGTACAAGCAATTTAAATCCCCAAATGGAGGTTATGTTAACCGTTGGAGGAAAGCTATAGAATTACCTCACGGAGAGAGACGTTGTGTGAGATTTTATGGGTCAAACCAAAAAAACAAGGAGTGTTTAACATCATTAAAGGAGGGGTTAATAACAGACGAGGAGTTTGCTGGGTGTTATAGGGAGGAACAGCAACACATCCAATTACCGAGACCTCACTTAAAACCAGCACACAAGAGGTAAAATTCAAGAGAGGACACAACTTTAAAAAAAATTCTTAAAAAAAAAGGGTTGACCGAGAGGTCAGCCCTAGCGTCGCGTAAAGACGAATATATTATAAAATTTAAAATGACGGAGGTAATGAGTGATTGCATCATTTGCTACGACAATCTACCTAAACCATCGCAATACACCGAGCCCATAACAGACCGCGAAGAGGACAAACACATAGTCTCTACGAGGTGCTGTGAGAGAGACATATGTACCAAATGTGTCAGCCAAATAGCAAACACACAAGACAGGTGCCCTTTAAGGTGTCCGCAAGTAGGAGGTTCACGAAGTGGTTGGAGACCTGCTGTCAGTCTACGGAGGACACAGCGTGTATTGACCTCATCACAGTTAAGAGCTGAGACTGGTTTATATACGCTAGGAGGTCAGGTTTTACAAGTGGACGAGCTGCGTTTAAGGTTTATGACATTTAGACAAGCAATTAACCGAGCTAACGTCAAGAGGTATATGAGTGTTGTTGACTATGAGAGAGGTATTGACCGACGTAGACAAAGACAGATGGTGGAACAAGACAACGGACACCCACGACTACGAGGTACTTGTGGTCTCTGCTATAGTCCGTTCCACACGTCAAGAGCGATGAGGTGTCCGTTAAACCGACGACACGGAGACCTCTCGAGAGACAGCCCTGAGTATAACCCTCGCTGGGGGGACGAGGAACACAAAGAGGCTGCGAGGTTTGCTGTCCGTATGGGTTTTACAGCTACCATTACCCCAGAAGGTCTACCAGTTGAGACACACTCACTCCAGTTAACACTCGCTCTAAACAATTGGGAGAGGGAGTTTGACGGTGGACGTTATAGTCTCAATATGTCTACACGAGAGGCAGAACAGTTTGCTGAAGTCCAACGAGAACGTCTTGACCTCTTAATGGCTGAGAACGACCAGTTGAGGGTACAGCAAGAGGGAGAGAGAGCACGACAACTCCAGAGTGAAGCTGCAGCACTAAACACTAGACGACCAGCACCTCAACTCAACTCCATACCAGCACCTCAACCAGACCCACCTCAACCAGACCCACAACCAACTAACCAGCGCACCTATACGGAGGAGGAGTATGAGCAGATGCTTGAGTGGCGTGATGAAGCGAGACAAGAGAGGGACGAATACAGGGCTGAGGTAATAAGACTAACTGACCTTTTACAAAACATAAGAGGACTAACCAACCAAGTATAAACAAAAAACCCATAAAAAACAAAAAACAAAAAAACCCATAAAAAACAAAAAACACTTTTTAATACTATAAACAGGGCTACTTAGCCATTTTTCCGCGTAAAGAGGATTAATATTTAGGCTAATTAATTAGATATAATAAAATAGATATAAAGAGCAAATTATAATATATATAGTATATATAGTAAATGCGAATAGATTGGCGAAACGACGACACACTTATTGCCTTTAGCAAACCCAGAGGGCACGTTAGAGATGACGGCACAAAAGACCCCAGCATTTATATGTGGGACGGTTGGTGTAATTTAAACGTTAATTGCGTTCAACCAGACCATAACGTGTTTTTAGGATTATGTGGTGCTAAAAATAACATTACTGTTATTGATATTGACCCTGCATTAAACGACCCCACACCTAATAAGTGTTTTGAGGCATTATGTGCTAAATATCCTGCTATACTTAATACACAGATTGAGTTGTCTAGGCGTAAAGGCGGTTATCATTTGTATTTTATATATGAGCCAAAACTTGCAACAAGGACAAAGTTTATAGACAGCTCTGTATTTGGTGCTGATATAGATGTGCTTAATGATGAGCATTTGATTATTGGAGCACCTACTATATTAACAGATGGAGCTAAATACAGCCATTATAATGATAATGAGGTGCAAAAAATACCTGATGATTTGCTTGAGGATTTATTGCATATACAAGCTCAGTTTACTACACCATCAAACCCATATGGTACACCTAAAACAAAAACCAAACTTAAAATTAAAGTTAATGAGGGTGCTAATAATGCTATTATTGCTGATATGGACTGGGAGATGGAGCTGGTTGATTTAATTGATGTCTCATATTTGAGTAGCCCTAACTATAGGGATTGGTTTAATATCATTTGTGCAATTAAGGCTCATAGTAAGGTTAACCCTAACTTTACAAAAGCATACGCACGGACAATCTCACTACGAGGTGCTGGTTTTAAGGAGAGAGACTGGGGCACTAATGGGGTTTGGGAGAAAGCAGAATATGGCTCATTTGGTACACTTGTTAACTATGCAAAAAACTCTAATAAAAAGGCAACACTTGAGCTTTATAAAAAAAAAAAATTAAAAACGATAAAGAGAGCCAATATGACAGAGTTAAGGGTTGCTCTATACTATATAGAGCTGTTCGGCGAAAAGATTAAGGTTAGTAGCGATACTGGCATTAATGGCGGTAAACTTTATATGTGCTCTTGCGATATATGGACGGAGATAAATAAAGATGAGGTCATTAGTTATGCTATCACAAATGAGCTACTACCACATTTTGAGGAGTGCTTAGATGTATTATATGATGAGATGCAACCTTTAAAAGCTCAGTTGGCTGAAATGCCAGTTGATAATAATGGTAAACTAATTAAATCTCCAGAGCTGGTAAGACTGCTTAATGCTATAGACCCTTTGGAGACACTTATTAAAAATACGGAGGAGTGGGTGGATAAGATGCAAAAGACGTCTGCTTTAAAATCATTAACAAGTATGGTTAAAACACAACTTTGTGGGCGAATGATGGAGGAGGGCATCACATTTAATAATCAACCAGATTTACTGCACTTTAAAAATGGTGTGTTGGTATTGAGTAAGCTTGATAAAACATATGATGAGTATTTTAGGCGACGTAGACCAGATGATTATACTACCTACCATTTGCCGTATGATTATGATGACGTTGCAGATGCTGATGCTGTTAGTAATATTAAAAATGCAATTGCTAAAATGCATACAGATAGTGATATGTTAGAGTTTATGTTGAGTTGGATTGCTTATAATATGACTGGTTATACGCATTTGCAATACTTTATTGCTAATATTGGATATGGTGCATCTAATGGTAAATCTACATTATATAGCTGGTTGACAGATTGCTTTGGGCATTACGTGGATAAGGCACCTGGCAGTATGTGGGAGGCTAACAACCAACACTTACATAAGATAATGGCAACACTTACATCAAGGCCTACACGAGTTGTGCTTATGGAGGAGTTTGGTAATAAAAAACTTAATTATGCTTTTGCAAAAGAGATTGTAGATGGTGGATTAGTAAAATATCCAGAGATGTATGGCACTACTTGCACTAAGCATATAAACTTTAAAATTAACCTTAACAGCAACGAGGATTTGGATAGTCAAGACACAGATAACGGCTTCCAAAGACGAGTGTTATATGCTATGTGGAGCAGTCAATTTTTGAGAGTTAACACACAAGGTAATTTTATAACAGCGAAGGGCGTTGATACTGGCGTTAAGGCTGAGGATAATGTAGAGAGGCGAATGTTTAAGCAAGATAAGTCATTAGGAGACCAATTTAAAAAAGATAAGTATAAAAATGCATTTGTGCATATGCTTAAACCATACTGGACTAACTTTTATGCTAAAGACTTGCAAATAGACATACCAAATAAGGTAAGAGAGGGCTACAATAAAACAATTGATGAGTGCGATGAGGTGCAAATATATATTAACGACTATGTTATAGATACTGCTGACGAGAAGTATAAACTCGGCAAAGATGCACTTATTGAAGCAATTAACAATTACACAGGTAAAACGTATGATTTAAAACGTGTGCAGAAAAAGATGAAGCAAGCAGGTTATGCAACTAATTATGATAGTCAAAAGTGGGGGTATAAGAGCGATAAGAGAGGTTGTTATGTGGGTTTAAAAATAAAACCACACACGACTTTTAAAGGGGATGATGCACCTGATAATGATGCAAGTGAAGCAGAAGATGATGTAGAGGAGGAGCCAGATATGATTTAAATGACAGGTTGACAGGTTGACAGTTGACATATGGGGTGCAACAAGTTGCTAAGGCAAAATATAAATTAAATTAAATTAAATAATAAAGTTTTTTAAATTATTATTTTATTTATTTTTTAGCATTATCTGAGCAGTTCTCAGCCGTAGATGTCAACTGTCAAACTGTCAAACTGTCAAACTGTTAGGCAATTAATAAGTTTAATTTTTCAATTTTTTTTATTTTAATTCATTATAAAAAAGGATGGAATATGCTAGAGTTTACAAACTAACAAATAATTTAGGCGAAGTTTATATTGGGTCAACAAGACAAAAATATTTAAGTAATAGATTAGCATCTCATAGATACTCTTACATAAATAGAACTGAAATACCAAGCGAAGGATGCAGACAAAGATATAGTAGTCATATTTTATTTGATAATGCAAATGATTTAGACGAGGTGAAAATATCATTATTAGAAAATGTTGAAGCAAATGATGTATATGAATTGCAGAACAGAGAAAGGCATTATATACAAAATACAGATTGTGTAAATCAAATTATACCAACGAGAACGCCTAAAGAATGGTATGATGCTAATTCAAAAGAATTAAATGAAAAGAAGAAGAAGAAGTTTATTAAATGTGAATGTGGTAGTGTAGTGAGGGCAGATTGTATATCAAGACATAAAAAAACTATATCCCATAAAATTAATATGAAGCCCAAACCAACCTTTACAACAATCTAAAATAATTAATTGATATTATAATTATATATACATTAATTATAATATGCCAATAAGCAAATACAGAAAACGAAAAAGTGAAAAGAGTAGGAATAGCAAGTTGAAGGCAAAACCTTTACAGAAGCAAAAACAAAAACAACAACAAACGGTTAATGTTTATTTAGCAAAACCACAAAGAAGGACTGCTAGAAAAACAAGTAATAAAGGTAGAGGGACAGGGCCACAACCATTTTATGGATTGCTTAACTTAACACCACCTTTAAATCCATCTGCTGATTTAGGCAACGTAGTAGATAGTTTAGTTAGCAGATTAAGTGCTATAGCAGTAGAAAAACCTATTGCAAGGGCAGAAAAATTTAGAACAGGACAACGTCCAGAAGTGCCTGCCGTGGCACCAGTCCCACCTCCAGTAATGGCAGCAGAACGAGTTGCACCTGCTGTGGCATTCCAAACGAGGCACGCTACATCGGCCCCAGATATTCGCCGTAGTCCAGCGATGATGGCACAATTAAGAGAGAAATTGGCATCAGCAGGCAGAGGATTAACACCTACTGCTCAACCAGCAGATAAATTTGCTTTTGATGAGAATTATAGACGTGGCGAAACTTCACCAAGTGCTAGAACGTTAGGTGCTCCATTTGGTGCTACAGATAGTAGTAGTGTAAGTGATGCTACAGTAGCATTGCAAGGGCATTTAACAAGACCTTTACCGAGACAAACATCGCCTTTATTAGAAAACCGAGTAAGTTCTAGTGCTGAAGATATTGGTGATTTATTAGCATCTGGGAGTGAGAGTGAGATAAGTGATTTAGAAAGTCAGGCAGCAGAGACAGCTGGGGCACGTTTTGCAGTTGAATATCCAGATAGAACTGTAGATTTAACTGGTGCTACAAGAGCCAAAAATCTATTTAAACAACACGTGGAAAAAAAGTTGCCACGTGATTTTAAAGCAGAGGGAGGCAGAGGGCCTGCATTAAGATATGAGAGCAACGTACCAGACCAATACGTAGGTTTATTAAATAGAACTGGCTTAAAGTTAAGAGAGAATTTATTAAGTGGAGTTGAGGAGAGAGCTGTGGCAGAACAAGCTGGGATGACTATGATATAATTATAATATTTATAGTATATATAAATGAAGGCAATTTTGGCAGTAGATTATGATTTTATGAAGGTTAGGAGACGTAATAAATACCAAATTGCAATTGATAATAAATATCCACATTTAAAAGGTGCAACGATTAAAGATATGGCTTTATATTTTAAAGAAAGATTACCTAATAATAGATTAGAAGCCCAAAAATATATATATAACAAGTATATAAGAGATGGCGAATAATAATAGTAGCCGAAAGACTATGAATGGACTTGATAACAATAGTGTAAATAGTAATAATATTAATATTACGGAAAATCTTGATATGAATAATTACAGAATAGTAGATTTAGCAAATGGTGTTGATAGTGGAGATGCGGTTAATGTAGGACAGATAGCAGGTATAGCAACAAATACAGCACTAATAGCAATTATAGATAATTCAATATCAATTATTGAAACGAGCTTAAATAATATACAATTTGACGCATCATTTCAAGCAGTAGATGCTAGTTTAAATTTTTTAGATTTATCTGCCATTCAATTTAGTTTAGCAATTAATGCATTAGAAATAAGTGCTAATAAATATGAACTATTTGAAGCAAGTTTAAATTTTTTAGATTTATCTGGCATTCAATTTAGTACTGCTATTGCTACTATAGAAACAAGCTTAAATAATATACAATTTGACGCATCATTTCAAGCAGTAGATGCGAGCATAGTTTTTCTTGATAGTTCAGCAGTTCAGTTTAGCACTGCTATTGCTACTAATACGACTAATATTGCCACTAACACGAGTGCGATAGCAACAAATACAAGTGCGATAGCAACAAATACAAGTGCGATTAGTACCAATACGAGTGCGATAGCAACAAATACAAGTGCTATAAGTGATATGTTTAAAGATGATGGGTCAAGCACAGGTTCTAATAGTTTTTTATGGGGCAGTAATGCTGACGGAAGATTAAAAGTGTATAGCAGTGATTATGCCTTTGAAAGTACTGATATAGATTGTGCTTATCTTACTACAGAAAGTTATGTTTTAGGAGGCCAACAAGCAGGTCTTTTATTAGGAAAAAATGGAGAGGTATGCTTAAATGGCGATTATTATGAGCCTTTCTGCTTAAATTATGGAGGATATGATAGATTTAGTTTAGACCAAACAGGCGTTAATATTCATAGGGATTTGGCCTGCGACAGAGATGTTAAATTATTAGCAGGGCGTGAATTAAATTTAAGCACAGGTTATTTAAGAGCAGAAAGCACAGGCGGAGATATACGGATGAAAGCAACAGGTGGAACAGTTGGTTTTACTATGAAAAGCACAGGTGTAGTTGGAATAGGCACTACCAACCCAACAAAAGCAAAATTAGAAATTAATGGATATGTTAACATTAGTTTAGGTGCGAGATACTATAATTCATCAGGTAATAACGGTTATACAACAACAAATAGAAATATTAGTGTTTATTGTTCTAATGATTTAGCCTGTAGAGAACTGCAGGTTTTTAGTGATTTACGAATTAAAGAGAATATAATAGATATAAGCCTTAATTACTCATTAGAAAAATTAAGAGCTATTAAGTGTGTAAATTTTAATTATAAAGATAGATTATCAAGAGGAGACGGTCAGGTTATAGGTTTTATAGCACAACAAGTAAAAGAGGTTTTCCCTGAAGCAATAAATGAAACGCACGATTTTATACCTAATGAAATGAGACCTTTAAATAATATAACTTGGAAAGATTTAGAGGATATTAGCGGATATAATTTAACAACCGATTTAGGCGATGTTAGTGGTGTTGCTTATTCTTTTTTTGTATGTGATGAAAATACTGCAGAAGACGAGCAAGAAGTTAGAGTAAAAGGCAATAGTGATAATACATTTACATTTGAAAAAAAATGGGAAAGTGTTTATTGCTATGGCAAAGAAGTTAAAGACTTTTTATTAGTAGAGCAGAGTAAATTGTTAGCATTAAATATAAGTGCTACTCAAGATTTAGACAAACAAATAATAGAATTAAAAGAAAGAATAATAAATTTAGAAAATGAAATTATAATATTAAAACAATAATATAGGAATGGATGCAAACGTTATTATTAAACCTAAACCCATTAATTTAGAGGACGATTTAGAAAGTAAATTAAGAGAAATAAGAAGCAAAAGAGACGCTGTATCGCTTAATCACGAGGATTTAAAAAACCAAAATGATAAGATAAATAAGATTATAATTGTATTAAGTTTATTTACAGCATTTTTAGAAAGTGTAAAAACTCAATTAGGATTAGCAAATAGCAGTAATAAAATAGTTTCTAATCTTTCAGCATTGGCACCTATTGCCTTATCAACATTAGTAGCAATCATTTCATCTCTTTTAAAGTTTAAAAAGTTTCCAGAAAAGATGGAGGAATTAACGAAGGCAAGTGAAAAATGTTCTTACAGCATAACACGTATTAGAGAATTAAAACAAATATTAAACTTTGAGGAGGCACCACTTGTAAAAGCTAGTTATGTTAATCAAGTGCTAGAAGTATACCGTGAAAGCTTACAAGTAGTAGAAAATAGTTTATACCCTGATGTAAGACAGCATTATTATAAGAAAGCACAGAATAATTTAGTATCAATTGGTAAAGATGCTGAGCACTTTTCTACTCAATTAAATAATATTAATACCAGTTCTTTCTTGCCAATTAAAAAGGAAAGGGAAATAAAGGATATAAAATATAGAGAATTTAAAAGAAGACCCAGTAGGCCAATACAAACTGGAGACGATGATATGGATGAAAGCAAATATTCTGGGTCTGGGCCTTTACAACCTGTTTAAATATTATATATGTTATTTATGAGTATATTAGGTTATCAAAACAATAAATAGACATAGAATTAAAAAAATTGATTTTTGATTTTCGGCAGTTGTTTTCGCTTGACATACAGCAAAATGGGAGATGTCAAGAATGTCAAACTATGACAGTTGCTATTATGTCTATTTTGCGATAATTATTGCATTTATATACAAAAATATAAATGTAATACTTAAAATAGTGTGTTTTGCGTATAAATATGCCGATATTTGCGCACAGGGGGGACTGCTTGACAGTTTGACAGTCTTGACAGGCGTTTTTAAACTAACTGGCACAAGCTTCGGCAATTAAATAATAAATAAATTAAATAAATGATAAAGATAGCCAGCAAACAATTAATTTTATTTAATTTTCAGCTAATTTTAGCTAACTATAGAAATGTTAGATGTCAAACTGTCAAACTGTCAAAGTAGCTAAGACTGAACTTAATATTTTATATATATATCTTTTTTATTTATAATGTGGTATAAACCATAAGCAATATATATTTTGATTAACAAATTTATAAAATAATAGGCTATTAGAGTGAAATTCTTGACAGTTTGGATATAATAAGCCCTGTCAAGCAACTGTCAAACTGTCATATTTGACATTTCCATTAATCGCTTTTTTTTTGAATTTCTAATTTATTAAATTTTTTATAATACTCTACTGGTATAGTATTAGTTTTAACAAATAAAAATTGACCTTTTTTATCAAATATATAATCAAAAAGTTCTTCAATCTCATCTTTATTATAGTCTGGCAAGTATTCTTCAACAAAAGCAGTAGTCATCTTGGCATTTATTGGGCGGAAGAAAAATACACCATCTACGTTGCGTCTAATTGATAGCGGAACGCTTACTAAATCTTGCACTAAAATATGTAATGATAACCGCAAATGTCGGTGCCTATGTATCAAGTTGGTAAATACCTCTGCAATACCTTTTTGTTTTAGTTTACTGCTAGCATCATCAATTAATGCCATAGTAAAAAATCCAGCATTGGCATTTCCACTTGCTATATCTTCTAATTCATATAAAAAATTGATGTCAAATGTATCATAGATTTTATCGTGCTCTTTAATAGTTTTATTATTTATGCTCTCAAGTGAATTTTTAGGAATGTTTAATATCACTTCGTGCTGGGTGCCATAATAAGCCCTAAACGGCTTCTTTTTACTTGTTAGTAATGATACTGCTAACGTAGTTTTACCACTACCTTTAGCACCTACATATAAATATATGTGAGGTTTACTTGCTAATGGTTCTGGTGGGCAAGGAGCAAAGTCATCATCGCAAATCATCTTAACAACTTTAATATCCAAATCATTAGTTTCTTCTGTAATACGCATTACACCTTTTATTATATATTAATAAAAAAAGGTTTAACTGATTAAACAAATCCAGAAAATGCTGGAGGGTAATTATATTGTGGTGCTGGTTCTGGTTCTACTTCACTTTCTTCTTCATCGCTTGTCTCCACCTTTTTCTTCTTTGGTCTAGCTTTTGGTTTGCTTTTCTTTGGCGGTGCCTCTTTCTTAACTTTTTGTTTCTTTACTTGTTTTTTAGGCAACTCCATAGGGGTATCATCACTTAATTCACTTTCACTCTCTTCACTTTCTACATCTGGTATCACAATCTCTTTTTTAGGCCTACCTTTGGGTTTCTTTTGAGCTTTCTTCACTATTTTCTCATCAAATTCTTCTAAATCTTCTGCCTCTTTAATTGTCTTTTTAGCATTAATAATCTTCTTTGCAGTTTCTAATAGTTCTTCATCTTCTTTTTTCTTTTGCTCTCTTCTAATTCTATTTTTTTCTTGCAAATTCTTTAAATGCTTTACTTTCGCCTCACTTAAACCAGCCCATTTTTCTTTTTTAGGAGTTTTTGGCAAGGGGTCTTTGTCTAAAAATTTTATATGTTTATTCATTTCCACCTCTTCGGCATCTTCTTCGCCACTTTCGCCTAAAATTATGTCTTCATCTTCAATTATTTTTTCTTTCTCCATTTATATAATAGATGGCAACATTTAATGCTCCAGAGAATTCTATTATTTCGGCTGAAGAGGCTACCTTTCTTGAAAGTATAGGCGCGACCATCAACACACCTCCACAACAACAACAATTAGCAGAAAAAGTTATGAAGCAGGTAATGGATATACCTGCTGAGATACAAACTGATATACCAATAGAAAATGATAAACCCAGTTTATGGCACCCTTTAGAAGAAACAGATATAATTGAGATGTTTGGCAATTTTCTTAATTATGATGAGCCAAGTATTGATATAGCCAACTTTGACTTTAGGACACATACTGCAGATTGGTACAAAGAAAAATGGCCTAATTTTCCAGATGCATTTTATAGCATTTTAGAAGAAGCTAGTAGGGTAAAAATAGATGATAAAAGAAAGCCAACTTTTACTAAAATTGAAAAAGAAACAACTTTAAAATTTGATTAATATATAATTGTATATTAAAAATGTCTCATAATGACACTACACTTAGCTCTCAACAAATCTTTTTATCATCAACACATACTACAGAAAGTTTAAGCGATACAGAAAAGATTTTTTATTTAGCATCACCAATAATACCACCGCCTGGCACACGTATCTTATTATGTTGCACAGATTTTGAAATGCCTTACAGTATGTATAATATAAATGCTACTAACAATTATTTAGCATTTACAAATGGTGTAAATATTACTTTAACAAAACAAAATTATAATATAAATGAATTAGTTAGCACACTTGATAGCGGACTAACTGGCATAAGTGTTAGTTATTCAACACAAACAAATAAAATAACCTTTACAAGTGGCAGTGCTATACAAATAAACACTACTACAAGCACACTATTATTTGAGATAGGTTGGGTAGCAACAGATACACAAAATGCCACAAGCATAACCTCACCTAAAGTATGTAATTTAGCAGGATTACCAAATATTTACATTAGACTAAAAAATATTAATATTAATAATGTTGATAGCGGTGGGCAATTTGTTGGTACTTTAGCAAAAGTTAATATAAACGTAAATCCGTTGGAATATATATTTTACTCGCCAGTAGAAAACCTATATATTAGAGTTAATGAGCGACAAATAACCTCTATACATTTAGATTTACAAGATGAGAATGGTAATAGTTTAGAGATAAATGGGCAAAGTTATAGTATGACACTATCAGTACATTTCCAATATCAAAGAATACCAAGAAGCATAGAAGAGCTAAATTTTAAAATATCAAGTGAGGGAGCAGAAAAAATAGAGACTAATATTAAATAAAATGGGTTTTGATTTAGGCAGAAAATTAACACATATGTGGCGAAACTTTGGGCAAAAAGCCAGTAGGTCATTACGTGGCCCTCTCGGTGTAAAATTATCTCACGCTGCAACCAGAACTTTAGGAAATGTTGCGGCAGCAGCACAAACTATAAGTGCTACCTCAAGTAATCCACTTATTAAAGCTTTTAGTGGTGCTGTAAAATCAGGTGCAAATGTTGGCAGAGGTGTTATTGAAGTAGGTAAAGACCTTGATGTTGCGGGCACAGGTAGAGGGGGTGGTAGAGCAGGAATGGAAAAAGCACGCACAAGAGTACCTGCTATTGTAAGAGATGCACGAGATGTAGGTGAAGGTATTGCAACAGCCGCTATGTTTGTTTAAAAGGGGGGACTGCGTCCCCCTCAAACCCCCTGCATCAGTTTAAAGGCGCGTGAGGGGCGCCCTCCCCTGTTTAAAACAATTGAATATATGTAATTAAAAAATATTATTTTACATATATAAAAATGGAAATACCAGATTATTTAATATTGAGCGATAGTAATGGTACTTATGATACTACTTTAGGGGCATTTAAATATAATATCCCACCAACTTGGTACAGCAATCAACGCTCAAGTGTTGCTGCCGTATCTATGGTACAATTTGCATATGAGCAAGATAACTCTGGCGATGTTATTGGCTATATTACTACTTCTTTAGCAAGTCAAAATAGTAGATACTCTCAAGAAGCAGATAGTGTTTTAGGCGTTCTTACACCAACTGCCAATGCCACACCTACATTAACCAGTTTTTCTTATTTTGATTATAATGAACCAATTAAACATTTATCCCCTGCCAGACCCTCTCAATTTAACATTACATTTAAACAAATGGACGGCACAACTGTAGCACCAGATGAATTTATGCTTGTGCTTAAATTTGAATATGCCAATCCACAAGCCACCTCAAGTAGATTATTAAACGAATTTACACCACAATTGCCTGCTGTAAGTGGAGGTATAGCAACATATTACCCTAATAATGAGATTAGTTTAACCTCTTTAAATAGACTTTAAGCAAATAATAAAATTAATTTGTTTATTTTATAATATTTAAATGTATTATAATTATGACTGATGCTATGGTTTCCCAGTTTGACTTTCAAGATACAAAGCGTAAGGCCGCGGCCTCTCGCTCTTACCGCAGTAAGGTAAGCAGTACTAACGGCACCTCTTTTACTTGTGGTGATGTTATGGTACTAGAATTGCCAGGCAACGTTGCTAACTCATATTTTGATTTCACACAGTGCTACCTTAAATTCAAAATAACAAATAATGATGGTGCTGCCGTAAGACCAGATGGTGGCGCGGGCGCGTATTCTTTAATCCGCAATTTACAGCTTACAACAGCAGGCCAAACCGTTACGCAATTAAATAACTATAACGTGCTTATCAACGCCCTTTTTGATGCCAACGTATCATCAAACTACAACCGCAACATCGCACACAATATGTTTGCCACCTCTCTTGAAGGTAAACAATATGAAGGCGAAAGTATTGCTAACGGCGAAGATAGAGTTATATCTCTACCACTTGTTTTATGTGCGCCTTGCGACACTAGCCCACAACGCTACTGGCCTGCCTTTTCTCGCGACCGCCTGCAATTCCGTTTTACATTAGAAGATGCCAAAACTGCCTTCATCGGCGATACCGCGCTTGAAAATTCCAACATCGCAATAACTGATGTTGAATTAGTTTATTACACCGTAGAACTCTCTGGCGAAGCACAAAGACAAGTTGATGCTCTTACTGGTGGCGTATATCAATTACTCGCAAATGATTATTTACACGCCTCTAGTACAGTTGCCAAGGGTGCTTCTTCATTAACTGCCACACTCGGTTTTAGTGCGGCATCATTAGAAAGAGTAATAGTTACGCACAGAGTTAGCGATAACATCGGTGATGCTACCAGACCATCTCTTGGTTCTCGCTCAACTGCCAACTTAAGTGAGTGGCAACTCATTATCAACAGCGAACCTTACCCTGCCCGCCCAATCAAAGTTAACAACACAGATGCTAGTGAGGCATTAGCCGAATTAATGATAAGCGACCACTCCCTTAAAAACTTTGGGCACGGTGCTAACTTTAACAGCAATGGCGCGACACAAGCAGGCTACTACAACCAAGTAGACGCCTCTGGTGGCACATACGGCTCTTTCTTGACTGCCGTAGAATTAGAAAGTATGAGTGGTAAGAGCGACCGTGTATATTCTGGTGTACCAACCATCGGTGCCGTAGTCCAATACAACGCCAGATATGAAAATACTGGCACCGTCTCTGGTGCACAAGTCCAATACGTACCTGATAACACAACCGTTGACTTCTATGCTCAACGTACTATTGCCTGCACTCTTGATATGCGCAACCTTGGCACCTGGCAAATAGTAGTTTAAAATAGAAGGGGTCTGCCGTCCCCTTTAAAACCCCTGCTCCAACGGAACTATTAAAGGCGCGTTGGGGGCGCCCTCCCCCCTTGAGTATTAACAAGTATAAAAAAATGCACAAAATTAGTTTGTTATACAAATGAATTAACAAACTAATTTATCTTTTATCTTCTAATCCCATCTTTTCACCCTCTGCTGCTTGTTCAGCCCTTTTATCTGTAAAATAGTCTGGCCCTTTAACCCTTATTGACTTCCTGCGTCCGTATTTGTCCGGCTCCCCAAATCCAGCATAAGTGGTGTCAAATATATAACGTTTTCCAAGTTGGCTCCCATCTGGCCCAATAAAAAATGGATTTTCTATGTTATGCAATGGCAAATTAGGGTTGGTTGTTAAATTAATTGTTCTTATTGGTTTCAAATCTTTAAATAGTTCTAAATGAGCCCAATCATATTCATTTCTAATTTCTTTTTTCATATAATACTTACGGAAATCTCGGCCTTCTTTGCCTGGCTTTTCAAATATAGGCACTTCTAAACCTGTGGTTTTGTATATCCTTACTTCGTTTCTGCCCCACACCGCCCACGTATCTTTACCTACTTTATCAAAATATTCTATTCTTTTACCTTCAAATGGGTCTGCCTTACTCTTGCCTATAACTTGATACCAGTCATTTTTATAGTCAGTTCTTGGGTCATATGTATAATTGCTAATACCATCCAAAAACGTATATCTAATTCGCCTCTCTACAATATCACCTGCCTTTTCTCCACCATATACCATAGTAAGCATTAACTTTGGCATCCGCTTTTTATCTTTTAAAACCCACAATTCAAGCACATCGCCTGGCTTTTTACCTTCTGGTATCTTCAGCTCAACCACCACCTGCGTAAACACATTGCTAAATTCTGGAAATCTTTCCAACCTCGCAGGTTCTGGTAAAACTTCTGGCAAAGGTTTAGCTTCTACAACCTTTCCAATAACCAACTCTGCCCCTTTAGCATCAACAGCTATTTCTTCGCCATCTCTTTCCTCCATAGTAAATTGTTCTAAATTATAATTACTAATAAGTGTCCCTACACTCGTGCCTCTGTGCATACTAATCTGCCTCAATTTTCTTAAATCGCCAGTTTTATCAATATGGTTAATATTAATTTTCATAATGTCTCTTTCTGGCAATTCATTATAAGTGCGACTTTTAATATATTTTACTAAACTATCTTTATTAATTCTTTCGCCATTAATTTTTGTCAGCAAAGGTTGGGGTGTAATATTGCCCTCTTGTTTTAAAAAGTTTATAACAGCATCCCTAAATTTTTTACTTTTTATCTGGTTTTGTTTTTCCCCATATGTATTAAATGTTTTATAATCACCTCTTGAATATAGCACATCATAAGAACGCAATACTAAATAATTCTCATCTTTATCTTTACCAATACGTTTTACTATTAATACATCAACATCTTTATTACGGACGTAATTATTCATTATTAAATAATTTATTATATATTTTTGCCACTCTTTTGCTACATATAAACCATTTAAATATGTATCCAATTGCTTTCTTGAAGGCAGATTAGCCAATTTAACAACATTACCTGCATCCCTCTCTTTGCTAATCTCTTGTTTTAATTGCTCTCTATATCTTTCCAGTCTAGCAGTACCTTTACCATTTGCAGCAAATATCATAAAAGCTATATTAAGATATGATGACCTGCTATTATTAGATTGGCTTAGTGTAGGTATAACGTCAATAATAGTTTGCTCTCTACTTTCCAATAAATCTTTTTCTAATGCTGCAACAAGTTTATTATAAGCATATCTGTATGCCGTTTTTGTTTTATCTGCAACTTTTGCTCCCTCTAACAACTTTTCAAGTTCTGCCATTTTATATATAGTTATTATATATATATTATATTTATATATATTTATTTATATATATTTATTTCAATTTTTTTAAATTAAAAATATTATGTTTGAATAGTATATAATATGGCAGTAGCATTAATTATCTATAATGACCCATACCAACAAACAATTTGTGCTATTTATAAATTTAATTATATTTTAGACGTTATCAAATGGAGCGGAGGTATTCTAAATTATAGTGATGCAGATGAAAATAAAAAGAGAGTATATATAACTTATAAATCCTTTTTTAAAATTTTAAAATTAAAGAGATGACAGTTTGACAGTTTGACAGTTAACATATACGGCTGAGAACTGCTCAGATAATGCTAAAAAATAAAATAAATAATAATTAAAAAACTTTATTATTTATTTAATTTAATTTAATTTATGCTTGCCGTAGCAACTTGTAGCACCCAATATGTCAACTGTCAACCTGTCAAGATGTCAGTATCTGGATTGCCTTTTTAAGTTTGGCATTCTCCTCCAATAGCATCTCATACATCCGTTTATAATAACTATCATCCAATATAACATTTTGCACTACTTCTTCACTTACCCCCTCCTCAACTCTCTGTATTACATCATCTGTATTATATACAGTATTATCATCATCATCTACTATCTCCAACTCTGGCTCAATCTCTATTACTCCACTTGCCTCTGTTGTTATTTCACTCATCTCATCATCTGTTTTTGCAAATGCATCCAATATTGCCTCGGCAAATTGCATACCGCCAACATCTGGCTCTACTGCTTCACTTGCATCATTTACTACAAATTTTAATAATTGCTCCACCTCAAAAGGGCCGTTGATTAACTCTTTACCTGTAGAACAATATGTATTATCGTGTCCTTTTAAGCAAGCATATTTAAGTTTTGCGTGATGTGTTTTGCTCTTCATAGTTAAATCCCTATGTATAAAATCCTCCCTCGTGCATCCCTCTTTAAGCGTTATCTTGCCAGCACTAATCAGTTCATCAGCAGTCTTAACTAAATACTCCCATCTATCTTTATATCCAGAGCCATCTGCTTTATATATGCTTGTTTTATTACCTCCATTACATATACCACTTGTTGGCTTATCATATTGTATATGATTAAAGCACAAGTTAGCACAACCTGCTTCTAATTGAGCTATACTATAAAAATGGTCTTCTTGATGTCTGTGCTCAAATTTAATACCTTTGTTTTTAACGTGCCAATTAGTAGTAGGCAAAAGCATAGATGAAAAGCATTTACCATTTTTTACTATAACTGGTCTCTCATCGCCCTCTGTAGTCATCGCAGCAAAGTTATGCGATACTGCACCAATATTGCTCAATCCATCTATATATTTTTCTATAGATGTAAATATCATTTTAGAATATATAGGGTTTTTTGCCCCCATATGATAATAACGCCAACCTTTAATATTATCATCAAGCATCCAAACACGTTTAAGTCTATGTCCTTCGCCTCTCCAATCCCAAACTGCCCTGCCCTCCTTTGTATTAAAGAAGCTTAATATATGATTTCTTACTGGTGTTGAGCCCATTTGTTGCTCACTAAAATTAATGCATTTAATTAACGTGCAATAATCTTTGCAATACCAATCTTTATATTTATCATATTCTTTTCTTTCTACAAATAAATAATGTGCTATTTTCATTTTAGTTAATGCCTGATGTGTTAACCCATCTTTATCATTTGCTCTATTATATGATAGCACACAAATAGGGTAATGGATTTGCTCCTCCTGCTCATCCTTTGGCATCCACTCACCTCTCGGCAATTTATAATCGCCAATCGTTACGCTAATTGTAATGCCTTTAGGCACTTTATTATTGCGAAATGTAATATTATCATCAACCTCTCTCAATTTACTCTCAACTTGTTCTGCATCTTTTTCTTTGCAAACTATAACGCTATGGTTCATAATTAAATCTTTGCTCTTAGCATTATCATAAGGCATAACTCTAAAATCAAACTCTCTAATTTTGCTAAAATCGTCTTTATGATTTTTGTTTGCCTTACCAACTTTAATAACATCATTAAGCCTTTTATATGTCTCGTCAGTTGTGCGTATCTTGTATACGTGGTGTCTCTCATCATTTGATTTATATTTATAGGCTCTAATATCTGCTTTTGTCATAGCATAATAAGTAGTATTAGTTGCGTTCTGCATCTTATATATATATAAGCAATATTTTTTTAAGTGCTTTGTTAATATAATTAATTATATCTATTTCGCCTAAATATATTAGCTTCTATTTTACCCAAAAAAATTTTTTGCTGGTTTTTTATTTTTTAGTTTTTATGGGTTTTTTATTTTTTAATATTTATATTTTTTTACTGTGAATACCTGCTCCTCAACTCCTTCTCCGCCGTCATACAACCAGCACACCTTACCCTTTTTTTTAGACGCGAAACCAAACCAGCACACCTTAATCTTTGCTTCTGGGTGGTGATACTTGTAAGCCCAAGCGTTATACAAACACTTACCATATTCTGGATTATTTAAAAACGCCTTAGCAACCTTGTCAGTCTCAATACCCATAGCTTGACATTTAGCAAAATCACTCAAAGTCCCAGCATTTATTTTTAAAAACCACTTGCGCTCCTCCTCCCCCTCAAGTATTTTATATACTGGGGCGACATCTTTTGCCGTTATCTTATTGCGCGCCACGTCATACTCTGGGAAGTATGGGTCGTAAATCTCGCCGTTAAGAACTGCTACTACGTGAATGTTAACCATTTTATATCTTAAATTACCTTATGTTTACGCGAAAAATGAGCTGAAAAGCCCTGTTTATAGTATTAAAAAGTGTTTTTTGTTTTTTATGGGTTTTTTATTTTTTTTTTATGGGTTTTATTGTTTTTTAAAAAGTGTCATACCCCTCCTCTCCCTCACGGACAACCTCCCAATATCCGTCCTTATCTTTTATGTATTTAAAGAGTTTGGGGTGGTGTTTAACTCTGTGTTTTTGATAACCACAGTTTAGGTAGTGATATAGAAAGTCTCCCCAGTTCAAATCATCCCACCCCTCCCAATTCTCCAACTCCTCGTCCGTCCAGTTTTCAGCTCCCCCAATATGGTCTCTATTACCAATCCTATCCTTTTTTGGGTGGAGGTATGTTGGGATGTGTTGGTGGGTGATGTCCTTGATACACGCAGCTGATGGAGTAGGGTTAAGTCCTAGTTTCATCAACATAATTTTCTCACAGAGAAACTCTGGAACTCTGTGAGCTGCCGTCTTTGTCATAGACCGAGTAGTCATAACCATTTTATAGTGTTGTTGTGGTGTTTTTTGTGTCTCTTATGTTCTCTTATACTTTATGTCTGTCT
>Ga0181406_1000274_pt1 | contig 19958 bp, 20 predicted proteins | sample 29SPOviralmetaG_FD_130135 | JGI IMG/M metagenome (GOLD analysis project Ga0181406, IMG submission 130135) | Marine viral communities from the oligotrophic San Pedro Time Series (SPOT) site, San Pedro Channel, CA, USA - 29 SPOT_SRF_2011-12-20 | ecosystem: Environmental > Aquatic > Marine > Strait... | reverse complement strand
TTATAAAAGAAATTTGTCCAGTATCCTGATCAACTATCATTAATTTAGCATCTTCTTCTTTTATTTCATTCACATCATTAATCACAGGGAAAAAATTATCTTCCCTCAATTTATTTGCAAGTTTATATATTCCCCATATAAGAAAACTTATTACAATTACAATTACAATTAATAATAATTTAAACCTATAATCTTTTAAAATTTTAAAATTCATTATATTTAATGTATATAATATATTTTAATAATTTAATTTAATTGTATAACATAATTTACACGTTTAAATTAATTAACGGGTAATATATGTAGTAAATCTTCGTAGATACGCCCATATCTATGTCTATAACGACCTTGCATACTAGTTACAACCGTTTCTGAAGCCGAGGGCGAAGCCGAAGCCGAAGCCGAAGCCGAAGCCGAAGCCGAAGCCGAAGCGGTCGCCGAAGCCGAAGCCGAAGCCGAAGCCGAAGCCGAAGGCGTGGTGGGAGTGGAAGGCGTGGTGGGAGTGGAAATTGTATTTGTTACATCAACGGTATCTTCAGTTATAAAAATAAAATTACCGGGTTCATCATCTAATTGTTTTATTTTATAAGTTGGGGCGTCTTCATCGGCTAAAGCCCCCGTTATAACAATCTTAGTAGTGGGATCCCAACTAAATGCAGAAATTATTCCGCCATGTAATATCTTATTAAGAAGGTAAGCTAATGCACAGACGATCGCGATCAATGGTATAATCAATAATATTGCAACAGAGTTCATTTATATTTATATACATTATAATTTACAAAAAAATAACTATACTAAAATTTTTATCAATAAATTAAAATATATTACAAATCATCATTATTATGAGCCGAATTGATAATATTTTAATTAATCTCGCCAAACTTGATAAACATATCAAAAAAGAGAAAAATGAAACTTATATACCACCTTTTAGCTTAACGGATTCTGAAACCGATACGAATTTCACAATCCCCATAGACATATATAGAAAAATGGAACTTACTGAAAAAGAAGAATGGGATAATATATATAATCCTAAAAAATGTTCTATTGAGGCTCTTAATTATATAGAAATTAAAAAGAGAGGAGAAGGTCCGCTTAAAAAAAAATATACTTCATTTGCTGATAAATCAGATGGTCCCTATACAGATTCTTTAGGTGTTCACGTGTGTGTTTGGAGAAAAAATGAATCCATTCCAAATTTTATGTGCGAACAGGTTCCTAGTAGCGAAAATATTCAATTCTCTGATTATAAAGAAGGAATATACTGTTGTATTTGTCATAAAAGAAAGGAATTTAAAGAATTTAGTTGGAGTAAAATTAAACATACAAAAAGGGAAACCCCTGACCCTGTTAAATACAATAGTGTACCCGTTTTGTATGTTCCCTTAGAAAAAAAAGAACCCAGAGCGATTCCAAATTGGGAAAAATTAATGGTAAAAGTTAATCACAGATTGTATAATGACAAGATTGTATATCAAATGTCCCCCACCGAATCTATTCTTGTTTGGCCATGGCAAATGACATACTACCAAAAATTTAAATACAATAATAAAAATTATAAAGATTCACATGTTTTTTTGAATAGTGATAAAAATACTTTCAAAGACAGATATGGAATTGTTAATTAAGCTGATGGAGGTAGTTTTTTCTTATACATAAAGAATGCGCCGCCTGCAATTAAGATAGCAGATATAATCGCCACAATATACCATTTCCATTTTTCAAAAAAGTTTTTCTTTTTCTCTTCGGCCATTTTGTTTTATTATAACTAAATATATTTTTTCTTAGGAAAAATAAAACGCATGTAACTTTAAATGACTACATTAACTGAAGAACAATGGGATACAATTATTTCTACATTCAGAGAAATAAATAATGAAAATGAGAAAAAAAGTGAAGATTTACTAATGTGTAAAAAATGTAAGTTACAATTTTTCAATAAAAATTACCATGGTAATTATCCCTTATGTGATAAACATAGAAATAACACGTTTAAAGCAATAGTTAAATAATATTCCAATTAAATAAAAGATGACCGACAACGAGGCGAGGATTAAAACTCTAGAAAACGAAGTTAATGAATTAAAAAGTGCATTAGCTTCATTTGGTAAGAAACCTAGGCGAAAGAGAAACGACGATACAAAGAAAACACCTAGTCCATACAACTTATTTGTTCAGAAATATCTAAATGAGCAAAAAAAGGAACTCGGTGATAAATACATTCACGCCGAAGCATTTAAACAGGCTGCTATTGAATGGAAGAAGAAGAAAGAATCGAATTGATCATAGAAAGTATAACTTTATTGTATTCTTTGAAAAGTTTTGGGTGATTATCATCTTTCCATGTAACATGATTTAACGCTGTATGAGTTAACTCATGTGCTAAAAGACTTTTCATTTCATTAATAGTTTTTAGTCTTCCATTTCTATTCTTAAGAGTTAGAAATATCTTTCTATATCTAGCCCTAAGTCTTTTATCTTCTCCAATAGGAATGTCTCGTGTTAGATGTACATTTTTAGGTTTATTCAAACCATTAAATATAATACTTCCCTGGTCTTTATGTAGTTGCATTTCCTGTAAAATGTGAGGAGTTTTTGATAATAAATCAAGATACTTATCATACATATTTACCTTGGTAACTTTTATTTTATATTGTAATGTTCTCACAAGTGTGTCTAACATTTCTAATAATACAGCCGCAGATTCGGCTAATGGAGAAATAAGAACTTTATAATTATTTACAGTAGTGTAATTTTTAGTTTCATTAAAATCCCAAATGGATCTCATATAATGATATAATATAATATTTTTTTAATTTAATACTATATTCACACCACCATCTGATGTTTTTCTTATTAAAGGAACTCCTTTTGGTTGAACCTTAGTTCTATATAAATCTCTAAGTCTTTTTTGTTTATCAGGCATTATTTGTGTCGGTAAACTGTATGTCTTTTTAGTTTTTTTCTTTTTCTTAGGAAAATTAAAACTATTTTCTGTCTGTGATAAATCTATAAAAAGGTCAAGCGGTAAAACTCTAGCTACACTAGGTATTAAACCGGTGTTAGTAGGGGCTGTATTTATTATAAAAGGGAATCTTGTTACTCGACGATCAAGTTTTAATACTTTATAGTAAAATTCGTCTACTATGATTATATTTGTAGATATATCAGGGGTTTTATATAATAACATCAATGCTCTGTAAGATTTTAAACAGTTTTTTAAAATATATACTGTTTGCATCTTTTTACACTAATAATATCATAACATTATAATTTCCGTATTTAATTTTACCAGGTCTAATTTATAAAATATTATATTTAACATATAGTAGCATATCGACATGTCCGATGATGAGGATTACTTAGAAACAAATTTGTCCGGTGAAGAATCTTCTTCTGAGAGCGACGGTAGTGAAACAAGTAGTGAAACAAGTAGTGAAACAAGTTTAGAAGAGTTAGAAGAGTTAGAAGATCTTGATGAAGATGAGTTGGGTACTTATCATATATTAGACTGGGATAATCAATTAAAGTCTAAAATGGACGAATTATCTAATTCTTTAGCTGAAAAAAACGTTACATCTGAAGAATATAGGAGAGAAATGTTAAGAACTAATTATTGGAATATGAAAAGAAGTAGAAAATACGTTGTTAGCGATGAAGATAAGGAAATTATAGATAAAGTAAGGAGAAATATAGAAGAAATTAAGTTGAAATTTAATAATGGGGAAATAACAGAAGAAGTATTTAATAACAAGTATGATGAGTTTATAAGATTGGAATACAATATATTAAGAGTTTCTGAACAAATTACTTCTGATAAAAAAGAATACATACCTCCTCCAGAAAACGAAGCCGAAAGAGTCGCTATGTTAATGAATGATTTAGAAATGTATCACATGAATGAAGTAAAATACATGAAAAAAATAGGAGATAAGTATAATATATACCCTCCTACTTTACCGGAAGGTTATACAGGAGAAGATATACAAGACTATTCTGATAAATTAAATACCGATCTTGAATTACCTTACAATAGAAGTATTGATAATTATATAAAAGCGTATGATACATTTAAACAAAAAATAATGTCGATCGCACCTTCTTATGTAATAGTTGACAGGGTGTGGGGACAATCTTCCGATGCAAAAGCTACTGAACCGAGTTACAAATTTAATATGATAAAAAAGGAAGGAACTAATTTATCTAGGGTATTAGGTAATGAAAAAAGGTTTAATTTATTAACTGAAAATGAGGAGATTCAATTCCAAACCGGTATGTGGAAAGAAATTACAGATAGATTAAGAAGAATGTCTAGAGAAGATCTTTTAAGTTGTATACCCAATAGGACATTTAAGTATATGTCTTATATAGAAAGACTTAGGGAAAATAAACAAACTATGCTCAAATTTAGAGAACATCCCAAAGACTACGAAGAATTAAGAAATATCCTAGAAGAAGATTCAAAATATTATAGAATAGAAGTGAATAAATTATTTAGAAATTATAAGTACACTAGACCATTTGTATATGATAAAGGTTATGGAAAGACAACTGATGCCAAACATAGAATAACTGGTTCGCCCCAAGTGTATCTTCAAGATGGTAAAGTAAAGTATCTAGCATTCAAAGAGAATGTAGATAGAAATGATGTAGGAGATCTATCTAATTTTATTACTGTTAAACCTATAGATGATGAGCTTTATACTGAAATTTCTGAAAGAGAAGGTAATAATACAAGTTTAGTAGACATTTGGGAATTAAGAGTTTACTTAGCTGAAGTAAACTCGAGTTTTAAAGAAAAAATTAATATAGTTAAAAGATATGAGTCTTTTAACGATTATCTATCCGATTTTAAAGATATTCTTCACGAAAACTTAAAAAAGATCCCTGTTAAGTCTCAAGAAGTTTTAGCTGATAAAATAAGAAAGATTAATCATTATTTAAATACCGGAGAAGATCCTGACATCTATACAGAAACTGGTCAACTTCCTATATCGGATATCTTTAATAAGTCTGATGAGATCATTGAACTTAGAAAGAATGGAAAGGCTAAATTAATACAATATATTTTAGAATACATAGAACACGATTCTCAAAAATTAGATGATCTAGAGAATTACATATTTAATTACTCGAGTTCCAATTATGAATACAATGTAACTAAAATAATATTTATATTTGAAAATTATCCAGAAGCTCTACGTTCTTTTATTAATGGTAATATGAGTAATTTGGAATTGTTAACAATGGAAACGGCTAAAATAATTCCCGAGAATGATCTTGAAATGAAGACAGAACAAGAAAAAATAGATTATCTTTTAAGTTGGAGTCCCGATACTTCAAATTATGACACATATAAATCACAACTTGATGAAAATGATGACATAGACAAGTTTAAAAAAGACAATACATCATTAAGTTTACTAGAGGTAGATCAAATATTTCAAGAATATTCGGAGTATTTACAATGGAATAATACGCTTGATACATACACTTCCTTAGAATTTACTATTAACGTTAAAAGACTAAGATGGCTCATTAAACAAAGAAATAAATTACCGTCTAGGAGAATTTATAGAACAGCTAGTATTTCTGAAAGAATAAATACTCAAAAAGATCTTGAGTACATCTTTGAGACATGTGAAATAAGTAATCCAAGGAAGTATTCTAGAATAACAGAAACTATTGTATATAAAACATCTAAAAGTCCCAATGAATACATCGCAAACAAAAATTTAATAAAAGAGGAATATTCCAGTTTATGTAAATATCTATCGGAACTTAATATTTCAACAGATGATCCATTTTTGTTGATTCCTGTTATAACAGAGTTTTTATTAACAAACGGGAGCTTTTCTAATGTAGATAAAATCAGGCTTGCTAATTTTATAACAAATTCTGGAATAAGTGATAATGTATTATCTTACATTAATATTTTGAGGGGGTTTGAAATTGATATATATCATAGTATAGTAATGGACGAGCTCAATGAAAATGTTCAAAACTTTATTAAAAAAAGAAGCCTTAATAAAATTTTAGAACAAATTAGAAAGTATAGAACAAAAAAAATAATAAAAGACAAGTTAGAAGAAGAAACATTTGTAAAACAAAATACATACATAATCCCAAAGATATCTTCTTCACCTCCAGAATCTGAAGCAATAGGAGGTGGAGTTAATTTTGTACCCGATTATATAGAAATAAATGGATTTTATATAACAGGGGGAAATTACCCTAATTATGAAACACGTATAAATGGAGATATTGTAATTAATTATACTCGCGAGAACTTAGTACAGCTTGCTAATATTTTTGCAGTTCCAATACAAGATGATTCATTTCAGTTGTATATTAACATAATGGATAAAAAGTCTTTACTAGAGAATAAATTACCCAGTGAAATATTAGTACCTGAACATATACCGGGAAATGGTAGAGGTCAGGGTGTAAGCGATTATTATGAAAATTTAAAAATGCCTACTAAAAAGTACAAATACACATACAGACCTCGTCTTGGAGTTAAAGAACCTGGTGAAGTGTATGGTGTTGTCAAGGATTTAGATAAAAAATATGGTATACCTTTCAAATATAACAATGGTATACCTGTATATTCAAATGAATTAAAACAATTAGTAGACGATTCTTTTGTAACGATAGAAGGACCTGCTACATTCGAAGATGAAGACCAACTTTTTCCAGTTGGTAAATATATGTCATCGGAATACTACATCTTAGTTGAATATTTAGATTCTAGGGGAAAGCCTAAAATGTTTAGAGAAGGAGTATCTGAAAAATCAATACAAACAAGGCTTATAGAGGATTTAGACACCTGTGACCGTTTTAAAACAGAAGAATCTTGTAACGACCCTTATTCTTATTCTCTAGATCCTTCGGGGGCTAAATTTAAGTGTGCTTGGAAAGATAATGATAATGTGTGTGTATCTAAGAAATTTGATGATTCTCTTGATGATTTTGCTATTTTAGATGTAGATTTTAACGATGGGGAGTTAAATAAAGAATGGAAAAAGGCTACTGAAAAATCTATGGAATCTATAGAAGATTACATCATAAAGAATAAATTAGAATCAGATAAAATAGATGAAATAACTTATATCGAGAAAAGAGTACTTTATGATTATTATTTAAAATTGATTGCAATTAGGGATGAAAAAAATAAATTCAATTCTCCAACTGTTGGAGTTCCAATGAATTCTAAAACTAATATAGAAATCCCCGAAGACGTTCTAGGGAGAAAACTACCAGGTACCGGAGAAGTTAAAAATATAACAGGGAAACAAATCTGGGTTGATGAAAAATATGACACTATCACTATACATTCCTCCGTTGCAAAACTTCACAAGTACCCTGTTATGAATATTGAACTAGATAAAGAGTATACAATTGATGATATTAAGTTAAGACCGTACATGTATATAAAAGAAACAGATAGCTATAAGTGTTATAGAGAAGATAACACTGAAATTACACTGTTAAGGTCTCAATTTAAAATACCTGGTAATAAATTGTCTTGGGAAAGAGAATCTACCTTTTGTTACATATCCAAGGAAGATAAAAGTTTATTAACTGATTATCCAGGTTATTATTGGAATACATCCTATGAAACATACGATGAAAGAATTTTAAATGAAGTTGTTGTTAAAAACACTACTATAGAACGTAAAACATTTGTGCCGACGTCTTTTATTAAACCGGCTCCAGGTGTTTTATTAAATGGAAAGCCGTTAATTCAGAAAGAAAATATACTAAATGCCATATACGAGACCGCCTTTACTGAATTAGAAACTCAAGATAATTACATCTATCAGGTAAAAACACCAGCAACATTTGCTACTCAGTCTGCTATAAAGTTTTCTGTTGATCACGGAATTGATTTAAATGGTTCTATAAAGGGTAGAGTTGCTCATATAACATTATCAGATGTTATACAAGAATATGAGAGTTTGTATCCAAAACCATCTATTTCTAAAAAACAACTAACTGAAATATTACAAAAGGCAATAGATGAAAATGATTATAACACTTTAGCTACATATTATTACAGAGCTAGATTAAATAATTTACCTAAAGACCTTCTAAAACAAGCTAAAGAGGTAATAGATAATAAACCTAAAGAACCTGTAGCAGAAACAAAACTACCCGAAGTTCCAATTCCTCAAAAAACCACTGTGAAAAATAATTTAGTACCTTCCAGACGTAGGAGATAAATTAAATTAAATTAAATTAAATTAAATTAAAATTACGTTTGTAATTTAAATAAATTGTATTTATAAATTGTAAATGAGCGTGTCTAACATAACAGTAGTCTATCATCCTAAATGCGAAGCATCTATGAATTTTTTAATTAAAACTAAAGAGCTTACTGATATACAAATTGATTATATAAATTATAAAGAAGATTCTTTTGAAAGTGATATAGAAATAGACGTAATTCCTTTAATAATTTTAAATAACGACATAAGTCAAATTTTTAAGGGGAGAATAGCATTTGATAAACTAGAAGAAATTAAGGTAAATAAAATTCCTAAAAAAAGTAAAGGTTCATTGAGCTATGGTAATAAATCTGTTACGTTTATGCCTGAAGACGGTTCTCAGAAAAAAGTAAAAATAGATCTTGACGCTAAATTTTAATAAGTTTTTACATTTGTGCGGATAAAGTGGTGTTTAAAAATATACGCTATATATAAATGGACCGTGAGATTCCCGATTTTGCTAAAATCATGAAAATGGCTCAGCAGGTAGCTAGTCAGATTGAACCGCCGGAGAGTTTGAAATCAGGGCAGATGAATCAGCAAGATGTTTCTGAAGTTATAGCTAAAATTGGTAAATCAGTTGGAGAAATAATCACTCCCGAAATGTTAACAGGTGGAGAACTTAATATCAGAGAAAAACCAACTTGTAATCCTAAAAAAAATAAAAATAAAAAGAATGGAAAATCTAAGATCAGTTTTAGTCAATCTGATATAGCAGACATCACAGATGAAATTCTCCAAAAAGAAGAAAAGAAACCTGATGAAAAAAAGAAACCCGAAGAGAAGAACCCCGATGATAAGAGAAAGAAGAGGTATGTAGAAATTCATTCGACAGATGAAGATAGCGATGAAGATCCTACGGTTCCTAGAACAAAAGATATGACATTTACATTATCGGTAACACTCGATGAACTTTTTACAGGAGCAAAGAAAAAGTTGGCTCTCAGGCGTAAAACACTAGATAAGGACGGGTCTTATGAGGAAGAAAAAAAGAAATTATCCATTAAAATCGAACCTGGTATGATAGAAGAACAGATAATAAGATTTAATCATATGGCGGATGAAAAACAGGGTTATGAAACTGGCGACGTTGTAGTATCGTTAGATGTAGAAGATCATCCTGAGTTTACTAGAATTGGCAATGATTTAATTGTAGAAAGAGAAATATCATTCTCGGAAGCCTATGACCCTATTGTATACATTAAACATCTAAATGGTAAAAAATATAAGATTACTGGATCTTCTATAGAGATTTTTAATAATTTGGATGAAGAGCTATTAAAAAAGATACCCGGTTTGGGTATGCCAATTGCTGGAGAAACAAACGAATATGGGGATATGTACATTAAATTTACATGTGTAAATAAAACTAAAATAACAAAAGATATTCTTGACCAACTTAAAGTTATATTCCCTTCATTGACCAAGGAAATTGAATTAGATGAAAATGAAAGCTTTATCGAGGAAGAATTTGAAATGGTAACAGAATCAGATTTAGAATATCTAGAATCTGATTCGGATTCGGATTACGATTCGGACGAAGATTCAGACGAAGATTCAGAGACGGATTCTGAAGAATATTCAGATGAAGAATGTGGTGAATGTAGCAAAGACGGTAAAAAATGCGATGACAAAACGTGTTTACTTGAAGATCTAGAAACCGAAAAAGAAACTGAAGTTGAAAAAGAAACTGAAGTTGAAAAAGATAATGAAAAGTAATGTTAATGTATATAAAAACAAGTTCTATTTATTATAAATGTTTCATAACGGTTGGGAATATTATATAATAAATCCATTTTCTAAAGACATTACTCAAAAAACTCAAGAAATGTACTTACTTAACTATAACGAATCTTATTGTAAAATGATAAACGATTTACTGATTCCAGACCCCCTAGAATTATTTGATAAAAATACAGATACAGATACATTTATTTATTATACAGATTGTAGTGGTGATATGGATATAATAAATAATGATACTGAATATGAATATAAATTTTTAAAACATAAATTTTTTGAAAAGAAAACCAATAAAATAAAGAGAGAACTAGATATTTATTATAGTCAATGGAATATTAAAGTTAATAGAGTTTATAGAAATGGCGATAAGTATTACATCGAATTATTGAGGTTTTAAGGCACATTCCTAAATGTTACTGAAATTCTTCTAGATCTATCTATTTTTACATCATTTACAATATCGTACTTACGGGAACACATTTCGTGAGTCCATTTATATCTAGAATCTCCACTCATTATATACAATGAATTCGGTTTAGTATAGATATATTGTATTATATTATCTTTTTGAAAAGTCATTGTTGCACCACCTCCCAATGTAAAACAACCAATTACATTTCCATATTTCTTAACATCAGTGTGTCTACTTATACCCTGCCCTGGATAATAGTTATTTACAATACATTGATTAAAACTGTATTTATCATTTATTATACCTAATTCACGGCATATTACATTCAATATATTCTGTAAAACCATTAAAAATTCCGGAATATCATCGCATTTATTATATATATTATAAGTTTTATAATCATATTTATAACCATAATGTTGAACTACTCTACTATTGGAATGTCCACTTAGTGGTATCCATTTCATTTTATCTAATTCTTTTATAATTGCATTTCCATCTTCTTTTATATCATCAATATAAAATAAACCAGGTGGTAAATTCATTTCTTCAACAGTTACTGTATTGTCATCTTCGTCCATTTATGGGTATATATGTATATATACTTAACCTTTATAATAATTTACAATTTTATATACTATTTAAAAATAAAATATATAAAATTGTAAATACATTACATTACATTACATTATGTCACATCGACGTGAAACATTCATTAAAAAGTCTTCAGAATATCTTGACCTTAAATGTACAGATCCACTTATTATAAATTTGGAAAAGGGCGTATTTAACAATACTATTAAATATTGTAAAGATAATGGTATAGAATTAAATTGGTCATCTAAATATTTTGTAAAAAAATATTCAACCACTGCTAGGCGTCTTTTAGCTAATATGAGTTATACTACAAATGCAGAACAATTTAAAAATAGACTTTTGTCACATGATATAAAATCACACGAAGCCGCTGAATACACCCGAGAAGAACTAAATCCGGATGTATGGGGTAGATTAAAAGCAGAAGCACTGGCAAAACTTACAGCAAAGAAAGAAGTTACAGAAGATGGAATGTTTAAATGTAATAAATGTAAATCAATGAAAACAGTTTATTATCAGATGCAGACAAGAAGTGCTGATGAACCTATGACAACTTACGTAACATGTACTAATTGTGAAGCTAGGTGGAAGTGTTAAATCCCTTAATTACCTTTGTTTTCTTAAAAATCAGGCAACAAGATGTATCATCATTACTTGATAGTGTCATTGATCGTTTCATTAGGAGGGGACCTTTACCGGTAGAACTAGTATCGCCTTGACTAATATCAACAATTCCCTCGGGAATATAATCAGTACCTTCTCTTTGACTAGACATCGAACTAGACGCGGTTCTCATAGCCCCTAGAAGATTTCCCTCGCAACTCAGTGATACATGAGCGTGTAGGGCGATTGGATTTCCATAAAGACAGTCTTTATCAGCTCCAATGAAAGTCATTTTTAGATTATAGTCTTTGTCTATGTCTTTCTTTAGTTTGTCTAGTTCGGAAATAGTATAATGTTTACTTGAATTTTCTTGACCATCCGTAATAACAGTAAGAGTTATATCTTTGATATCCGTTTGCTTTAGGATAAGACTATAAGCTTTACCAATTGCATCTAGCAGTGCAGTTAGACCCTTAACATTGGTAAGTTCATCTATAACATCTAGGGTGTTTACAAAGATGTCGTCTGATAGAATTTCAACGTTTGTATTAAATGCTATGACGGTAAATCTATTTTCAGATTCTTGTTCTGTTTGTTCTTTAATTAGTTCATTAAATCCCTTTTTAATGTCCTCGATATTATGTATCATGGATGCAGATTTGTCTACGATTAGAATGTCCCACATTATATTATAAATGTGTATATTTTATCCTTTTAAGTTTTATTATGCAGTTTTTTATAATTAGTTATTATAATTATGACAATATATAGAAAACTTAAAGGGAAAAAATTTATATATCCGGGTGCAACTTCTAAAGATATAGAAAGGATAAAAAAACTAAGGATACCACCTATGTGGACAGGCGTTAAAATAGATTCTTCTAGTAAAAGTAAAATACAAGCAACTGGTTATGACTCTAAGAAAAGAAAACAGTACATTTACAACCCTGAATTTATAGAACAGTCTAAAATGAAAAAATTTAAAAAAATGAATAAATTTGATTATTCTAGTTACGATAAAGTCATAAAAAAATACATATCTAAAAATGATTTATCAAAAGACTGTGTTATAGCAAATGTAATAAAACTCATGGAAGATTTGAATATACGCGTCGGTAATGAAACTTACAAGAAAGAAAATGGTTCTTATGGAATAACAACTTTATTAAAAAAACACCTATCTGGTAATACATTATCTTTTGTTGGTAAAAAGGGGGTATTTCATGTAAAACATATAACAAATCCCAAAAGCATTACATTTATAAAAAGAGTAAAAACTATTCGTGGTCCCAATTTATTCTATTATTCTCCAAGTGAATGTATCTCAGCATCTGATTTAAATTCATTTTTAAGACAAAATGTTAGCGAAAATGTGACATGTAAAGACATTCGAACATATTGTGCTAATAAAATATTCATGACGTTTATGAAAAAACTTCCAAAAGCTAAATCAGAAAAGCAAAAAAAGGCTAATATTATAGCAGGTTTAAATCACACTGCTGAAAGATTGGGAAATACTCGTAAAATATGTAAAGATTCTTATATAGATCCTAAGAATTTATTAAAATTTAGTTAAAAATAGTTTTTTAAATGTAAATATATATTAATAATAAATAAATGTCTGAAATGAAAGTATTAGAAAAGTTGAAAAGTGATAACTCATTAAATAAAGATAAAATAAAGAGTCTTCAACTTACTGATGGGATTATTAATAATCAATTACAGATTTTAACTAGGAATGTATCTGGGGTGAAAGATATGGTTGAAGACTCTGTTTCTAACTCGATGTTATCTTTAGATATTGGAAATAAACCAGAGACAACAATACATGAGCATAGATATTTTGGAATTGCCCCTACTTCATATGAAACAGCGGCCCCGAAAATTATCAGTGGCGGGGTGACTCAGAGGATGCTTCAATTTCACGGATTTAGGTTGCTAAAAGACGGACAACATTATAAATCGGTTGTCGACGCTGGAGCGACTCACCCTGTTTCTAGTAACTCTGCGTATGAAAGGCTTAATTTAGCTAGGATTAATATTAATTTGGAGCAATCGTATGGGGTTTATTTTACTTCGGGGGATAACATTAACGAGTCTCGTTATATAAGATGGATGGAGGATACGGGGTGGGGGGATCTTTGGAATAATACTACAACACCGATAATATATACTCGTGCATATTCAACAATATCACCCGGGTCTTTATTAGAAGCAACTTGTATATGGTCGAACAACCGTGAGGCCCCTGCATCTGGACATATAGTTTCCGCGGCGACGCCAGGTGGTCCGTGGGTTATTAGATCCAGTTGGGATTACAGATCATCTCCTCAGACTGGGAATACGAGTTATTTATATCAGGAAGTTGGAAACCTATCAACTACATATGATCATAAAGTCTTTAACGAAACTGATACTGTATGGTCTGTCTTAGAATCTTTAGCGAGGTTAATTTAAAGAATAAAAATATACATTTAAAATACAAATGAACCTGTTTAAATTACTTATTACGATATTGTGTTTTAGATGTCAAGCATCGTTTTTAAATTCTGTTCACTTTAAGTATTATAAAACACCGAGACTTACTGATAAAAATCATAGTACATATGTTAATACCCCAGAGTATTTACGTAACAAAAAAAATAAATATGATAAAATAAATATATACTCTTATCCAATAGATCATTCTAAAAAGCGGCGCACTTTTATGGTTACAGGAGATCCTAGGATTAATAGTCGCATTATTCTAGGTACTATTTATGCTCTTATAGTAATGTACGTGTCAAAAATAGACCCACCTGATCCTCCGGATGAACCTCCCCATCGTAGACCCAAATACGATGTATTTAAAAAGCCAATATGGGCTCCTATAAACGCTTCTCTTACAGATGAACAGTCTGATACATTGTATAAAGTTTGTCTTTTTTCTTGGTCAATATTTTTGTTCTATTTTGTTAATTTAAAGTTTTAAAATATAATATAAGATTAATAGCAGTATATGTTAAGAAAAATTAAATCGTGTCCAGCAAATTTATGCAATATGGCTCATAGAAAGAAACCCAAAGAATCAAAAACTCCTGAACCCACTTTCTTGTTATTACCGTCCAAAACATCTAAGATAATACAAAAGGGGGATGCAGTAGATGAAATAGTAACTAGTTCACTTCTAGATATAAATGTAAACGACCCAACTGAACAATTATTTATTCTATTGGTTTTGAAAAAATTACTGTCTAAAACCAAATACAAATTATCCAATTTTTTTTATGAGATACTAGTCAGGGCTGCTATTTCATGTTTAACACATAAAATAATGCACTATACAATAAGTAATTTACATACATATTCGCATTTAAATTTAAATTTTATACACTAATATTAATTTAAAAAGATATTATATAATAAACTATATCAATGAGTGTTTTATCTGGTATAATTTATTCATACGTCGGTTTGATTCTATTACCATATACTCCGTATTGGAATAATAGAAATATTCACAACTTAGGAAATACTGGAGCCCTTGGAAATCTACATGCCATGACAGCGCCAATTATGACTAAGTTTATAGATCGTGCAGCATATGGTGGTAGGAATATTCGTGAAGAAGTATACAATACATTTGAAGGAGATGTATTGGATATGTGCTGTGGAACAGGGTTTTCAACAAAACCTGGTAATACAGGTATAGATACATCTTTGGAAATGCTTAGATTTTCTAAAATATTTAACCCAGGAAGTGAGTACTCATATGGAAATGCAGAGTCATATGGTAAAGATGATGAATTTGATACAGTGTCTATTATGTTTGCTTTCCATGAAATGCCAACTAGTGCCCATGAAAAAATAATTAGAAATGCAATTAGGGTTGCTCGTAAAAAGGTAGTTGTAGTAGACATCTCAAAAGATTATAATCCTACAAAGGCCATGCTATCCGGCGAACCTTATCTTCTGAATTATCTAGACAACTTTGAAAATACAATAGAAAGGACTCCCTTTAAGTATCCTTTGTATTATAAAACTAGAAGTAAATTGGACGGTGTTAATAAAACAAATTTGGTTAAGGGACATGTTGATATGTGGGAATACACTATGAAAGACAACGAAGAACAAGATCTTGAAAACAGTGTTCAAGTTCGCTCCGGACCTTCTCGACTTTGGCGAGAAATGGATAAAGTGGATGAAGACTCTAAGCCTGTTTCTTATCCTTTGTATAGGTTGGGTGGAGGAGGAGGCTGGGGTAAGTTTGGGTCACTAGAAGATAAAAAGACTGTTAGGGACGAAAAGAAAGAGAAGGAAATGGCAGATCGTCGAATGAAAAAAGCGGCTAAGAAACTAAATTACAAACGGATGAAGTCAATTGACTGGGAAGATCGTCAAGAAAAAAAACTAGATAACTGGAAAGGAATGTCTGGTATATACATTCTACGTGGAGATGGGAATTATGAGATTACACCACATCCTCTACAAAAAGAACGTGAAGAAAATGAAAGACTAAACAGGGAGGAAGAGAATAAAAATACAACAGAACGTTATAATTACTGGGGAACAATTACAACTAATATGATAAATGAAAATAAGCGTAGGGTAGACGATTATTCATATAAAAATAAAGCTGATTATTCTATGAAAAATAATTGGTATTATCGTCCGGATGAAGACGATTATGCTTGTAAATGGTATTAATTTGGTAATACACTTGTAGATTAAATTCAGACAATAAAAAATTAAATAAATTCTATTACAATTATTAAATGACAATAAAGGTAATAAAATTTAAAAAATTAACCTCGGGTGCCAAAAAATTCGAAATTACATTCAATAAGAATGGAAAGACTTATATTCGAAAATTTGGAGCTCGAGGAATGTCGGACTTTACTATCCATAAAGACAAAGAAAGGCGAGAGAGATACATCACTCGTCATAAAAAAGACTTAAGGACTAATGACCCAATGAAACCCGGTTATTTAAGCATGTACATTCTATGGAATAAACCTAGCGTATCCGGTAGTTTAGCAGATTATAAACGTAGGTTGAATACCTACAACAGAACAGGTAAATTCCCAAAGGGAATAACAGGTAGTAAAAAATTAAATTCAAGATTCGGAGCACTTGTAGATTTTAATACTCCCAACTCATATTTAAATAAAATACCAGATGATGTACAAGATTTAATACAAAGAGAAGTATCTACAAGCAAACTTCAGAAAAGCATCCGAAGTAGAGAATGGCCGTCTAAATTAATGAAAGAATTTTTAGATCATGTAAAAAGATATTACATTGAACCAAAGCGCCTCAGGCGGAAGAGGCGTTGGGAGGGCTCGAATCCCCAAACAAATTACGATCAATTGTTTGATGATTATAAAAGAGAACCCCATTTAGCAACCAGGGTGCATCACACAAGACCTGGTTTTATGGGGAATTGGTTTAGGAGACTTGCTAAATTACCTAATATGTCTTTTTTTAGAACACATAAGTCTTCTAGAGACATTAATTCTATGATAAGAGAGTATCTTTCTAAATTTAGTCTTGCCTCGGAAGTCGGTGCGCACCCTGAAGATGCAGAAGACATAGCAAGTTCTTTAATAGCAATTTTAATTAAATCAGGATTTCCTATTTCTAGAATACCAGAGGGTGTCCTAGAAGAAATATCGGATGCTGATGTAACATTTAATGATAGATATAATAGTTTTTGGAGAGAAGCACATAATTACTGGACAAATCGGAGTTCCCGAAATTCTTTTGGAAAATCTAGATGTACAAAGAAAAAAAGAAGTCCTATGAAAAGAGTAACAAAGTTCGGAGCACTTGTGGATTTTGATATACCCAACACATATCTAAATAAACTACCAGATGATGTACAAGATTTAATACAAAGACAATTATCTACAAGCAAACTTCAGAAAAGCATCCGAAGTAGAGAATGGCCGTCTAAATTAATGAAAGAATTTTTAGATCATGTAAAAAGATATTACATTGAATACGAGCGCCGCAGTCGCGAGCGTGGCGGTTCGATTTGGAGCACCCAAATTAATTATGATCAATGGTTCGATGATTATAAAAGAGAACCTCATGTAGCAACCGAGATGGATCATACAAATCCTGGTTTTATGGGGAATTGGTTTAGGAGGCTTGCTAAATTACCTAGCGTGTCTTTTTTTAAAAGACAAAAGTCTTCTATAGATATTACTTCTATGGTAGGAGAGTATCTTTCTAAATTTAGAATCGCCACAGAATATGATGACAGTCCTCTTGATATACACAGTGAAGATGTAGAAGACATAGCAAGTTCTTTAATAGCAATTTTAATTAAATCAAGATTCCCTATTTCTAGAATACCCCCTGGTGTTCTAGAAGATTTAAGAGATGGGTATGTATCACATCTTGATAGATATCATAGTATCAATAGATATCATAGTTTCTGGAGAGAAGCACATATCTATTGGGAAACGAATTGGCCTTCTAGAAATTCTTTTGGGAAATCCAGTGGCGCCCCAAGTAATGTAGTGAATAAGAGATTGTATATGTCTATAAAAGCCAAAATTAAAAGATCTGTCAAGGGACGTAGATGGGGTGCTTACGATTCCGGTCGTTTAGTCAGAGAATATAAAGCAAAGGGCGGTAAATACTCTGGTGGAAAAGGTAAAACTGATCTAGGAAGATGGTACAAAGAGAAATGGGTAGATGCTTGTGCATGGCCTAAGAGAAAATCGTGTGGTCGTAAAACCGCCGCAAAAATAGCCTATTGCAGACCTAGTAAACGCGTAGATTCTAAGACTCCAAAACTTGTACAGAGTCTAAGTAAGGCTCAAAGAAAATCTAGGTGTACAAAGAAAAAAAGAAGTCCTATGAAAAGGGTAACAAAGTTCGGACAATCCACACAAGATGAAGTAGTTCCTTATGGAGATGGGAGTTGGGTAATACACTGTAGTTATCACCCGAGGGGGGCTCATTCTACATTAAGGTATAAACCACTATCTGTTAGACCAAATGACTATTCTTATCATTATGGTATTCACAACGATGGAAGATTAAGATTGTGGGCAACGGGAGGGGCTTTAAATACGCCTATTCCACAAAAAATGTACATTTTACTTGTAAACTACTACAACACGAGGTGTATAGATATTTCTAAAACAACCCAAACAGATCAAAGTTTTTACATTTCAGATGAATATGGGACTAACAATTTTGGATACACAACTGAAAGCGCGCAGAATAATATGTTAAGGAGTTTATTATCGGGAAATGATGTTTTAAAAAATCTTGACAAAACGATAAAAAAATTATGTAAAGGTAATTTTACTAAACTTAAGTGTCAGAAATTATTCACGTATTTCATTCTAAATCTGTATCACACATTTAATGTGAAGATTCCAGGAGGTGCTCCACGGGGTTTTAAAGGTATAACTCTAAAATACAAAAAGTCTTACAATAGTAATTTAAAAGAACTATTATATCTATTACAGGATCACACCTTCGGTACATTTAAAGGAGCAAGACTCGCATCTAGATTATACGAGTTAATATTTTAAATTATAAATGAATGAATAAATAATTAATGATAAATTCTATATTATGATTAATTATTTACAATACACACCATGGTTTAATCTTTAGTAAGCGTATCCATTTTTATTTTTAGGAAGCGGTCCGTATTCAATTGCATTTTTTCTTTTAACGATTCTATTGTTTTTTTTATATTTAGGTTCTACTCTTTTTTTATTTACATATCTATTTTCACTTAGAGTTGGCCTTGAAGATCCAGAATTATTTTCACTTAGAGTTGGCCTTGAAGATCCAGAATTATTTTCACTAGAGGTCCCCATTAAAAATCCGTCACTAGTTAATACTAAATTTGTTTCGCCTGTTGAGATATAACTTGGCCCCATGGCCCCATCTTTTCCAGGGATTCCCGGACTTCCTTCAGGTCCCCAGAACCCAATAGGGCCGCGGCTTCCTGGACCTCCATCTCTTCCAGGGAGTCCCGGACCACCTTCAGGTCCCGGACCGCCTTCAGGTCCCCAGAACCCAATAGGGCCGCGGCTTCCTGGACCTCCATCTCTTCCAGGGAGTCCCGGACCACCTTCAGGTCCCCAGAACCCAATAGGGCCGCGGCTTCCCGGACCCCCATCTCTTCCAGGGGGTCCCGGACCGCCTTGAGGTCCCGGACCGCCTTGAGGTCCCAAGAACCCCGGACGGCCGGGCCTTCCCGGACCCCCATCTCTTCCGGGGTTTCCTGGACCACCTTGAGGTCCCGGACCGCCTTGAGGTCCCAAGAACCCCGGACGGCCGGGCCTTCCCGGACCCCCATCTCTTCCGGGGTT
>Ga0181406_1000273_pt1 | contig 19964 bp, 28 predicted proteins | sample 29SPOviralmetaG_FD_130135 | JGI IMG/M metagenome (GOLD analysis project Ga0181406, IMG submission 130135) | Marine viral communities from the oligotrophic San Pedro Time Series (SPOT) site, San Pedro Channel, CA, USA - 29 SPOT_SRF_2011-12-20 | ecosystem: Environmental > Aquatic > Marine > Strait... | reverse complement strand
GGATGGCTCCTAAGAGATCTCCTGCAGATGATCCTTGTCCATGTTGCTGATAATGTTCTCCATATACTGGAACTTTTCTTATATGGCATCTTTGCTGACGTTCATTCTTATTAATATTAACTAATAATCTTTCCACATGCCAAACTTCACCATATACTTCATCAGCTTTAGCAGCCATAACAAACAAAGGTGCAGCCATTATGAGTCCAATGAATGCTCCTACTATTCTCCATTTCCATGCAAACCATGTATTTTCAAATTTAATATTCATATCTTCCTTCTCCTTGGTAACTTATAAGTTATTATACACTAGTTTTAAGTAAATGTACACAACTTTTTTCGTTATTCTTCAACTTTATCTCTAACAACTGGTTTACACCAAGCTGAATATGCACCTGCTAATCTATCACTTTCTCTGTTAATTTGTCCAGCATACCAGCTACATTTTTGCATACTCGGATAAATTATTTCTCCTTCAACATCTCTTCCATTTAAAACCATCAATATGAAAACTAGTTCTTTCATTTTTTAAACTTAGACCATACACCCATCTTGTGTCTTATTTCTTTATGTGCAGGTATATCTTCACAATTAACTATATATTGTCCTATGTCGTGATCTGCTATAGAATCTATATTTCCTCTTTTCCAACCTTCCCACATTCCTAAAGCTCTATCTCTTATATCAGAAAAACCAAGCTGACCTTTTCTATTAAAGTAATGTTTTCTTCCATGATGTCTATAACCCATGATCCACAAAGGAACTCGAGTTACTATATCATTATTATTTACAAACCTATGATGAGTAACTTTTAAACTTCTAACGTATCTCCCCCAACCAACTCTTGGTGATCCATAAGTGTAAACTTCACAAACATTATGATGCACTTCTTGACTGCGACTTGCCATTATTGTGGTCATTGCCGCTCCTAAACTGTGTCCAGTAAACCACACTTTTTTATCTTGATTTACTTTTCTTTCTAGATCTTCTTTAATCATAGGCCAAAGATCATCGACTTCTTTTTTAAATCCCTTATGAACTCGTCCTACTGTTTCTGCCATAACTGGAATTGCTCTTAAATCTGCCTTTATATCGTTCCATTCATTCGGTTGTGTTCCTCTGCAAGCAATCACTAAATCTTCTGAATTCATGAATCTGTATGCTTGAGCTCCGTCTTTATTATAAAATTCAATAGTGGTAAATCCTAACTTCTTTGCTTCTCGAGTAGCACCTTTTTCATCCATATAAGCCACAGAAGATAAAGTAGCAAATAAAGTTGCTCTTTCCCGAAATGACATTTCTGTTATCATAGGTTCCTCCGTTTTACCTATGAGTATTTATATCTTTGGCTCTCCCTTTGGCCTAGCAAACCATGCTGTTCCGGCATGATAAGTCATTTTTTCTTTCTTAGGTTGGAGTGAAGCTTCTACTATTCCGTCTGAATCTATTTCCATAGCGTCAACTAATTTGCCATCTTTAGCAATTCTATTTTCAGATCTCCCAAGCTTTTTGGATCTATTTTCTCTTTCATTTTCCCAACCAATATTTGCAGCAATTAACAGTAATACCGCTAATGGATCAAATACGAATATAATAATCAATATGACCCATCTTACTGCATCTTCTAGTATGTCTCTATCTGCTTCTCCACTATATACTAATTCAGCAATATATTTAATTGGACCAACTTCAGCTTCTAGTTTTCTTTCTTCTGCTTCTAACTTGAATTTCTCAACATTTAGATTTGTAATAGATTCTTCTGATTCGATTATACTGTTTTGTAAATTTTTGATTCTATTTGTAGCAACTTCGTTGAGTTCATCTGTATTAATATTATTTCGAAGTCTATCAATAAGTTCATTACTCTTAGAAATCTCAGTAAGTTCTCTTTCTCGAAGATCAGTTATTCTTTTTCTTGCATCAGCGATAATAACATCTACTTTCGATTCTTCTTTTTCTCTATAATCGTTAACTCTAGCCGCAGTTCCTGGACCATACACTCCATCTACTTTAGTTCCGACTAAAGCCTGTAATGATCGAATATCTTTTTCTTTTACAAATTGTTCTAATAGATCTAGATTATCACTGGCACTATTAATTATCTTATCTTGTTCATCGACTAATTTTTGATACTGATCTCTAACTTTTACGATTCTTTCTTCTTCAGTCTGAATCTGAAAGTTTATTTGTTCATTCTTATTTTCATCTTTTGTTTCAATCTTAAGTATTGCTTGTTCAGACGACATGATTGTATCTGTAAGACGAACTATCTTCTTATCAATCTGCTCCATCTTAGCAACATTTTCTTCTGATTCTGCAGTCTGTTCAATATGTGCTTTTGATAAGAATCCAAAGATTCCCATACTTGTAATAAACATAAGAACAACAACAGCTGTTATAAGATAAGATTTTAAAAGAAAAGGGATTATTTTTCGGTTATTATATAACCAAGAGGCAGTAATAAGCTTTCCAGCTTCAAGTACACCTCCCATTACGGCAATAGGTATCGCAGCTGCAGCAAATATTGTCATCAATCCAATGATTGAATAATATGCCGCAACTGTCGCAATAGCGATCGCTGCTACAAATGCTAAATAGTTTATCATAATTACTATTTATTATTGTAATGTCGAGCCCAATCAGCTTCAAATTCCATAAAGACTGCTCTAGATTCACTATCTATCTCATCAATATCTTTGTCAGATAGAGCTGCATGTCTTACTTCCCATTTGTTAACATCTTCTATGTTATTGATTTCTACTCCGTCGAACTCGACTTCTGTACACCCAACGCTATATCCGTTTTTTATCCATCTAAGTTGTTCTAATGATTCAACAATTTCTTCTGTATAAACGGTCAGGTCCATATATTTTTCTAAAGCAGAACGTCTGTATCCATAGATTCCTAGATGCCAATCTCCGTACCCAGTGAATCCTCTACCACACCATAACATATCGCCGTTCGATCTTACGAGCTTTACAGTGTTAGGATCAGTTCTTTCTTTAGAAAAATCTTTTAGATCAGTATAAGCAGTTGATACATCCCATTGATGTAACATGTCTCTACAACTGTGTATCATTTCAACAGTAACATCAGGCATATCTCCTTGTACGTTTATAAAATAGTCATACTTATTAAACACGTCATTGTCAAGAATACTCGCACATCTTTCAGTACCATTTCTAAATTTTGTTTGTTCATCTATTATAACTGTAGTGTTTTTGTTTATAGCATTTGCAACTTCTTTAGAATCTGTCAAAACAAAAACTGGTAGATCCGATTGTTTACAAGCAGTAACGATTCTTTTAATCATAGGAACACCATCTAATGGAAAACATGGCTTTCCAGGAAGTCTTTCGCTGGAGTATCTCGCAGGTATTAATATTGCACCTTTGTTTATATTAGCCATTTCATCACGTAAATTACGTGCTTGTTGTTCAACACTTTTTATGATATGTTGCATTGTAAATCCTCCACATTTTTTCTTCTAATTCAAAAGCTTCTTTTTCCCAAGGTAAGTGTTCATATTCAACTGCCATCTGTTTAGTTCTATATAATCTATCTTTCCAACTATTTCCATCTAACGATAGATCTCCATCATCTGTTTGTCTTACATGAACTAACTCATGAAACATGGTTCTAATCATATCTTCTTTTTCTAAGCCATCACTGATATCAATATGATGTATTTCACCATGTTCATCAATTCCTTCATATTGTCCTTTCCAAAGGATTCCTTTGTTTCTTACAAAGTTAATATGAATCTCTAACTTTGGATTTAACTTTAAGTATTTTTCAGCAAAGTCTAATACTTTGTTTAAAGTATCTGTACCAAGTTTCTTTGGAACTTTATTAACCGATAAAAGCATAGACTACCGCATTTAATACAACTGTTACGCTAACGAAACCAATAGCTATCATTGCTAATGCTTCTGCTTCTGTAGGATTTCTCATTAAACACCTCCACCTAAATATGCAATTAAATACCACCAAGTCCATTGTGGACCAAATCCTATATCCATCCAGCCAAATACAAAGACCGTAAGAACAATATACGAAAGATATTCTCTAATCATTATTTCTTCCTCGGGAAGACCCACTTAACAAGCTTTTGAGCTGGAATGTTTCCATTTTTTTCTTCAAAAATTGTAAAGTAGTGATTCATCTGTTTTGCATATTTTTTAGCTGATTTATGAGCTTCTTTAAAAGTTATGTGGCTGCTTATCGTGCCAACCTTTTCATTAAATACACTATACATTATATAATCCTCTATCTAAATATTCTTTGGTCTTAACTTCCCAATCAACTTCAGGGAATTCTTTCTTCAATCTCCAATGAACTCTGTAATCTTTAGTGATTGGTTCATACTGAGAATCACTCACTGCAAATGAGATCTTTTCACCGAGTTCGTCACTAACAGAATTTTCAACAGCCCATTCGATAAACATCTTGTTGAAAGTAACTAAGTGAAGATCCCAATCTGCTAAGGCATCTTGTCTTACTTTAGCACGAACAGCTAATCTGTTCTTCTTAGATGAAATGTCAGTATGATCTTCTGCTAAATATGCTGCAGTCTTAGGTGACAGAGTCTTTGAGAATTTATTGTATTTTATTTGGTTTGATATCATTTATTCTTCCTTATTAATTACCTTATATAACTAATATACAATAAAAAATAGGGAATGTACACTATTATTTTCATAAAAGTGTATATTTCTTTAAAAAGAATTAAAAGTGTGATATAAATGTTACACTGAAGAGTTCAGTATTTCTTGTCTATTGAAAGGCTTTGATGGCTCAATCTTCTTTCTGATAGCTGTCTTTCCTTTGTTTGAAGTTTTTACTTCAACGTTTGGTGGTAGCTTTAGTTGTGGATTTCCTTTGTCGTGATATAAAACAAACTGAGTCTGTGGGAACTCCTTAAATATACCGTCCCATATTGGTCTCCAGTTACTTGTCAGTCTTTCGGTGTTCATGTTATCTCTAGGAGACTCTAAGAAAAGATCAGACATACTAGTAGTATCAAACTCAAATATTGAATCAAATCCGTACATATGAATTTCAGTTCTTTTAAGCTTGTTTGCAACATAGTGTGCAGCCATATGACCACAATTAAAATCAGTATAGTTTGCAGCATATCTTGGAAGTGTCAAATAAAACTCTTTAATTTGTCTGGAGTACTTCATATAGAAGTCATTTCGCATTTCCATCCATTTATGAGGCCTAGCACCTAATACCCAATCTCCAGGAACTACAACGATCCCTTTATGAATTGCATTCATCATTTTAAAATCGACCATTACAGTCGTGTAGATATTATTAACTTCAAACGGCGGAAGATTAGTAGTAATCTTAAGACCTGATGACGGTGAATAAAATCCAGCGCTCTTTCCGTTTCCTATAAGGTGTGCCACTCCACTCATTAAATCATTCCTTTTATTCTATCTTTTCCTTTTTGACCTGTCCAATGAATTGCTTTCTTTCTACTACTATTTTGATTGTCATGTTCTAGTTGTAGTCTCAACCAATTGTATTCATTTGGAATATCTGTAATATATATTCTCTGACTAAGTGGACTATCCCACATAGCGTGTAGTGTCTCTTGATCACCTACTTGAGGATTCTTTTCAACGTGCCAAGCCCATTGATGTAGTATCTGTGGACACTCATGAAAAGCAACAATACCTGAGTTATAATACGGAAGATTAGGACTTCTTCTTTTAGTCCAAGGTTTATCTTCAACCATTGCTATTCTGTGTGGTTCTACATAATTGAATACAGATTCAAGTTCATCAAGTATTTCAAAATCAGTATCTATCCAACAAGTATATTCTGAATGTTTTGAAGCATTAATCATAGTCTTTGGTTTTTTGAACCAACCTTCATCGACTACAGTTTTCATATTAATTATAAGATCGAAATGTTCATCAACATATTTCATTGCTTCTTCTGAAATACCAAAGTCAGCAAACATTATAGGCAGTTTGTTAAATTGTTTGTATCTTCTCATAAACCAAGGAAGCATCCACTCTGTATTAGCATCACATCCAGTGACAAAAGCTTTTTTAAACGATGTCATAACCTATACCTTCATTCCAGTTATGTTTTGCTAGACAACCTTCAGTTCTTTGAATAGTCGTAAAACTATCATTTGCTCTTACTGGCCAAGGATAAAATTCTTTTAGATTAGGAAAGTTTTTCAAATTAAAGAAAACATCTGTAGGACCGGCTTCTGTCATTGATACTCTTAACGCTTCTTTTGCGCCTTCTGGTGTTAGTATATAAGCATGAGCTCCAGGGAAGTACGGCTTTGACACTAAGGGACCTATTCCTAGACTCATTGGTGTATTAAACTTTCCGTAAGAAGGTGCACCTACGGAAACAATATCATGATCTTGAGTATATAGTAAATGTGCATTTATAGATGAATCAAATACTGCGTCATGCTCAAGTATTAAGTAACTATCTTTTCCTTCAGCACACTTTTCCCATAGTGATCTATGACCTAAGAAAGCTGCAACACAACTTTCAAGCCTAGACCACTTTTCTTTAAACTTAGTTAGTGGTAAACCTTTTTCTTCTAGTATTTGTAAGGGATTATCTTTTGGTGTAAACCCGTAATGTTTTTGAACATGCACTCCATGTGTTTTTCCGGATTCAATACACCTATGAGCGGCTTGTTGAGATTGTTCAATGTCTTCTATAGTAATAACAAATGATTTCATATCAATAACTTTGGGCAAGTCTCCATTTTAAATAAGCTAAACTCTCTATCTCTTCATATTTATCTACTTCATTAGTGAGATTTTTTACCATTGTTCCTGGTATCGGATCAACGAAATGTGGCATGCTGTATCTTGTTTGATCAATATGTGTGTTAACGACTCTATGTTTTGTAGATTTAAAGTAATCGTTAGTCCATCTTTGTAAAAGATCTCCTATGTTACAAACAACACCGTTCTTAGCATAAGGAACTGGATGCCAATCTCCTTCTAAGTCTTGAACTTCTAATCCTGGAACATCATTAATCTGCCATAATAAAGTGATAGTTCCATAGTCACTGTGTTCTCCTATTCGCATTTGTCTGTCATCGATAGGACCTTTGTAAGCTGGATAATGTATCACTCTTGTAGTACTATAGTTTTCAACATGTGCATCATATAAAGTACTGCCGGATTCTAAGATATTATCCATCATCTTTAATACTTTAAGAGTAAGTTTATCTGCAAGAGCTACAGATTCTATTGCTTGGTCTTTAAAATTATTTAATTCTGTTGGCCATAAATGTTCTGGCATTCTTTTATCGTTATAATTAAAACTTTCTTTAATATCTTTTGGTGCAGTAGGATCCACATTCTCATCTCCTACCATACTATAACCTAGATTGGTATCACCTTCGTAAGGATATTTTTTCTTTTGTTCTAATGATAGATTAAAAAAGTCTTTACATGATTGTTGCCAATCATTCATTGTGTTTTGTTCTGATTCTGAAAATGCGTTAGTAAGAACAGCAAAACCTACAGTCGTATAGGCTTGTTCTATTTGTTCTTCTACTTTAGGGTCTAATAGATCTATAACTGGTATCATTACTTTCTCCTAATGAAGGGGGTCTTTCGACCCCCTAATATTATTATAACACATCTGTAATAGAATGTAAACTATTATTTTGGTATTGATCCAACAATACCTTCAACATAGTACATCATACTATCGATATGGGCTCTATCAGCGATAACTCCGTCAGCTAGTTGTAGCTTTCCTTCGTTATCAGTAATAGGACCAGTAAATGCATGATAAGTTCCTGCTGCTATCTGCGATCGTACATCAGTAACGTAGTCGATGACGTCTTGTGGTAAGTTGGTAAACGGAGCCATACCGACCGCACAACCTGTTGCATCGCATTCACTGATATCACCGAAGTATGTACCAGTTTCCCAGGTTCCATCTAACAACGCACCTACTTTAGCGATATAGTAAGGTGACCAGTTATCAATAGTAGCGGTTAACTGAGCTTTTGGCGCGAATTTGATTTGATCACTAGCTTGACCAAATCCATGTGCACCAGCTTCTTGAGCGGCTATAAGTGGAGCAGGTGAATCAGTGTGTTGTGCAACCATGTCACAACCTTGATCTATCATTGCTTTCGCTGCATCTGCTTCTTTTCCTGGATTGTACCAAGTAAATACCCATGTTATCTTTAATTCGACGTCAGGATTCATCTTCTTAGCGCCAAGATAATATGTGTTTATTTCTCTGATAACTTCTGGGATAGGATAACTTGCAACGTAACAAATTTTGTTAGTCTTTGTCATCATTCCAGCAATAAGACCTTGAATATGTCTTGCTTGATATAGTTTTAAACCATAGTTAGCAGCATTTGGTGCAGTCTTATATCCAGTTGCGTGTTCAAACTTTACGTTTGGAAACTTCTTTGCGACATTAAGTACAGGTTCCATGTAACCGAAAGATGTAGCAAATATAATGTCTACACCTTGCAGCGCCATTTGAGTCATCACTCTTTCGGCATCTGCTCCTTCTGGCACGTTCTCAACATAGACTGTTTCGACTCTATCGCCAAAATGTTTTTCAACGTCTTGTCTTCCGATATCATGTCTGTAAGTCCAACCATGATCGCCGACTGGTCCGACATAGACAAAGCCGGCTTTTATTTTATCTTTCTCTCCAGCAAATGCTCCCGTGACTAGGAACAATACTGAAAGTATTGCTAGTAGTAAATTTCTCATTTATTTCTCCGTTAGGTTTCGAGGGTGTTAAAGCAGGATCGACTCTGCTGTTATTTAATTCCAGCTAATGTGAATCGCTGGTAGACAGTACACTGTAGTGTACATGAATATATATCTGTCATTTTATACTTATTTTTCATTGCTTTCATATTTTTTACAATATTTGTGTGCTCTGGTATATCAAAATCATTACTTTGTAGTATAACATAAGTTCCTTTTGGTATCTTATTAAACCATTCATCATTCATGTGTTCACAACTTGGATTAATGACTAAATCTTTTTGTCCATAAAAATTAGATGACATTTTATTTGCATCTTCAAAAATATGACCTACATAATTAGAGTTATCTTCATTCCAAATCTCGCTGACTTTTCCACATCTTTTATCTATTTCAAGTTCAGTTATTTTTAATCCATATATCTCACATAGTATTTTAGTCTTGAATCCCATCCAAGATCCAATGTATGCAGTATTTTTTTCTTTTAGTTTAGGAACAATAATATCGCATGCTTGCAATAAACGGTATATGCTATTGATTTGATTTGAATGAAACATATCTCTAAGTTCCTGGCCACCAATGACTCCGTCTATCTTCTCGTGATATAGACAACTTAAAAATTTTGGTATGTATGATTCTATCATAATAATTATATATAATATAAATATAACTATGAAAATATCTATTGAGAAAATCTTAGAAGAGCTACAAGTTCTACCAGAATATGAAAATCAGATAATGTTACAAACGGTAGAGGGACAAGTAGATCCTTTTTATGGTATAGGAAGATTATATAATTGGCGTAATACTGAAGATCAATTTATACATCCTGTTTTTGACATTCCATACACTAATAACATTTTAAAAGAACTTAAAATGTTTAGAACTCGTGTTATGAGAATGAATCCTCACACATGTTATTCTTATCATGTAGATATGACTAAAAGAATGCACATACCTTTAATAACGGATAAAAGATGTTTTTTTGTAATAGATGATGAAGTTATGAGACTTCCAGCAGATGGAATGTGTACAATAGTTGATACTACAAAAAAACATACATTTATAAATGCTTCATCAATTCAAAGAATTCATATTGTTGGATGTGTTAATGAATCTTAGTTTTTCTGCCATAGCATAGGGTATAGCTCTGATGGAAATAAATCATCATCTTTAATTCCAGCAACTGGATCTATAAAAGTAGGATATTTAGAGTTGTTAGGGAGCGGTTTTCCAGCCAAAGATAATCGATATGCCTCAAGTCTGTTATAATATCGCATGTCGTCTCCTAAATACCTTAATGTCATAGCATATCGATCAAGATCTGATACATTTGGAGTTGCGGCATGAACTAGTCGCAGATCAAGTATGATTACATCTTTAGGTTCAATCTCTAGTGTTACTAGGTTATACTTGTCTCTAGCGTTGTAGTCTTTGTCCATGAAATGTTTAGTAGTATGATCAACACCTTTGTGACTACCGGGAGATACTTGAAAGGCACCATGTTCTTTTCGAACTGTAGCAGGACTTATCCACACAACTGCGCATTTTAGTCCTTTCATATTAAATGCTGTATAATCTCTGTGTACCTCTGTAGGATCACATGATTGCGCAATTTTTTTCCATAACATAACGTTAAACAATTGCAAGTACTTAGAATGTATTAGTGTAGCTAATAACTCGTTAAGGCCGATTGTATCATCAAGCATCTTGATATAATTCAATCCTTCAGGGTGATTTTGAAAGCCTTCTTGCCAGTATATAGTAGTATGACGCCATTCTTCTATAGGTACTAGATTTATATCATGATCATTAGCAATACCTAGAGCCGTATTATATTTGTTAATTAACCTTTCTTCGTTCCTGTTTAGCTGTTGAGATTTATTAAAGTGCTTATCTAGCTGTAACTCTTCCGATGACTTAAATAATTTTGACAACGAAGAAACTAACTCATCAGATAGCACATCTTTTAAAACAATGTAACCTTGTTCATCAAAATGCTCTTGTTGTTCTTTAGTTGGTAGCATCAGTAATCTCCTTAAATTTTTCAAATGATATTAATGTATAATCATGCCGCCCGGCTTTACGTCTCATTACCTGAACACAGAAATCTTTGAGAGAAAAGTTATCAAAGATATTATCATAGTTCGTTGCAGTACATTGGTACCTGCGCTTAGTAGCAACCGGATCATAATTTTCGATCTCGTAGTGCTTTGACCTAAGATATCTAAAGTATGCTATCCAATCTCTATTCATGGTAAAGATTACATCTTTAGGATTTTTTGATTTAATTGTAATCATAGACTGTTGCTGAAAGTTTATTAAATCTAATAACTCTACATCAGTAACGTCACTAAACATTGTATTATAAAAAAGATCTGGATCTTTAGATACTTCTAAAAACAAGTATTCTTCTGGATCTAATAACCACGGTAAACTCTCATCACAGTCAATATTAAATGAACTACCGTCTTGAGTAGCAAACTTATATAAGTGATCTTTTAATTTACTATAAGAATCTGTTTTTTTAAATTTTTCATATAACCTGTTGTAAAAGTCCAAGTAAGAAATACCTAAACTATGCCTATGATAGTGAGCAATATAACGAGTAAAGCCGAAGTTATGACACATTAAAGTAAACGCGCTGTAAACACCCATCTCAGCCCAATCGTCTCTAGTGTAAGTCGAAGATTCTACTAAATAGCTTGAAAGGCCGAGCACTTCTAGCTTAGATAACAAATGTTTACTAAATTTTGTCCTTATTGGAACTCGATCAACTGCTTTTAATTTATACTTTTCAATATATTCAGGATCCATAGCTGGTGCATTAGGTAACTGCTGCCAAATAAAGATTCGTGTTTCTTCGTGTATACCTAGTTCATACACATCTGTTACAGACTTCTTCCATGATTCTACTGTTTCAAGAGGTGCGCCTTGTATTAATGCACTGCCAGGTGCAATTTTATTGTCAATCAGTCTCTTAACTACGTTTTTAATCTTAGGAAACGGCGCATTAAAGCGTTCCATAGCATCAAGTACGTGTTTTAGTGTAGACTGAAAATTAATCATAACTGTACTATCAAGCATATCTGCTTCGTTTAACATTTTCAATATATCAACGAGCCGGTCGTCATTGTTCTTTGCTAGGTTATAATAAACCTTTTTAGGAAAACCGTACTTTTCTTTAGTCTCTACTAACGCTTTAGTTATGTTAATATCTTCTTTAAGAATGCCAAAGTTAGCGTCTGTAATGTAAAGCAATTGAATGCCATTTTTACCAAACCATTCTATTTCTTCGTATACTCTATCTTTCCCAACTATACGCAATTTTTGATTAGTAGCAGATCCCCAGTCGCAAAAAGAACATTTGTATGGGCAACCTTTATTTGTTTCAATGGTAGCAAAAGACGGTTCTGGATGCTTCGCATACTCTTCGAACTCTGCTGACAAGTATGTATACGGACTAGGACCTATATTAAACTTGTAAGGCATCTCTTTTGCTGTCCGTTGTGTCACTCCTTGATTGTTGATGATTAAGCCGGGTACTAAGTCGTTTGATCTGTCATGTATTCTATTTTTTAGAATAGAAGAGAACGTAATTTCGCCATCGCCTTTAGTGATGATATCAACATATGGGTGACTGTCAAATATATTATCATCTTGCCATGGAGGTTGAGGACCGCCTGCTACTATTAAACAGTTTGGGTTGTTTAGCTTAACATACTCAGCAATTTGAAAGGCGCTAATATGATTCCATTCGTAACAACTTATCCCAAGTACATCAATCTCATTAGCGTCGTAGAAATTGTTGAATTGTTCAATTGGATCTTCGTATTGTTGCCGAAACATTGGAGTTAACCAATTGTAGTTCTTCTTTATTTCTTCGTCTTGCTCAGCTACTGTGCGTAATGACCCGTATATGTAAGGAAGCCACGTCGTTCCCTGATACATAGGGAGTTGACAGATTAAAATGTTTTTCATTACTTTATCTTATACGGCTCCATAAGCTGCTGACCGCCTAATCCTATAACTATATGAATGCGTTCTTCGTCGCCGTAGTTATTAGCGAAATGTTGAAATCCTTGATTAAAGTAATATAAGTGTCCATCAGCCGGAATGTGAAACTCTTCAAATTCTTGTGTTTTGTTTCGTCTAAATCCTACTTTGCACTTATCATTTGTATGTAAAGCAATATGATAGCGCATTCCATACGTAGTATTATAGTCAATATGGGGTTTAATAGCAAAGTTTGGCTTAAGCTTTGCGTAACGAACCCGTGCCAATGGATCAGGAAACGACTGTAGCATTTTACTCGTATAAGGTGCCACATCCATAACACTTCTTAAATTACCATAAAGTGATTCATCTTGGATCGCAGTACTACGTTTCATATCTGTTTTGTATGTAGCAAATTTTTCACTATCGTTAACTTTGGCATACTCAGTTTCGTCAACTGCACTCCTGTCAATATCAGTCACAATCATCTGTTTGTAGTCGTTGTATTCACCGTCTTCATTAGCAAAAGCATCAGTCAGTCGCTTTCTTCCTTGTATTAACCCAGCAACTAGTTCACTTTGGTTTGTCATGTCTTCCCAACCGTTTTGGTTCTCAATAGCTATCATTTCTTCACGTAGCTTATCAAGATCAAACTTATAGTCAGTCTTAACTAAGTACGGGTAAGAATGCCTAGGGTTGCTTAAAAGGTCTTGCTTTGTACTCATCATAGGATAATCCTTTATCTAATAAAAATTCTCCAGTCCATATGATATGCTGCCAACAACTTGAACTCTCTCTATGGCAAACTGGGTGGAGTAGTTGGCTATGATTCCACTTAACTGAAGTTCGTTCAGTTAAGTTTCTACAGTAGCTTTTTGCCCAGTGCGGTTTCCATGGCTCGGAAGACATAAAAACCATTTTGTACCTGTCAAGAACATCTAGTTGATGTTGAATCATTACTGGTGTTACTATATTTATACGAGGGTTGCCTTGGTAATTTTCGTTCTTCTTCTTTTCTAAATGTCCCCAGTATCGCAGATCGGGATCAAAGTAACATCGGTTTAAACAACGATATACCTCGCTACCAAAAAACTCTCTGTGAAAGATTGTGCTAAAAGCAAATATACGATCACCGTCTGTAAGAATGCTAGTAGCAATTTGATCTTCGAACTTAAGACGACAAGGTTTATAATTTTCTATAAGCTTTTGATCATTTACATGATCTAGAGAAACTATGTAGTTTCTGTAGTCTTCTACTTTGGCGGTTAACTGACTATTGCTATTGGTAAAAGTCTCAACATATAAATTACTGTTTATGCTTGTTATCATTAACAGCAACTCCTAAGCTTAATACGTATCGAGTTTTATTTCCTTCAACTGTAGTAACTTCGTGTGTGTAAATATCAGGTCGAAATAACTTCAGCCTTGGCCAATCAATAATTGATTTTTCTGTAATGAACTCACCGCCGGTGGCTGGAGTATTCATAATTAAATTTAATCTGTATGCTTTTTTCTTGCGCCATTTACCTCGCATAAGATCTTTGTGCGGCTTAACTGATGCACCTGGCTTCATTCTAAGAATATAGCAATCAAAATGTATAGGCCATGAAATTGCAAATATCTTCATTCGCTCATAACCTGTTTTTTGCCTACCTTGTCTCCATACAAAATTATCACTCATCTTTTAACCTCACGTATAATACACATCGTTTATGGTCACCCTGTGCAGATCCACCGCAATGTAAATGTCTGCTGTCAAATAGTATACCTTGATTATACTTGTGATATATTACTTTGTCAATGTCTAAATAAGGCAAAGTCTGCTGCCAAACATGAGACATATGCTTTTTCTGTTCATCAGTTATTTTTAAGTCTTGTGAAATTTTATCAACATGTTCATGTAATGTACTAGCATATACAGGATGATATTTTACTTTTTGATACGTTTCTAGTATAGACTCAGGTGTATCATCATCTACTAATATTATTCGATTTGAAGCTCGAGATTCAAATAGACCGTGAGTTTTAGTAAGCTGTTTTAGAATTACAATACACTGATCATTTAGCTGATCGTCTTGTAACAAGTTAATGCACAAGTTATGTGTTATTGGATTCTTTCCTAAGTCGCAGTGTACTTTAAAAGGTTCACCAGCTATCGCAAAGAAACAACTATGAACTTCATATCGATCTAAATCACTTCCTGTTAGTTCTTTAATAATATCGCCTTCAACAAGCTTTATATCTCTTTTTTTACCTTGTATTGAATCTGTTAGTACTCTTTCATCGTCAGAGGCCCAATATTCTTCTATATTGTTTAAGCTCTGTTCACTTAATATATTTTGTATCACTTCTACCATTATGACTTCCTTAAATTTTATTTTTGAAAAATACCTACCTGTATTAACTTTTCAGTAATCCAACCACCTGTGTCCCATTTGTGCAATCTCACTCTTCTCCAATTATCATGGTGTTCTTTATGATAACCTTCACCCGCTATAAAAAAATTTAACCAAGCAACATTTGATCCACCTTCTTCTCTATGTCCAACAGTATTTAATAATCCAAAACCTATTTTTGCAAATATAAACGGTACTACACAGAATGCTATCCAGAAATAAGGACTGATAATAAAACTAATTACATTGACAATAATTAATATTTTTAGCCAATGCTTATGACAGAACACTAATTGAGGATTCTTATATAAATCTCTAGCATATTTCATAGGTATTCGATCAATATCCCACGTAGTGAATAACACTTTCCAATAACCTACATGATTTGCAGCATGCGGATCATCTGGTCCATCTGAATGATGATGATGCATCCTGTGCGATGCTATCCAACCTATAGGTGTACGTATACAAGCAATCATCAACATTGCTAAACCTATAGTTTCAAACCATATCGGCACTTTAAATTGTTTGTGACAATAATATCTGTGCAATAGAATACTCGCACCCCAGTGAGATATAATCTCACTCCAAAGTATACCTAATAAAATTGCGTAAAATAATTCCATAACATTAATATTTATAATAGTTTTTTTATTGTGTTGTCGTAGATGGAAGTCCTTGAACTCTTGTATAAAATTTTCTTGTTACTGCAACGTCTATTAGTTGTCGGCACATTATAGCATCATTTGGCCATAGTCCATATTTAACGACTAATCTTATAAGATCGTGGGCGCCTTCAGGCTTTACTATATATGCAGAATTTCCAGCAAGACCTTGCGGATGTTTAACATCATCGTCAACGTATGGCGCTAACTGAAAGAACTGATTCTTTTCAAGTATTTTATCATGAAATACTTTTGACTTTCTTGTACAACCAAGCGGATTGTTTATTCCTATGATGTCGTATCCTGTATCATCTGGTGAGAAATCAATCTTTTTTATAAAAATAGAATCATGCTCTAGTATTAGAATCGGCTTGTCCATCATCAAACATTGTTCCCATAAAAGATAATGACTTAGTGCACATGCTATTCGAGCTTTTTGATTTTTAGTTTGATAAGCTTTTTTAGTTAATCCAGTTGCGAAGTCTATGACCTCGCCTTGCCAAGGATAGTTCCATTTTAATTCTGCATTATCCAAAATGTTATTTACTGTCGCAGGTGTAACAGCGTCAAATCTTTTAAGAGGAAATTCTTGATCAAATTGCATATAACTTTCGACCATGTTCTCATATCCTCTTTCAGAAGTAGGATTATCTTTTATGACTATAGCATATGCTTTCATTTAAATACAAAATCCATTTCACCAATGGGTTCATATTCATAACCATGATTCTTCATAAATTTCATGATCTGATCTCTATAGGGATTGTCTTTTTTAACTTCCATCATTATCACCGGATGATATGTCTTTATCGTTTCATTTGCTCCTTGTAAAGCAAACCATTCATAATGCTCCACATCTATCTTAATAAAGTCAACGTCTTTTATGTTTAAAGAATCTATAGTAACACACTTAATATTTCGATTATAAGTTTGTGTTATATCACTTGTCCACTCGACTATGTTGGATCCTCCGGAATGATACTGACCAACTCTCATTGAAACTGTCTTTTCTGTTTCACCAACAGCTACTTCATGAACGGTAATATTGTCTGCTCTGACGTTTGGTTTTATGTATTCTGCAAACAAAGGTTCTATAGAATGAACATGTTCAAACTCTTTACACATTCTATATGACATCATTCCGAGATTTGCTCCAACGTCTATTGCTATTCCTTTATTCTTAACATGACTTACAGCTTTATTGTATTCTTTAAGTTGATAGTTTTCAAAAGTATTGTCTTCATATCTTCCTAGCCAACCTTCAGTTGATGGTTTAAATACGTGCATATAAGTCTCCATATATTTCTTTTACAGCATTCTCAATGTTATTTTTTCTAGACTGACCGAAATGTAGAAATACGGCGTCCTCATCTGATCCGTCTATTGATGATTCTTTTGAGGAATAACATAGATTTGCAAACTTTCGATCTATTCTATTGTGTTTTCTAAAATGAATATCTTCATGAGAAGTACCACCGCATCTCATGCAAACTTCTTCGATACTTTTTCCATCTAGAATACCTGATTTATGAATTAAATAATGTAACACGGTTTCATCACCCGCATACTTATTAGTTGTTCTAGGTGCTATAAAATCAACATCAAGATGTTCTCTTAATGCTATTCTTTGATCTCTGTGCAACTTGATAAAATTACCAAAAAAAATGTATTCACCTTTCTTATACAATTCTGGAGCTGCACCTGGTGTCATCGAAGTTCCATCATCTTTCATCGCTCTTTCATGTATCACACCAATCTGTGGGATATCAAAAACGTTGTCTCTGTGTTTAGTTGCTATCATATCCATGTCAATCATAAGAGTGTATTCATACTTGTCGTATTTTTCTAACAGATAACAAACCTTTTGAGGATTAGGACCCATAGCCTCACCAAGTGGATGACCACGAACTAACTCGTACTCTACTCCAATATCTTTTGCATATTCTTTTACGGTTCTTTCTGCGAGTTGTGCCCATCTGGGAAGATCACCATTCCAATGTTGCATAATTAAGTTCATATGATTCCTCCCATTTTTAACTCATAGTAGTTTTCAATCTTTGGTCTCTTAGCGCCACTTTCCCAGGTGCCAGTAAGTACTCCAGGTTTTTTTGTTCTTATGTGAATCATCTTTGCGTCTTGTGGATTCGGTAAAAAGCTACATTGATTCCATTTAAAATCTAAATATACACATGGAAAGTTAACCTTTCCTGCAAGCTCAGCTAGTATTCCTTCATCTTCAAATCTATATGGAACACTGTATTTTTGCATCCAACTTGGATCTTCAGGCATAGCAGATCTTAAAAGTTCTCTTTCTTCTCTACTAAATTTATATATAGATCCTGCCCAGTATGGATTATGCTCCATGATCTTGCCCTTTTTAATCAGCTTTCTTTTTAAACTGACTTGAGTATCTCCGTGAATACCATGGCCTGGAACTTTAAACACATCTTCAACTAAATTCTTTCTAATAAAGACATCGATGTCAAGCATCAAAACATTTTCGTACTTGTCCCAATGACTATCAATGCAATACGCCTTTTGACAAGGACCGGTTAAGTCGTCATCAAGCGGAGTTCCTTCAACTAATTCATATTCAGCACCTATGTATTTTGCATAAGCACTAATATTTTCCATAGAGAGTCTATCGAGTTCTCTTAATTCTCCATCAAAGTGTTGAAGGATTATATTCTTCATAGTGGTCCTATGTTATTATACATGTTTTCGTCTAGATCTGGATGCGCTTGTTTAAACATTCTGAAATTACCTTCAACGAATCTAAAGAAACAGTTCATTCCAAACTTTTCAGTTATTATTTTCTTTAGTTTCTTTTCTTCATCTTGCATGTTAGTATGCAACTTAACGTCATGAAACTCTACATAAAATTTATTAATTAGATCTATAGCACCAGTTGCAAATAAGTCTTTAATAACATCATATTCCGATCCTTCGATATCTAACGTACAGAAAACATAATCATCTTCTTTAATATTTTCTTTTAACCATTTACTAAAGTTAAGTGTCTGAATCATAACTTTTTCACCTGTAAGACCCCAGTTCTTATCTTGTCTTAGTGTTCCAGATACTGTTAAGTTTCCAACGTTCCATTGTTCTACTCCATCAATTGTCGATATAGCACTCTTAACATGTGTGATGTTTGGCATCAGTTTTTGTTTTTCTTCTATAAAAGGAAAACATCTTGGTTCTGGTTCAAAGGCGTATATTAAAACTTCAGGATCATATATCCTTGAACTTAACCATGCATCAAACTCTCCTCCTTTGTTGGAGCCACAACTTAATATTATTTTTCTCATTGTATTGCCTTTATTTGATCTACTAAACTGTTTCCAGTATTTCCTATAGGTGGATTGACTACCGTATCATTAGGCCACCCCTCATGAACTGGAAGATTCCATTCTTCAACAGGATTATTAGTTACTCTTAATAGTGCATCTTCTGGCCAGTCGTCTGCTGTTCTAAACATGATATGAACCATCTTACTTTCTTCCGTTCGAGTATCTCCTATCTTTGCTTTTGGATGTGATCCTACTTTATGCATGTAAGAGTTCCAACCGTTATTCATTCTTTGAAACTCAAATCCTTCCTGATGAATGTATGCTGAGAAATAATCTTGAAATAAAGTATAGAATCTTGGAAGACCCTGCTTTCTCATCTCATCAATATATTCTTGAAAAGAAGGCCAGTTCTTTTTCATTTTTTGTAGACCTTTTTTAGAAATAACTACAACGCCTGTGTTATAAACCATTGGTCTATTTTGATCATCATATGTGTATTCTATTCCCCATCTATTTTTTAATACGTTAGCCCACTTATTATCATTTTGTGTGGTAATACCTGCGACGTTGTATATTGATCTATAGTAAGGTTGCTTTGGTTCAGTACAGATTCCAGCATCTTCACCGTTTAACGTTTCAAATATATTTTCTGATAGACCATCAACTGGAAAGACATCTATGTCTATTAGTAATACGTTATCATACTCCTCAAAAGAATCATCAACTAAAGGATTTGCTGGTTCATAGTATATAGGACAGTCGCAAGTCTTACTTGCTATCTCAATATTATGATCAAACCTAAATTCAGCGCCAATTCTGTCTGCATATTCTTTCATGAGTTTTGTACTTAGTTTTATTCCAGGCTTAAGT
>Ga0181406_1000261_pt1 | contig 20407 bp, 17 predicted proteins | sample 29SPOviralmetaG_FD_130135 | JGI IMG/M metagenome (GOLD analysis project Ga0181406, IMG submission 130135) | Marine viral communities from the oligotrophic San Pedro Time Series (SPOT) site, San Pedro Channel, CA, USA - 29 SPOT_SRF_2011-12-20 | ecosystem: Environmental > Aquatic > Marine > Strait... | reverse complement strand
TTTTTTTAATTAATTGAATTTTTGTAAATTACAAAGACATTTTTTTGAGTTGTAATTTAATTTATTAACAATTAATTGATTTAGTAAAATACTTATTGGCAAAACAATATAAAGAAAAATGTTCTCAATTATTTATTATGGAAAATTTTTTAACTATAAAAAATAAAAAAGTTATCGATTTTTATAAAAAAAATAAAAATCTCAATTTTGAGAGTATGAACGTAATTTTTGTAGAAATTTTAGAAAATCTTTTGCGAAATACTAATCCTACATTAGATTCAAATACTGCTGCTGCAATTCTTGATAGTATTAATTCTCTGCAAACCCAAGTCAATAACATTAATGATACCGTTTCAAAAAACCAAAATGAAATAAATAATATGTTTACTCTTAAATTTATTGAATTTAAACGTGAATATATGGAAGAAATTCGCTTGATTATTGCTAATAATTCTACTGAAAAAGTTGCTCCTATCATTAAAGAATATAATGAATCACTTTTGGATAAAACACGTATTATGATTGGTGATATTATTCCAAAAAACCATGATTCGCTATATAAATGCATTGATTCTTCTTTACAACAACTACATACTAATATTAATAATGATACAAATAATCTTATGAAATCTTCATTAACAAAAGATGTTCTCGAGAACTTTTCTTCAAATTTGGACGAAAAAATCACAAAAACTATATTAAGTTCTCAAAATACACTTAATAGTTTACTTACCTCTACAGAACAACGCATTGATAATCGTTTAAGTGAAATTAAAGACATCTCTTCTAAAAATGATTCTTCACAATCAACTTTATGCACAAATATTAATGATTTATTGCGAAAAATGGAAAATTCTTCATCTAAAGGTAAAATTTCTGAAAATTTACTATTCAACGTTATACATACCTTATACCCTATTGCACAAATTGAATCTGTTGGCACAACTAAAGAAACTGGTGATATTATGTTAAAACGTAAAGATAAACACCCTATTATGTTTGAAAATAAGAATTATGATAGAAATGTTGGTCAAGAAGAAGTTCGTAAATTCATACGTGATGTAGAAATTCAAAAATGTTCTGGAATTATGTTAGCACAACACTTTGGTATTGCTAATAAAAATAACTTTGAAATTGAAGTTAATAATAACAATGTTCTCGTATATCTTCATTGTGTTGAGTATAATGCTGATAAAATTAAAACTGCTGTTGATATTATTGACTATTTTAAAGACTGTATTGAAGAATTAGAACTCGATAATGGAGATAATATTAACATGAGTAAAGAATTTCTTAATGATATCAATAAAGAATATCAAAACTTTATTAACTATAAACTTTCACACATCAAAAATATTAAAGATTATAACTCAAAGCTACTCGCACAAGCTGAAGAACTTAAATTGCCTTCGCTTGAGCATTATTTATCCAAACTATTTGCTTCTTCTGTATCTAAAGATACTACTTGCGACTACTGCAACTATGTTGCTAAAAATCTCCGTGCGTTAACTGCACACCATAGAGGCTGTGCATTAAAAAAGCAACATGACCTAAAAAGACGGGAAAAACTTACACAAGAACTTGCTAATAATAAAAATGTTTTACAATATAATCCCAATGTTTAAATTTTTACTTTATAATAATGCTTTTATTATTATAAACTTTTATTCTGTATCTAATTCTAACATAGTTTTATGTATATCTCTTACAGCAGCACTTGTTTTTATTAGTTCTTTTCTACATGCTATTTCAAAATCAATTATAACACATTTATCATTACTGATATATACATTATATTTTTGTGCAATAGCTATTACTCTTTTAATTTCTGTTATTACCATTTCTTGTTTATCTTTTTCCCATTTTGAATAATTTTCTATAAAATCTTCATACATATTATAAAAATCTTCTGTTAATTGTGAATTATCATTATGATAGATATTATATTTATTACAAATATCCAATAAAAAATTTATTCCTTCCTTATATTGTTTATAATAATCCACTAATAAATTATATTCTTCATTATATATTTCAAAATTATTATTTACTAATCGATAACATGTATCTTCTACTGAATTATAATTTAAAATACTTTCGTAATATGTCATTCTATAAAAATATATTATTTCTTCATTTTTCATATCTATTATCTCACCATAATCTTCTATTTTGGGAATTATTATATTATTGTTCTCATTGCAATTATATGCTAAATTATGAAAATATATCTCTCTTAATAGTTCTATGCAATATATTTCTTTATATTTATAATCTTTTTTTAGTATTAATATTTTATATATTTTATTTTCATTTTTTACTATTCCTTTTGTTATTACGGTTAATGCATTTGAACATAATGTTCTATTTTCTATATATTCTATTTGTTTACAAGGTTTACGCGAATTCCGTCTATGATAAAAACTATGGTCTTTATTAAATATATCACTGTATTTATACTGTGGTATTTTTTTATACATTTCTTTTATTTTTTCTTTATCTTCTTTATATAGTTCTTTATTTTCATATTTATATGTTAACCATTTTTCAATATTATTATTCATTTATAGTATAATAATATTTATTCTTTTTATGCCTTATAACATATTATATAATTTATTACACAATAGTGCGGATAAAAATTTTTGGCGTCAGTAGATGCGTATGGAGTGCCATCTGCTTTTAAATTGAATGTGGTATGACTGTGATAACCTAATTGTTGAGCGTTCCATACACCATGTCCATTATCTGACATACGATCGTAAACCATAGTGCCTTCAGTGTCTTTTGCCCCTGTGTTAATATAATGACTATGTAAATATTGGTCTGGATGTAATGAACTTGTTCCTCCTGTTCTTTTATTGATACCATCTACATGTATTGTATTTGCGTTTTCTGTTGCACCAACTAAAAATTTCTTTCTTAAATCTGGAACAGTAAAATCACCAACTCCACCATCACCAACACCATAATCTGTTCCTATTACTTTATATAATTCATCATATTTATAATCATTTGTCGTTCTATTCAATTTCTGACCATGACAAAATAAAAAATTTTTCTGTATATTTGTATTTGCACCTCCACCTACCACGGTTTCATTTCCAGCATATAATAATATTGTTCCTACTTTCAGACTACTTGATTTTTGTTGTTCTCCTGATTGATATTCCAGATATTCTTTTTTAATTTTTGTCATATTTATATATATATATATATTCATATAAATATTTATATGCATTATTCATATCTAATTATATATACTGTTGCTACAAATTCTGGATAAAATTCTTTATTGTCAGCGTCTTTAATCTGATGGGTGGCTTGTCCAGTTGAAGGATTAACTCCAGTAGATAACTTTGGTCCATAAGCCCACCTTGTTGCAGTAGCAGTAGTTCCTACTAAAATGTCGCTTTGATCCTGGTCATCATCTACTTCGTTATTATAATGTTCACTAACCCATCCAGTACGGTTCAATTTATGTTGATGCACATAATTCGATGCATTTAACTTACTGCTACCTCCATATATATTGGTTTCATTGTTCCAATTACCTGTTCCCTTTGGAAATCTTCTACATAAATCTGGTATTCTTCGTTTTCCATTTATTACTCCATACCTATTATGGCCTAATTTATTATATAAATTTTCATAAATACCATTGTCCATCGTAGCATCTATTGCTTTTCCATCGCATCTCAAATATCCTGATGGAATATCATCCCACTTTCCAGCCCAAGCTATTATACCACCAATTGGCGGAAATCCCATATATTGTTTCGTATTATCACTAAATTTAATACTATCTATTTGAATACTTGTTCCTGACATTATATATTAAATACACTTAAATTTATTTAATATATTTATCGAATTATGTTAAACTATATCGAATTATGTATCGAACTGTTGTATAACGTGGATAATAATGGGTTTGCGTTCCTTGAGTGTTACCATTAGATGCAGTTTTTTCTGTAGTACAGAAGGAATTAGGACCAAAATTTGCCCATAAGTTCATATTAGTGATTCCAGTGCCATTACTAACATTTTTAAAACGAGTATAGGTATGTCGTATAGTCGTAGTGTTCACATTATGCAAATGTATGGTTTGGTCACCCGTAATCATTGAATTTCCACCAGTAAATGTGTTTGCATGAAAATACGGGTCTAACGCAAACGTATTCGTATCGGTTGATGAAATATTACCCATTGGAATGTTCCAACGTAAATCAGGTAAATTGAACTTTACGCTGGTAACACCGCCATAAGTTGTTCCAATTAAATTATATAAATCGGTATATTCTGGATAAAGATCTAATCTTCTTTCTGTACCACGACATTCCGCCCAACCACTTGGAATAGCATCATTTGTTGGATATATTATTATAGTTCCTATTGGAGGCATTGAAGTTGTTTGAATTGAATTATCATAAAATCGTATTCCTTCAGCTATTAATGATACTCCAATAGGTTTACTATAAAATAATGTATATCCTGTTGTATCTACTGAAAAACTTGATATATCTTGAATTTCTTCCATTGTTCTATTACCTGGTATTGTATACTCTTTTGTATCATTATCATATGTTAACGTAAATATCTTATGAGGATTATACGAAATATGAGCTATACAACTGACTGTTTTTTCTGCTTTTTCACTTTCTTTATAATATAAATTTTCAATTATTATATTATTTGGATTTACTTCAGTAATTCCATTATCTGCTACACATTCTACTTGCAATTGTGCAATCGATGTTGTATTTTTTGCTGTGTTTACTGAAAATATTGGAACCACTGGTAAATCTTCAAATATTTTGGTATAACTTGTTAAATCTGTATTTTCTAAACCGGTTGTTCTTATAGTAGCACTTTCTATGTTATCGTTTGAATTTAAATCCCATATATTTAATTGTAAATTATAATTTAAATCTCTGGATTCATATTCTATTATATTACTACTATTTAAATAAGAATAATATACCCACATATCTTGTATTGGTGTTGTATAATTCATATTATTACCAACTACTGTTTCATTTTTTAACCATACCTGATGAATATTTCGTATACTTTCTTGTGTATTAATCTCAACATATGACGCATCAAATTGACTTTTTATTGTGTTATTATTTATCATTATTGGGGATGACGTATCTATATTAAATGATACATCTATTGTATATGACGATAATTCTTTATAATCTGCTGATAATGCATTGTTTCCATTATAATCATACTCTTTTGATTCAAATGTTGCAACTGCTACTGAATAATTATCCGTATTTGCCGCTACATTATAACTTAAATCTACAATTCCAAAATATAATTTTGTTGCATCCGTTATATTATTATATGAATGATACATTTTTCCCTCTACTACAGTATTATCACTCGTAGATATATTATACCACACATTATGCACATTTACTATTGAATTATTTGTAAATCCTGCATTATAAACTGATTTTATACTATCTACTTTCCCTTCTAATTGTGCTTCTGTAAATTCACTATATAGTACATTCTTTGCTAATAATGCATCATATGATTCACTTGCATTATTAAATGACCACTCATTTATTACTCTATCATATAATGCCGTTGTATAATATACATTGCTTGTTGTTTCAAATAATATAAAATATGACGCTACATTTGCAATTGAACCTGAACCCCATAATGTATTTAATATATTTATAGTAATATTATATGTATTATAATATACAGTTTTTATTGCAACCACATTTCCAGGTAAATCAAACAATATATTAAAACGAATTTGTCCAAAACCAGCCGCACCGAAATTACTTACATTATCTGTAATACCACTATTAATTGTTTGACTATTGTATTCATTGCCTACGATTGACCATGTGCGATTTTGTTTTGAATACTTTATGTCTATTCTTGTCCATTCAGAATTAATTATAAAACCATTAGAATCTAAATCTCGTTTTATACCATATAATTTGAAATCTATCTCATCCGCCGTTAAATTTGTATCATTATATGTTGTATCATATATAGTATCTTCTGGTATTAAATCTGATTTATCATACCATAATTCATTTACTAATGATAATACTTGATTTTCTGTAAAATACGTTCTATATACAGATTTTAAACTTATTATTGAAGTTTGTTTTGTTATCGTATACGCATCAAAATAAAAATATACTAATATATAATCTGAATTACTTGGTATATTTGTATATTGTGTATTCGATATTGTTGCTGTTGTTGATGTTGTTATATCTGTTGGTATTGTCCATGCATATGTTGCATTATTATTAGTTATTGTATACTTAACTTTTCTTGTTTCAAATACATCGGTTTGGTCTGTCAATACATATATCCACACATCTACTTCTCTTGTTGTATTATTAATACTTACATTAAATATATCTCTTTTGTCATACCATATATTATAAACTTGACTTAAATTATTTGTAGTATAACTACTTGCATCATATACTGTCTTTAAATCTGCTAATGATGCGGTAGAAATATTTATTTGAAATGGTTCTAATCCTGTATAAAAGTTGGAAAAATTTACTTTATCATATACACTTAACCCATTACTACTTATACTTGCTGTTAGAGATGCATTAGCACCCTTATCAGACCATGTATTATTATCTGGGTCAAATTTAACTAATCTGGTGTTATATCCGATAGAATTATCTGATTTTTCATATGCATAATATACCCAAATATCTGTTCCTCCAATTTCTTGTGTTGTATTATTCCATAATTCAAATATTTCCTCCAAATTATCTACTTCAGTAAAATTTTGTAATAATGTATTTAAACCACTTATTTGTGCAAGCGCAGTTGTTCCATCGAATTCTATTCCGACTACTAATACACCTGAATTGAAATTTATTGTCGTAGACCAATTCGTTCCATCTCCATTACGAACCTGTATTATATTTTCGGTATTGTTTTCATATGTTCCTGCTGGTAATTGGAATGAGTTTCCTGTTCCACTTATCCAATTCCCATTATCTAATCGGTATTGCCATTGTGTTGCTCCACTTCCAAGAACTACACCTACTGTTGCGTTCCCTACTGCGACTGGACTTGTTGGAAAAGTTACTGTTGGTGGAGATATTGTAAGAGCAGCAGATATAAATTGCATTTCGCGGATTTGTAAATATAAAGGTGGATTGGATTTCCAACCAGTGTTAGAAACAACTATTAGAAATTCATCTGATGCAGTTGATGTATCTGTCATAGTATATTCTTTCCAAGCACTACTGGAACCTAAAGCATTTGTAATATCAGCAATTTCAGTGCCACCACTGGTGGAATTGGTTGGATTTCGATATACTTTAAAAGCTGTTATTTTTAGTTGATTAAACATACGTATCTTTTCTAATTTTATTGAATCAGGTAGTTTAAACCATAATATTAAAACATCATTGCCTTCCGCTCCAGTAGGGTTATATAATAACCTATCATGGTCAGGGTTTTCAGTAGCTGTATTACCATCAAATAAACATTCAAGAAAGAAAGCGGTATTTGAACTTATAGAATTATTTGACCTTATTTCATAAGTTTTATTGGTGGTGTCAGTCTTGGCTTTGAACCATGTATTTGTATTTTGTTGTATATTACTAGGCATATCATTGGGTTCTGGATATGTAACCGACATTTTTAATATATATATAACATATTTTTATATATTTATTTACCTTATTGAATTAAATACATTCTGGATTACTGGAATATAATATTTTTTTTAAAAAACCATTTGATTTTTCTTCTAATACTGTTTCTATACTATCTATCATTTCCTTTATCGTATTAAATACAAACAACTTTCCCTCATAATAATACTTATATATATCCAAATTTTCCAATATATCTACTTTTGACATTATTAAATCTGTTGTTCCCGACACATTTATTGCATATAACAACTTATCTACATTTAAATAATTTACTGTTCTCATTCGTCCTGTTGTTGTTCCGTATTCTTCTCCTGCTTTAGCTATACGTAATAACTCTTCATCATCGCATAAACTATCTGGAAAATCTGGGTCTTTTCCTACACGTGTATCATATATCTTTACTGCTCCATATATTTTTCTTATTTTTTGTGGAGGAAAACCTAAACTACATGCACTATATGGTAATGTATTACTACTGGTTACATACGGGTAATTTCCATAATCTATATCCAACCAAAAACCTTGTGCTCCCTCACACAATACCTTTCCATATAACTTTTCATCCCATATATAATCTTGCAAATCTATTGAATAGTCTATAACCTGTTTTCCAGTTCTTGCATATTTATCTTTATAACATGGTCCTATTCCTTTTGCAGTTGTTCCAATTGTTGATGCATATTTTTGTTTATCTTCTTCTATATGCTCATTAGATACTACATGTGCCTTTGGCGACACCTTTATTAAATTTGTATCAAAACCTTTACTTTTTAAATATTCTATTTCTTGATAAAATGAATCTAAATTTATTACACAACCTGGACCTATTACCGATTTTATTCCATGAAATACGCCTGAAGGTATCAAATGTGTTGAATATTTATTACCATCTACATATATCGTATGACCTGCATTATTACCTCCTGCCCATCTACAAACAAAATCATAACCATTCTCCCTGCTTAATTGTGATACTATCTTTCCTTTACCTTCATCACCCCACGCTAAACCACAACATATATCTACAAATTCAATACTCATCTATTGAATTTATTATTAAAATATCTATATACCGTTTTCATTATATTTAGTTTATTCTCATTACCTCATCTAATGGCAAGCAAAATTTTGTGTTGTCTAAATAATAACATATAAACGCTATGTATAAAATCAAATTATTATAGCTTTTTATAACTATATTTAAATTCATTATATATTTTATAATACTATATTATACAATATGGATAAACTAATCATTTTACGTAATACTCTTATTGGAGGTGCATTAGCTGGATTTTTTTCCTATATTGTTTCTATCTATGATACCAATAATAATTATTTAAAAATTGCAGCATTTGCCTGGGGTATTCCCATGTTATTTTTCCTATTACTATTTATTGCATGGAATAAAAGCAGTTCTGCTGGTTTACATTTTACAAAACACGCACTTTTTGGTTCTTCTATTACTATTTTCACCATGATAATTACATTATTATTGTTTGACCTTGGCAAACTCCCAGTGGTTTATATTAATTTTCTTATATTATTTACAAGTTTATTTCTATACATCTACTTCAAAATGTATGAAAAATTCTAAAAAAACCTTCTAATACCATTTTTTCAAAAATTGCAATGACAACTCAAATATTATTTTAAAACTTTAAAATGATATTGATTTTTAACAAAAAATTTGAATGAAAACCTTTATTTTTACAATTATTGCACTGAATAAACAATTATTTTAGTCATTAATCGTTATTTTCACTATTTTTACACTCAACTTGCAATTATTTCGATGTCTACTCATTTTGAACACTATTATTTCAGTGAACTAACAAATATTTTGAGTATGAACATTTTTAAACACAATTATTTATGTATATCATATAATTATTTTCAGATAACACTGTTTTTTTATCCAATTTTTATACAGGTTCTCAAACTATTTTTATAAGAACTGTTTTCATTTTCATTTTGTTATTATGTTTTTTTATTTTTAAACAAATTCTACCCAATTTTTATTTTTATCTTTCAAAAATTCATTTCAACCATCAAAAAATCAAATTAAATATTGTCCTCATTTATATATTTATTTATTATAATATTAATTGTGTAAAATATAACTGGTATATTCGGTTGTCCTTTATAATTATACTCCCTATTATTTTATTTTTATGCGTGTCTTTATATTGTATTTTCAATTTATTCTACAATTGTTATTTTGCAATAGAAAGTCAAATCTATTTTGGAAAAATGGACATTTTTAAAATGTCCAATTTTGATATTTGGAATGAGAAAGTTGAACAGGAATTTCGTGATTTTTCACTTTAGACGATAATGCTGTGATTTTCATTTTTAATTTTTTAGTGTCGCTCCAACCTTTTTAATTTATATTTTGTCAGATAAATGATTTAAGCGATTTTCTGGAACTATTATATAATGTCAATAGTGCATCAAAAATCGCAAAAAATCGCAAAGAAATATGAATGTAAAATATGCAACTATAATACGAGTAATAAATATGATTATAATAAACATATATTGACTGCAAAACATAAAATGATGACGAATGATGCATATAATGCGACAAATATCGTCAAACCATCATCAAGTTTAATATATATATGTGATTGTGGTAAACGTTATAAATACAGACAAGGCTTATATACGCATAAACGTAATTGTTCCTATGATTATAGTTTAAGCACGAAAAATGCAACAAGTGAAAGTATTGATGTAGTTGATAATGAAAAAGTAATTCCAAATTATGCACAAGAAGAACCTGATATACAAGAAAAACAATTTAGTGAAACCAATAGTGATTATAAAAATATGTTTATTGAATTAATAAAGCAAAATGCAGATTTTAAATCATTAATTATAGAACAGCAAAAAGAGAATCAAACATTACAGAAACAACTTATTGATGTAGTCAAAGAAGGTAAGAATATTAATAGTAATAACACCATAAATAATAATAATCAGAACTTCAACTTAAATTTCTTTTTAAATAATACTTGCAAAGATGCTATGAATATGTCTGAATTTATAGAGAACATGGATGTAAATTTTAAAGACATTGAATATATTGGTAGAAATGGTTATGTAAATGGTATGACAAATATGATTTTATCTCGTATTAAAGACCTGGATGTAACGAAGCGTCCATTGCATTGTACAGACTTAAAACGAGAAACGATGTATATAAAAGATAATGATGAATGGAATAAGGATACGCCAGATAATACACAATTACGTAATATGGTCAAGATTGTTGCGAAGCATAACCAATATCAGTTCCCATTATGGCGTGAGAAACACCCAGCGAGTGATGATATGAATTCAGAAACATTCGAATTTTCGTTAAAAATGATTCAAAACATATTAGGTGATGTGGGAGAGGAGCATATAAAATTGGATAATAAAGTAATGAGAAATTTATCAAAGCATATATTGGTAGATAAGAATGTTTAATTATATTATTATTATTTTTTATGCGTGTCTTTATATTGTATTTTCAATTTATTCTACAATTGTTTTTTTGCAATAGAAAGTCAAATCTATTTTTCAAAAATGGACATTTTAAAAATGTCCACTTTTTATTTTTGGGATGAGAAAGTTAAACAGGATTTTTCTGATTTTTTACTTTAGAGCATAATGCTTTGTTTTTCATTTTCCAATTATCCAAATCACTGCATAACTTTTTTTTATAATTTACGATGAAAACAATTTAGGGACAAAATGTGTTCTAAAATTATAGAACATTATAGAATGAAAAAAATCCCCAAAAATCCCTCTTTTTTTTCATGTGATTTTTGCAACTATACAACGGGCAGTAAAAAAGACTATAATAAACATATATTGACACTGAAACACCAAAATAGAACAAATAGAACGGAAAAATCCCCAAAAATCCCCACTGCATTTCAGTGCGAATGTGGTAGGGCATATAAGGCAAGAAATAGTCTATGGTATCACAAGAAAACTTGTCAATTTAATATATTAAATAACAATATAGAGAGCGACTTTGTGTCAGATGATGATGACTCCATAGAAAAAGATGATAAGGTTTCGACAAATGTTATTATGGAGCTAATTAAGCAAAATACAGAATTTAAATCATTAATTATAGAGCAAGGCAACCAACTTCAAATACAACAACAAAAACATTATGAAGAACAAAAAATTAACAATGAAACCATTCAAAAGCAAACTGAAGCTATCAAAGAATTGGCGGCAACTGGCGGAACAGTTAATAATACAATCAATAATCAAAATTTTAATCTAAATTTCTTTTTAAATAATACATGTAAAGATGCAATGAATATGTCTGAATTTATCGAAAACATTAATGTAGAATTTAAAGATATTGAATATATTGGCAGAAATGGTTATGTGAATGGTATGACGAATATGATATTATCACGTATTCGTGAATTAGATATTACTAAACGTCCGATGCATTGCACAGATTTAAAACGAGAAACCATGTATATTAAAGATAATGATGAATGGAATAAAGATACACCCGATAATAAAGCCCTTCGAAATATGATGAAAATTGTAGCAAGACAAAATCAATATAAGGTTCCATTATGGTGCGAAGAACACCCAAGTAGTCAAAATATGGATTCTGAACAATTCGATTTTTGTATAGGAATGTTGAAAAATATATTAGGTGATGTAGGAGAAGAACAAATACGTTTAGATAAAAAGGTTATTAGAAATATATCCAAGCATATTACAGTTAAATAATTTCTTTCATTATAATATATAAATTATGATGAAATTATTATCTATTTTCGAAAAATTGTGGGGTAGTTTTAAACACACAAAATTATATATTTTAGTTCTTTCTATTATTGCATTTTCATTCATTTACATGATATTAGACGATAAACATTTTAGTGGTGTTAATTATGTAAAAGATACTATTAAAAAGGAGGTTATCAAAAAAAAGGTTGAAAAAGAAGTTAAAGATACACCTGAAATAACTGAAAACTTTTATTTATTTGAAAATAATGAATTAGAAACTGAAGCTAATGTTAGCAAAGAAATCGAAAAAGTAGCACAAAAAGCAAAACAAGAAGTTAAAGAAGAAGACTTAACAGTTGACAATTTAGATACATCTCTTTCGCAAAAATTATTCGACCGTGTATATTTTTCTATTAATACTTCTACTTTATTAGGCTATGGCGATATATTTCCTACCACAAACTTAAGTAAAACATTAGTTATGTGTCAATCACTATTAACTGTTTCCTTAATTGTATTATAATTTTAGAATTGATGCACAAATCCATTCGTTGTAATATTTCCATTTAATGATAAATCACTTCTCATAATACTTTTTCCAGTTATATCTATTATTCCTAATAAATCCATATTACCAGTTTCTCCAAATACTAATAATCCAGTATTACCATTATGTTTTACTTCTAAATCCCGGAAATTACCTTGTCTTGTTGCTGAAATAAAATTTACGTTGCCAACACTGTAATTTTGAGCACTTATTGTATGTGCTGTCACATTATTATCTTTCAATAGAACACTATCAATAGTTACACCTGTGCCACTTGTTTGCTCATTAATAGTATCAACCGATAAAGCACCAGTTAATTGCATATCACCAGTATCTCCAAATGCTAATAATCCAGTATTATTATTATTTTTTAGTTCTAAATCAGTAAAGCTACCTTGTGCTGATGCCGAAATTATATTTTTATTCCCAACACTATAATTTTGAGCACTTATTGTATGTGCTGTTACATTATTATCTTTCAATAAAACACTATCAATAGTTACACCTGTATTTGTTATTTTTTCATTAATAGTATTAACTAATAGGTCTTGAAAAATACCAGAACCATCTATTGCATAGATTCCACCATTTCTATTTATAATATGACCACCACTTACATCAATAAAACCTTGAAAAAATGAGTTATCAAAATTATTTGCTTGATTTGTTGTAGGCCAAACCATTTTATATTAATAATATATAAATATAAAATAATTATTAATATATAAATGAATATTGCATGTGGTATTATGTATGATAATTCTGGAAAAATATTAATGGGATTACGAAAGGAAAATGGACCAAATCCAAATTATTGGGAATTTCCTGGCGGAAAGCAAGAAAATAATGAAACTATTGAAGAATGTCTACATCGTGAATGGAATGAAGAATTAAATTTAGAAATTGATATTCAAAAAAAGGTATATACTACCGAATATAATAATATTATTTGTCATTTCTTTATAGGTAAAATTAAAAATATCGGAAAATTAAGAGTAAATGTTCATCAATATATAGGCTTTTATGAAAAAAAAGATATATATAAATTGCGTTTATTTGAAGGAGATTCTATTGTATTGGATAACATCTAATTTTTATACCTTTGAACATTTAAAACACCAAATTTAACTATTTTTTAGACGAAGTAATATTTTGTTTCGCCAATAATCTATTAAAAGAATATCTGGATTAATATAATTATTAGACTCATTATATCCTATAATTTTTGGTTCATTTATCATTTCTATAATATTATCTATATCTGAATATATCATATTATTTCCAAATATTTCTCTATAATTTATATTAGATATTGGAATCGAATTTAAACCAATACATTCATAATGACGATAACAATCATCTCTATCGCCACTCGTAGATATAGTAAATTTACTTTTCAAAATATTATTTAAGTATTCAACGTAGGATATAGGTTTATTTTTTACACTATTAAATATTGGATGTCTTCTAATATGATTTGTAGGAAGATGACCATGTAATCTAAAAGGTGAATTAAAGCATAAATTAGTTTTTGTATCAATATTTAAAATTTTATTGTAATTTTTCTTTGTAAAATCAATGTACTTATTAATTGTATTATGTTCTATTCCATATGGAAATGCCATATATTTATTATGATTTTCATAAATAGGATTTTGTGATATCCATAAAATAATTTTATTATTGTTAATAAATTCATCTGTTATTTGGTTTCTATTAATTTGAGGTAAATGCCATTGAGATGTTATTACTATAATTTTACAATTTATTTGTGGTAATATATTATTAACGAATATATTAAATAAATCCACTTGAACCTGAATGATATCTCCTTCTTTTATTTTATCAAAATTTTTATTTTCATATAAATCATTTGTATTTTCATTGAGTAATTCCTTTATATTTTTATTTATATATTTATAGTTCCATTTATATAATTCTGTTGAAAAATGATGATCACATATTAAATAAGGTGTTATTGGTGTTATAATATATTTTAAATAATTTAAATTATCATCATTATTCAATATCTCAATAAATCTACTGGTTTCAAATAAAGTATTTGACATATGAATATATAAACGTATATTTTTATTTCTTTTCCAATTATATTATATAAATCTGGATTAAGTCGGTGTTTTAAATGTTCAAAGGTGTAAAAATATATATTTTGTTTGTTATTTTCTATATTTATAGAACAAATTTATTCATTACAAGATATTATTCTTAATAGCACAAATACTATCACTATTAATAATCAAATAGATGAAACTGTTGCATCAAAATTCATATATGATTTAAATATTATGAAACGCCATAAAAATGAAATTTTTGTTTATTTAGATACACCTGGTGGTTCAGTAGAAAGCGGAAATAAAATATTAATGGAAATCCAAAAAAAAATATATAATTTCATTATATAGTATGAAAATTCCTACTGATTTAAAATTATACAATAAAACAAAAAAAAATATATATAAGAAATATCCGAAACATAGTGCATATAGAAGTGGAATATTAGTGCAAACATATAAAAAATCGTTTAAAGATAAATATGGAAACAAAAGTCCTTATATTGGAAATAAAACTTCCAAGGTAGGACTTGCCAGATGGTTTAAAGAAAAATGGGTTAACCAAAGAGGCGAAGTTGGATATAAATTTAAAAATGATATTTATAGACCGAGTAAACGTATTACTAAAAAAACTCCAAAAACTCATAAAGAAATATCTAATAAACAATTAAAAAGAGCAAGAACCGAAAAATATAGAAAAGGAAGGGTATTTCGATTTTACAAAAAAAATTGATTAAAATTATATTTTTTATTATACAAATATAATTTTGAATATGTTAACTCGTAGTCAAAGTAAAATTAACCGTGTATCCTTTAATGTCGTGATTGATTTTGATGAATCCAGTCGTGAATGGAATAAAAATAAAACCTATTTAGGTAATGGAACATATGAATATAAACCAGATATTACGTTAAGAAATGGTAAGATTTGTGGTCAACAACCTGATTCCAAATTACGTCGTTCTTCCAGACTATCTAATCGCTGAATATAATCATGACAATCACTTAAAAATAATTCATCATGTTTTGGGGCAATTTCTGTATATCTACCGCAAAATAATGTTTTCATTATCTCATTTAAAATAGAAATATCTACTTTCATATTTAATAATTCGCCAGTTTTTACATTGTATAACTTGAATTTTTTTTCATGTTCTCTATCTTTGTTTTTTAATTCCCATATCCATGCATAAATTGCGAGTTGCAACATATGTTCTGTTGTTAATTTTGAACAACATTTTAATTCCCATACTGTAGTTTCTGTAATTATATCAGTTCTTGCTGTAAAACGAAACACTTTATGTTCTATAAATTTTTTAGTAAATTCATCTATATATTTATGACTATTATCATCTGATGCATGTATTAAATATTCTTCTATCTTTGGACGTTCATTCTGACAATCTGGACCAATTACATTTCGAAATTCTTCTTTACATTGCTCTGCGATTTCATCTTCTAACCAATCATATTCTGTTATCTGTTTTAATTTAAAATATAAAGATTCTTGTATCGCCAAATTTATATTTGCCATATATAAATAATCTTTTACTGATTCTATTTCTTCTGGTAATTTATCTATCATTTCTTGTAAGAAACTTCGATTATTTTGCCTTATATTATCCAGATTCATTTCTATTAATTCATATAATATACTATCTTTTGTTTTGTTTACTCGAGAACCTGACCAAACATATCGTAAAAAATCATAATAAATACATGGTATTGCTATTCCATTTATATCACTTATTTCTTCATATTGCCCCGTTTTTGTTTGAATTAATGGTGCCATTTCTATATTATATGATTCTGGGTTCTCAACTATGAATATTTCTTCTAATAATGCACATATATGTTGATAACCTTCCTCTGGAATAAACTTAATCAAATCTGTAGGTGTTGTTTTTATTGTTGTTTGTATTTCTGCTTCTTCACTTATTTGAAATAATGTTTGATGTTGACCACGAAACTTAATATATGGCTCTTCTTTCATTTCTATGTGGTTTTTTTTGATAAAATCGATTGGTCTGTCATCAGGTTTTGAATTATTTTCGAGAACATATAACCCATTTTGTGCACGTGTGCATGCAACATAAATTGTATTTGGACATATATCACGAGGTAAATTTCGTGCATAATATTTAAAATAAGAGTGGTCCATGCCTATTACAAATACATATTTCCTTTGTCTACCCTTCACGCAATGAAATGTCGAGAACACCACCTTCCCATCTATTACTCTTTGGTCTATATCACTACTTTCTAACATTGGAACATGACAAGATATGTTTTTTTCTACTAACATGTTCTCTAATTTGCGTATATTACTTCGTTCTCCTTTTACAGAAGGTCCTAATACAAATATATCACTGGCTTTTACACCCATTTCGAATAAACGACATATTTCTGCATATACTATTTTTTCACTATTATGACGTGAATTTCGAATATAATGAACTGGTTCATCATCTCTACATGAATTCATTCTATCCTCACCAATGAGAACATTGTTTACAAACTGCCGTATTTGATTTGTTATTCTATATGACATTTTCATTGTGCACGTTTTAAATTCGTTGGTTCTCAATAATGGATGTTTTTTCCATATTAAATCTGCAAATGTTAAATACCGAATATCAGAACCTTTAAATTCATATAATCCTTGCATATAATCACCCATAATTAATAACTGAACTGGAGAACCCATATCAAATATATACTTGCACATTAATTGAAAATATAAATAGGTCATATCTTGACTTTCATCGAGAACCAAAAGGTCTATTATTGGTATTTTTTTAATTGGTTTGACATTATTTACTATTATTTTTCGTATTTCATTGTCCACATGTGCCTTTTCTGAATAATAACATACAGCCAAACTATGAAATGTATGCACATTTATATTCTCTAATTGAGAACTTTTGATTTTTTCTCGAACTTCGAACTTTAATGACTTATTATATGTCATTTGTAAAATATCTTTATCTGGAAACTCTTTTGCTAACGATAATATTATTGTTGTTTTTCCAGTTCCAGCTACAGAATCCACTACTATATTAGAACCTGTTCTTACTTCATTTAATATATTTTGTTGCTCAAAACTTAAAATCATATTTAACTTTTGAGAACCTGTGTAAAATAACTATATATTATAGATATTTTATATATATATTGTTTTTGCAAATGTTTTAAGAATTATTGTATCTGTATATTATAAATGGTCTCACGTAAAAAAATACATAAATGTAATAATAAAAAAACTAAACGCAATAAAAAAATAAAAGGTGGAGAACCTACATATAATGATAATATTTTAGGTAATTTTATGAAAGCAATTGAAGTAAATGAAGCAGAAACTGTTAATTATATAATTAATACATACCCTAACATTGTTAATGCAAGATATAAAATTATTGATCATGTATATGATGAAGAAGAAATTATTGAAGAACACATTTCATATACAACGCCTATTTATGTTGCAATAACTGCGTATTTAGAATCTGATGACCATGATATTGAAATAATTGAAACATTATTCGAAAATGGGGCTACTAATATAACAGAAGATACAAATTTATTACTAACTATTACAAGTTATCAAATTGTGAGTAAATCATATAAACCGCATCTTGATTTAATTAAACTATTACATAGATTCTTTCAATCTAAAAATATAGATTTTACTAATTTAACTGAAAAAAGTGATAGAAATCACTACCGTGCTATTCATTATGCTATTTATATTATGTCCGTTAATTACCATGATGATATGCATATAGATTTTCCAGATAAATATGCTGTTGAATATTTAAAACTATTTATAGAATTGTTTAAACCTAATTTTAATATTAAAAATTATGATGGTCAAACTCCATTACATACTATATGTAATTATACTCGCTATAGTATATTTCATGAAATATATAATATGGTAGAACCAGACCCAAATCAACCTGATTATGACGAATTATTAGATAAATATAAAAAATATATTCGAGAACGTCAAAAAATTGCTATGGATATATTTAAAATTGTATTAGATAATACAAAAAATGTAAATATCAGAGATAATTTGGGTTATACGCCTTTTCAATTTATTTCTGCACTTACAATACAAGGCATTAAAGATAATATTATAGAGCAATTACGTGAAAAGGGTAGCTACCCAATAAATACAGATGATATTAGAAAAATATATGAGATATTAAATATTAAAAATGATGCAAAAGAAAGACCTATTTTTGGAATTACTACTGAAATAGATATGCAAGAAGAAATATTCGATTTTAATACACTTGAAGAACAAAGTGTTAATTCTATTATAAATGCGTCAAATGATAATATTATATTTAAATATGGGGTGTCTACTATATTTTGTAGTTATGAACAATTATTAAATGCATTAAATAATCTATCAAATATTTTATATGAATGTAAATATCCTAATAGCACCATCAATATTTATGAATATCCTCGAGGTAAAAAACATTTATTTTTTAATATGCGTTCTATTGGATTAACTAATCAAATTATTCCTGTTGGACAATTAATGTCATTATTAGAAAATATACAACGTCGAAAAAATAATGGTGAAAAAATTAATAATCAGATATTTGTATTACAAACTATTGAAACCATTGATACTGCAGTCGTTTCTGTAAATGTAATTAAAGGTGGTTCTTGGGTAAGTTCAAGCCATTGTCAAGAACCAATAACTGTAAATAAATGTGAAATTAATTATGTTATAAATAATAATGCAGCTAATGATAGTTATTTGGTATTTAATGATCATTTACATTCTAATGCAGATGTTAATTCGTTAAATTTATTAGAAGGATATACACCAGAAGAGATTGCAAATTTTCGAAATGATAATGCGTCAATTATACAAAATAGAACTTCATCGCTTGTACGAAATGCACCTATAATAGCTCGTCCATCATCACCTGTTAGTATAGCATCAGCAATTAGTGCAGAAACCACGTCAACTATGATTGATGATGAAACTATGAATATTAATGATGATGATGAAACTATGATTGATGATGATGGTTCTGTTCATGAATTAAATGATGATAGTATGGATTTTTCATTCGGAGGAAAGAAAAAACCAAAGAAAAATACAAAAAAATTAAAGGGTGGAGAACCTACATATAATAAAGAAGTTTTAGGTTTTTTTTTAAAGTTAATTGATTCTAACGATATAAGAACTGTAAATGAAATAATTGATAGACACCCTGATATTATTAATGCAAAAAAATCAACCAGTGGTGATAAAGCACAAAATACTCCGTTTATAACAGCAATTCGAGCATATTTTAAATCTGGTCAAATAGATTTTGTTGATG
>Ga0181406_1000260_pt1 | contig 20418 bp, 20 predicted proteins | sample 29SPOviralmetaG_FD_130135 | JGI IMG/M metagenome (GOLD analysis project Ga0181406, IMG submission 130135) | Marine viral communities from the oligotrophic San Pedro Time Series (SPOT) site, San Pedro Channel, CA, USA - 29 SPOT_SRF_2011-12-20 | ecosystem: Environmental > Aquatic > Marine > Strait... | reverse complement strand
AAGGCACTTCTCAAGACTGAAGTGCTCGTGTTCGATATACTTGCTATTGATGACCTGAGACTGAACTGGGAAAGTCTCTTTATCGTTGAATAGCTGGTCGAGTATATCGTTGTATCCGCCCCCGATACGAGGGTTATACATCAGAGCCATCTTGTAAAGAAGACCCCACTTGAAACCGTAGTCTGTCCGGTTCTTGAGCCACAAAGCCTTCTCTTTCTCTTTGCTTAGATTACTGGTATTCAACCAGTCCCAGTAAATCTCGAACCCTTCATCGCTGTTCTCTGTGATACGAGAGAGACAGTATCCCATCGCAGACTTGACCTTGCGACCACAACCCTGTCCGCAAGAACACTCCGCAGTAGGATTAGGAACACTCTTCACATAGTATTTAAGAGAGTCCATACCATTACCCATCGGCTTCTTTTCTTGATACATCGGGGACTTGAAGTCCTCACCAATCTTGTCTCTCAAAGACTGAAGTATCATACCCTCTTCCCAATTGACTTCGATTCTCTTGCCCTTCGCAGACGGACAAGTAATCTTTTGAATCTTCTGCTCCGGCGCAGGTAAGTGTGAAACCTGATACATCCTACCTGCCCCATATGAGTGAGATAGTAAGAAGTCTTCCAACCGACAAGCTCCTTCCGGAACTTGGGTAATGGTTGTATTAGACTTTGCTTTAGTCTGAAAAGGCAACTTGAATACCTGTTGAGACTTATACACTGCGAAGTCAAGTATCTCTTTAGCGTTCTCGCCCTTGCGAAGAACTCTGTATTTATCGTTTGAATACACCTGCCGTTTGATATACCCAACGGCTTTCTTCATATCCGCGAAGTCCTTGAAGTGAATATTATTCACCACGATATGAATGGACTTCTTCACCTGTCCATCTTTAGTCAGACCCTGACCGGAACAGACTGCAAGGTCGCTCTCTTCAATCGGGACACCCAAGTCTATCCCGAAGAGTAAATCTTTGACACTCGAAAGTATAGTATCAGTCAAGTCTTTAGACTCTACATAGTAATCGATATCAAAGTATAACTTTCTTGGCTCGGTCTCACCAATGACCTCAAGAAAGTGTTTGTCCTGTCCCCAAGCCAACGCTCGTATCTCTGCGAGTGTAAGACACCCATAGTATCGATACAGCGCTCTCTTGTTTGAAGACAGAGACTGTGCCTCAATCACGAACTCTCCATCCTTGCGATGCTTGAAAGCTTCTTTGGACGGTGGATTATACTTCTCACCTTTAGCAAGAAGTGTCTTCTCACTGACCGAAGTGTGATAGAAGGTCTTTCCGTAGAGTGTGGTTGTTCTCACATTACTCATATCTGATGATATAGCGTGAGAAGATTTTAAATCACTTTTTTCTTGTTTTATTGCGGGCGGGGAAGGGGGACTATTTCTCGGCACGGTATGGTCGGCAGAGCACATCTACTATATATAATACCTGAGGTCGATTTTGCCATACCCAAAAAAATATGCTGACTTTGACTGAACAAAGGTAGGTAAAAATCATTTTCCCCTACCTTTTCTATACAACGCTAACCCCAAAGTAGCGAAAGTGCTGACAAATCTATTTTTTTTTTCTAATTAAAAATATATATGGTTGAAAAAACTACGATAGGTAAAGGCACTAAAAAAGAAAGGAAAGTCCCAAAAAGGTATGTTCCAAAAGGTTTAACCAAGTCAGATAAAAAAAAGCAAGAGAAGTCCATTCTTGAAGGCAAGGCTCGACCCAAAGTCGAATCCTTCAAGTCCCAGCGTAGCTCCCACGCAGAGAAGTTCGAAAAAAAATATGGAAAAAAAATTAGTAATCTTTCTTTTGTTAGTAAAAATATTATCAGCCGAGCTGGGATAGACAAGATATTAGCAAAGGGCAGAGGTGCATACTATTCGAGTGGGTCGAGACCCAACCAAACCGCTCAGAGCTGGGCGTTGGCGAGGCTCGCCAGTGTGATTATGGGTGGGAATGCGAGAAAGGTAGATAAAGGTATTTGGGATAAATATAAAAAATAAAATCTTTAATAAATATATACAGATGCCGACAGAAGATATTTTCGATAAAGAGATAGATAAAGTAGTAGAAAAGAAACCCAAGCGTAAATTAACAGAGAAGCAGTTAGAGAATCTTGCCAAAGGTCGTGAGAAGATGCGACTTAAGAGAGAAGCTGAGAAACTAAAGAAAGAGAAGGCAGATACTAAAGTATCAGACAAGGGTGCTAAAGAACATCAGAAAGAGAAAAAAAATAATCTCAAGACTAAAAGAAAAACACTCAAAGAAATAAACAAAGAAAAACAGCAACAGATATTAGCAAAGTTAGAGAAAAAAGAAAAGCAACAAACAGCAAAAAGAGAACACAGAGAAAAACTATTCCACACTCTAAAACTGAAGTGCTTAGAAAATGCAAAGTCGGTAAAAGAATACAAAGAGATTGAAGAGGCTTTGGACGGAATCGACGAGGATACACTACACGACGATGAGAAACTAAAGTCATATGCTAAACAAGTAATGAAGCCTTATATCCTTTCCCCAACAGATGATGATGAGGATGAGTCATTCTGAATAATAGAGCAAACTTGTCTGTCTATTAAGTAGGTAATTGATAGCCGGACAAGTCCGCTCCACCGCTGTCTCAATCAGGTTGAGAGCAAACCTTTTTTAATACATCCCTAATTAGTGAGAGTATCACATCCAGTATGGTATAGATTCTTTTAAGCATTGTATTCAATCTCTCGAACCTACTAAAGGTAATTTCTTCTAAGTGGTCAAATCTCTCCGAGTCTAAGTAATTAGGCATTATATATTATCTTGGTATATTTTAAATAGATATGTCTAAACCCAGCAAAGACTTAACAATCTACCCAATTAAGATAGACGACGATAAGCTGAATAATGGGGGAGATGGGAACAACTACCCCCTTAACAACCCAGTCCATCTGCACCTCATCGTGGGCAGAGTAAAGGCTGGTAAAAGCCTTTTGATGAATAACCTTTATCTTTCAGAAAGGTTCTTTGGAAAAGACTACAAGACCAAGATTCTCATTAGTTCTACCGCTCATAACGACGCGATTAACAAGTATATGCTTGAAGACTTCGACTTCGTCTTCACTGACTACAGTGATGACTTGCTCCAAGAGATACTCGATATCATAAAGGCTGACGAAGGAGACGGAAGGTTCTTAATTATCTTTGATGATATTATTAATAGTTCCCAGTCATTCAAGAGAGCCGGTAAAGTAGATTTGCTTACTCAGATAATCACTACTTACCGACACATCGGGAACGGAGAGTTTGAAGGTAAGTTAGCTATCGCGATTGCAGTTCAGTATTTCAAACACTTGTCCCCAATCGCGAGAAACAACTGCTCCGGATACTACATTATGGGACACTTCCCACAGAGTGAAGTAAAGAAGATGGGAGAAGCCCTCTCGATTTTCGGTCGGGACGACAAGGGGTTTATGGATATCTACAACGCAAGTCGGAAAGAGAAGTATGACTTTCTCTACCTTTCTATCGAACATATGGAAGCAAGACGAAACCACGATGAACTCCTTTGGAGTGATACAGAGGGCTTCCAGTTCGACCGGAGTTCAGCCAAGTCCCCAATTGAATCAGACAATGTAGAAAATACGGAAAAAAATAATGTTAATAAATAATATATGTCTTATTTCGATTCGCTATCCCAATTCCAACAAGCTCAAGAACAGATACAGGAACACACTAAATCAATAGAACAAGAACAGTTAAACTCGAAGGCTCAAGACCTTCAGAGTAGATACGATTACCACGAGAAACAGTTAAACGATGTAGCTGGTTTCACCACCGGAATCGGCGCAGGTATTCACGGAGCAAGACGCTCTTATCTTAAAGTTAAAAAAGGTTTTCAAAACCTTCAAGATAAGGCTACAGAACTAAAAAATAAAGTTCAGGGAAATCCTGACTCTGAGAATATCGGAGAAGACAAGGAAGGTGCCGGTGATTCACACAACAATGTAGCCAACGGTCAGGAGAGTGATAAGCCAGTCGAGAACAACACTAAAGACGCAAACCAGCAAGACTTGGAAGACAGAGTTGCAGACACTGATGACAAGACAGGTGCGAATAACCAAGTTAAGGATGAGAAAGACCCCAACCAACCTGACCCAGCATCTGCCGACAAACCAGCACCCGCAGAACCCCAAGCCCCAGCTCAACAGCCTCCGGCGGCTAACCAAGAAAATAAAGCTTCTTTAGATGAACCGGAACAGATAGGGGAGAGACCCCAAACAGAAGGACAGTCTTACTTACAAGATGCTGTCGCACCTGAAGGACACCAACCCCCAAATCCAGCCCCATCTGAGGCGGATGCCCCAGCACCAGTCAGCGAACCCAGTGCCGGCTCGAACGGAGCTGAGGCTATATCCGACGCTGCCAAGAATAATCTATCAGATGTAGCCAACGGAGTTAAAGCCAACTTGGGCGGAGATGCAGAGAACAGTGCTACAGATACTCTCTTAAACGGAGCTACTGACTTAACAGAGAAGGTATTACCCAAAGTAGCACAAGGTGTCTCTGAAGGTGTATCGGCGGGTCTCGAAACCGCTGGCGCTGTCGCAGACTTTCTCGGACCCGTCGGAGAGATAATCGGTGCTGGAATAGGTTTAGGTAGTTTCTTCCACGACTTGTTCGCAAAGAAGAAGTTGGATGCTCAACAAGATGCAATCGAAGACACACCCACCGCGACTGCCGGACGAAGTGGAATCGATACTACTTCGATAACTCAAGCAGGGGTAAAGTCCAATGTAGTTGGAACTCTTGTCTAAAGCATCTCACTTTCGTGAATAATTCTTTTTTTTCTTCTAATACTTTTTTCTAAAAAACTCTCAAAGTGTTCTAACCTTTTGATAGTTCTTTCTAATACTTTCATCAGTTCGAGTTGCTCTGCTATCTTCTCTTCTTGTTCTTTGATTACCTTTTTATTATTACAGATACAAGTGTTTCCGTTAAGACACGAACTAAATACTTTCATTACTATTATTTTCTTAGATATTATTATAATATGTATGGAAGTAGTAAAGCACCCAAGAAACCCCCCGCCGTTGCTAAGAGAAAGGGCACTAAGAGTGCAGACGACCCGAGTGGGTCTGCCGAAAAGTCCATCAGAGGATTTAGAAAAATGACTGATAAAGAAAAAAAATTACTTGCTAAACACTACGAAAAGAACCCTCACGATAAGTCCCAAAAGGCTCGAATGAACAGTGCAGTTATGAAGAGAATGAACCCAATTAAGTCTATGAAGGGCTTGGAAAAGCTACACAAGGAAATCTTCGGAGGAAAATAGAGCAAACCTGCTTGTCTATTGATTACCTACTTGATAGACGGACAAGTCCGCTCCAACGAAAAAAAACAATTATAAAAAAATATATTGATAATATATAAATGAATGTTAATTTAATTTCCCCAGCAAACAACGGCAACAAATACACTATCAGATTTAAGGAGGATATAATCATTCCTAAAAACTCTACAGTTCAACTAAACTCTGCTACTCTCAGTAGAAGTGGGGATATTCGAGTCTTTGATGATTCACAGGTCATATTCACTTCTTGGACTGGCAACAGACTTGCGAGAGGCTATGAATCAGTCTATTCAGACAACTTACCCAAGTTCCAAAGTGATGGTATTTCTTATAACGATTGTTCTTTTGTTTTAGATGTTCCCGCCGGAATCTACACTTACGACAGGCTGTTTGTTCGTATCGCTAATCAGATTAAGAGCAAAATTAACTCTGTAGCCCCTAACTTAAATGATATATACCAAGCGATTACTTTAGATAAACTAAAGAATAATAATAATACTGAAGCTAATTTCACGATGGGATTTATGAAGAAGAACCACACGGTCGATGACTTCGTCGAAGGGTCGAACCACTTGAACTCGGCTCAGCTCACAAGTGGAGGGGCAGTCTGCTCCTACAACAAGACTGATGCTTCAACTTCCAACGCTCGAGGTAAGACTTTCACTTCATACTCTATGTGTTCCTTTAAGTCCAACTTTGCCAACTACGACGACGATACACCAACCAATCAGCTTTCTATCGTGGATGCAACTACTATTAACGATATCACTGCGATGCTGGGCACGACTGCCCGAGTTGTTATGGGCTTCTCTTCCAACGAAGTGAATGATGGGTTTATGGGGACTAACGGGGCTTTCCCTTTGGATGACGCAGACAGGACGAACGGGACACACCTTCAGAACATAGTTCAGACTCCGGCAAAGGACGATGTAGCTGGTTTCCTCACACTTACTTTAGACTGTTCGAGTGGGTCGGCAACAAGTGTTTTCTTAAGAGTTAAGGTCGCATCCAAAGTAGTATCCTCTGACGCAACTACTAAACTTAACGCTGTCGGTTCTTGGAGAAACTCCAACGAGCCGATTAATCATATGCTTACAGTTAAGACTATTAAACTTGTAGATGGTCAAGACGGAATCGACTTCGATGACTCGGTGGATGGATTTAGGTTCTCAGTCCAGTTCTACTACAGAGTTGAAGACAGGTTAAGTGTTGAAGAAGATTCACTCGGGGGAAGAAGACGAGACAGAGTTTATTACAGAGTCTTAAACCCAGTGAATGTCAGCGACCCCAACTTACCAATCGACCACAGCATTAACTCCGGTGCAATCCTGTTCGACTCTATCTCTCTCGGCTTGGACGATGTCAGAGCATACTTCTCACCTACCTTTTTCTTAACCCAACAGACTGCCCAGCAACCTACCGCCGGTTCGCCGAGTGCCAGTATCATCGCACGCAGAGTTTCAGCCCAATTACCTTTTAATGTGTTCTTCGCCGCTGATACTCAAAACGAGGGAATAGACACTTGTTTCATCGACTCTGTGGATGGAGGGACTGTATCCGACGGAGATACTATCATACAGAGATACAACATTCATACAGACTCACCGGAATTAGCCTCAGCCTTGAATATCCCTACTACTCTTGAATACGATGGAGATGTAGATACTTTCGAAGAGGACGATGAACCACAGACCAACACCTTCTTCCCAAACGGCGGAGACGCTAATGACTCACGATTAGTCAAGACAGACAACCTGAACTTGAACTGGAAGGAAAAGGGATACTCAATCTATTTAGAGGGATTACCCATTAAGAACTTTAAGAACAACGACAAGGTCAGAAGCGGAGGTTTCGCGAAGCCGATAGTTGCTAACATCCCTGCACCCTTCTCGAACATCACTGCCGGGAACTTCAGCGGAAGAGACTTAACAGAAGTCTCGACAGTCTATGAACCAGCTAATCCAAGAGTCTCTAATATGTATAACCAACCACTTTCCACTAATCAGCTCGGGGTAGAAATCAGAGATATGGCTACAGATACTCCTTCTACAGAGATAACCAAGAGTGTGGTTAATATCACTATCACACCCCCAGCAGAATACAAGGGTAATTTAGACTCAATCGCGGGGTTGCCATAGCAACGGGCTTTTTATATTTTTTAAAAAAAAAATATGACTAAATATCATATGGTTAAGAAAATAATAATACCTATTTCGACTAAACAGGAAGTAAAGAATCAGATATTTAGAATGCTTGATACAAAGGAAAGTAAAAAATTAATTAAAAAACCGAAAAAAGTGGATATAGAAAAAATATTCATAAAAACAACTAAATAAAAATAGAAGTTTTTTTTTCTTTTTATATTCTATACAATGTCTCAACTTGCCAGTCTCCAAAACTACAGCGAACCTCTCCAGCCCAATTCTGTCGATATTCGAACTGAATACTTAGAACCAATTACTTCATCCACTTATAAATACACATTCAGATTAGACCAAGCCGGATACTTAGATACTAACTCAATGCTTACCTTTAAGCTTCAGTCTGTCGGTGGCGACCAAGACGGAGTCTGCCGTGTGAATCCATACAACGGAGTTTTAGGTGGAATTAAAAGAGTTATTTTCCAAGTCGGAGATAATATTATCAACGATGTTCAGGATGTGTATAAATACTCAACACTCAAGAATATGAATATGCCTGAGAGTATGAGAAACGGTTATTTAGGACACTATTTAGGAAACTCTTTCTTCACCAATGTTGCGAGAGCTTCGACCGACTTAGCTGGAGAAGGTAATGTAGAGCTTTCTTACGCCCAAACTTGCAACGCAACTACCGGAGCATATGTCTATGACAACGGTAAGAGTGGGGTTAATTTCGGAAAGGCTGACGGCACTTCCACAGGGATTCTCCCTAACTCACTAAACATCAACAACGATGTTGCTAACAACCACCAGTATGGAATCACACTCGGTATGCTAATCCCCGCCCTCAAAGGACAGAGAATACCTCTCTTCGTCTTTGATAAACAAAGAATCTTGCTTACTTTCGAGTTTAATACAAGTGAGAAATACTGCGTGAATACCAAGAACGCTAATCTTGGATACAATGCGACCACCAACTGTATCGCTGACCCAACGGATGTAATCCCCAACAATGTAAGGCTTGTAGTCGATTATATAGTAGTCCCAACAGACACTCAGAACGAACTACTTGCTCAGACACAGAAAGAAGGAGGATACCGACTTGAGTTCTACGATGTGGTTAATGTGGAGAAGAACTTACCTCAAGGAAGCAACGGAGTTGTTCAGGAAGTCGAACACCGAATCGGACAGAACAACAGAGAAGTTCATAATATTATTATGTGGAAGGACAACTTGAGTGTGGATTCATTCAACCTCAGTGCCGGAAGCACACCAGCCAACAGCTCAAAGGGAAACCAAGTTCTCGGGGCTCAAGCCTGTATCGGCTACGGTCAGGAAGAGTATAACTGTAATGTAGATGGAAAGGACGAGTTCGACCACTTCGTATTCAATCCTATCTCTCAATACAACGAGATGTCAGCAGTTCTTGGAAGCGACTTGAAGGTAGTAAGACCTATGTATTGCATTGACGATAATACTACTCAAAGTAAATTAGCCCAGTTAGAAGACGGGATTATGGGTGCTATGAAACCTTTAGGTCTTTCTCTCAGGAACGGCTTGCCGGGTGTAGTTGGTGCTGGAAGGATGATTGGGAACTACCCAATCGTGTGGAAGTATAAGCGCAAGTGCCACTCAGACCACAAAGTTAATGTCCCACAGGACGACCACACCATAAAGGTAAATTACTTCTGCGAAGTCTCAAGAGTCGCGAATATTCTTAACACAGCTCAAGGAACTAATGTAGTAGTCTCTTATTAATTTTATTTTTAATTTTTTATTTATGGTTATAATTACTAATAATTATAACGATACACCGTTGCTATGGCAACCAACTGGATAATAAAACTATTTATTTTCTTTGGACTATTTAAAGAATGGGAAAGAAAGTCGGCTCATACACCTACGAAAAATCAACCCGACCTAAGAAGAAACTGATGACAAAGGTTGGTGGAAAGACTATCCACTTTGGACACACAGACTACGGACACTTTAAGGACAAGACTGGGATATGGAAGAGTAAAGACCACAACGACCCTAAACGCCGGAAGAACTACAGAGACAGGCACAAGGGGATACTCGATAAGTCAGGGAAGCCTGCATACCGAGACCCGAGCAAAGCTTCTTACCACGCATACAGAATCCTGTGGTAGAGCGGACTTGTCTGTCTATTGAGTAGGTAATTGATAGACGGACAAGTTTGCTCTAAATTAAAAAAAATAATGTTTCTTTAATATAATAATGTCTAACACTATCTACATAGACTCAAACAAAGCAAACTGCATCAACCAAGAGGGAGACGAGAACCAATGGACTTATAAACTAAATACAGAACTCTTACTTCCAAAAGGTAGCGAGATTTCAGTTCAAAACGCCTTCATAAATAAAAAAGGTATTACTGGTGGTTCAATCGAGATTGAAGAAGATATCGTCGAGACCGTATCCTACACTTTCTACATCACTGATACACCGCAGTTCAAACCAGTTAATGAGTATGTTAAGCCCCTTCGACCTTTCTTCCGCTCAACTATTCACTGCGCGGGGGGGACTTATCGGGGGATGTTCTCAAGCGACCCTGATACGACTGGGGCAGATGTGATTAAGGAGGCGGCTAATAGAGTAGTGTATGGGACTAATCCTCTTGTTAATCTGAATGCGTCGCCAACTGCCGGCGCAAGACCCCAAGCAACCTTTGGTAAAATCACCATCCCTCCCTTAGGAGATGCGGGAGGTGTCAGCGGAGCTAAGGCTACCTACAGTGATACTTTCAAGAACCCTGGCTTCGCAGAGAACGGAGGCTCAGGTATGATTTGCCCTATGATGAATGTGCAGACACACGGCTCGGCTACAGGAGGTCAAATCTTCGAACCAGTAATAAAAAAAATAGATATTAGAGTTCCTAAAGGGGTGTATGGAATTGGGGAACTCGGACAGCTCATCGAAGACCAATTCACCGGAGTTAAGGTGTATGACGCGGCAACGAATACTTTTAAGAACGATACGATGCTGAGACGAGAAGAAGACCTCGCGGCAGACGATGACTACTTTGACGGTCAGCCCTACAACAGACCTTTTATGACTAAGACTAAATTAGTAGATAGAAGCTTCCGAAGTGATATAGATACTGTTGGTCTCGTGGATGACTTTGGGAATGCGACCGAACAGCAAGTATTTATGAATATGAGAGACTACCGAACTATGGTCGAGTTCCTCAGAGATACTGCTTCAACCCCTTCAACCTCAGATGAGTTAGACCTCTTCGCAGTTAAGTGGGCGCAGGGTATAGTCTCTGACGATGGAAGCAGAGACCCTGACAACCACCCAAATAGGTATATCAAACCTTTCTTTATGCTAAGGTATGAGTTGGATGTAGGCGGGGGTTCGAGAGGAAACACGGTCGATACGGACGAGGCTTTTGGATACGACTTGCACGGAGTCTTAGGTATAGGTGTGAATAAGAAAGAGAGTTTAATTGGAACTACTAATTTTTCTTTCAAGTATGATACTGAGAAAAACGGATTCTCGATTAACGGACTTCATAATGTATTCAAGAACCCTTCTCACGACCGGTTCGCCAACGCAAACTCAACGGCAGGTCAGGATGTAGTCTATTACAAGAAGGCTACTTACGGTGTGTTTGGAGAGGATAATTACGGAGCTACTCTCAGCTCGACCTCGACGACGGGATGGTCTAACTTGAGAAGACGAAGAGCAGTCTTGAACAGACCCGAGACGAGAGATATGGGTATTATGATTATCAACTGGGCGAGAACTACCGCCGAGTCTGACGGGGATACTTCAAGAGTTAAGACCACCGATGTCGGCAGATTTCAGGACTTTTTCGAAACTAAAAAAGACGCTAAAAAATCTTGGGAGAAGACCCTTTGGCACAGACTTGGCTTTGACTACGAACAGCTCAACGACCAAAACAATTACGGTATAAGTAAGAATTACGATTCTACTGGCAACATCATTAACTACGGATTCACGACCGATGTGGAAGTAGATAATAGTGTGATTAAGAGTATTTCAACACTGACTAATCCACTGAATGCGACCTACACCCCCACAGGGGGAACTGCTATTCAGGTTGGTGGCTTTCAGATGTTTCAGAACACTCCAATGGCTCACACACTCGACTGGATTAACAACGGAACTCTTCCGGCAGCCTCCGGTAGTTATGGGGGGAATCGATACACTGGTGCATTAGCCATCCCTGTAGTCATCTCGGATGTGGGCGGAATCGTTGCCAGCAGATTACCAACACTCTCTTCTTTCGCTTATTATCTCTTAACCAGTGATGTCTTGGACAACTACAAGGATAATGTGAAGAGAGGGGATATTCTACCCTTACTCTCAGTCATACCTAAGTCATCTCTATCCAATGAGGACTTCATAGCCAGTCAAAGTGATATCGTCCAAGTCTTATCTCAAGATAAAGTAGTTAATAAAATAAAAATAGCAGTGTATAACCCTGATATGACAGTCCCCACTTTAGACCCCAACTCTTCAGTAGTTCTAAAAATAACTCTGCCGAATAAAACTCCATCGTCCCTATTACCCCCACCTGAGCAGAAGGCAATTGCACAGTCTCAAGCAAGTCTCGTCGGTGTTTAACTCAAAAAGGTAAATCGATAAAAAAAAAATAAAATATTAGTGTATATGCGAGAGATATTCAATTCACACCCAGTAGCAGTTCTAAAAAAAGAAATAGCTAAAACTAATATCAAAGGTTATTCAACTATGAAGAAACCTCAGATAGTAGAACTTATGATGAAGAACAAGAGTAGGTTTTCGCACATTAAGATGGCGGATAAACCTGTGAGAGGTCGCACGGCTAAGCCTCAACCAAGTAAGAAACCAACAGCCTCTGAAGGTAAGCCAGCCGAGAAGAAAGAAGCCCCGAAGCTGAAGGGCAGAGCCAAAGCCTTGAAGGAAGAGGCAGACTACCAAAAGGCAAGACTACCGGCGACAGTGAAGCGAGATGAAGCAAGAAAAGAAAAAGGTAAGAAGGCGAGGGAAGAAGCGATGAAAAAAAAGAAAGCACCAGTTCTTGCCGAGATTAGGGCAAGAGGTCAGAAGATAGCAGAGCAGACCCCGTTTAGGAAAGCTCTTCAGAAACTCGCAGATATTAAAGCTAAAGAAAAAAAGGAAAAGAAAAAGGTTTCGTTCAAAGAACCTGAGACTACTGCACAGAAAGAGAAACGACCTCGTGCGAGAACACCTGACTTCGTGCGTGAGATACGAGAGGAACAGGCTGAGGACAAGCGTGAGAAAGAAAAGAAACAGGCAGAGGCAGACTCAAAAGTAAATACCCCAAAGAAACTAACTAAACAAGAACAGTTCGTCAAAGACAGACGGAATGTGGGGAAGTTCTCACCTATCTACTTCAAGAGACTTGACAACCTACTCGAAAAGGTATTCAGTAATAAAAGCACAGGTGTCCCAGCGATAGATAAACTAAAGAAGGGAGACGCTGACTACACAATCTTGGATAAGATGGATTCAGCTATACTCAAGATTAAGAATAAGAGAGCCAAAGGTTTCGGGGGTGATAATGCACCTTTTTCTAACGAAGAGAAAGCTAAGATTATGAGACTGATAGACAGAATTAATGAGAGATATGGAATCGAACTCGAGAGAGGTAAGCGCGGATTGAGGGTCAAGAGTTAAGCACAAGGCTTATCCTCAACAGCCTCCGGAGGTTGGCTCAAAATGGTTTTTTTTTATTTTTTATTTTTAAAATATTCAAGAGAAGAGCAAAGTTGCTTGTCTATTGAGTAGGTAATCTATAAACGGACAAGTCCGCTCTAAACTATTCCGTGATGAAAGTAAGCAAGTGGTTGGGCGTTCCAATCGCCCCTGTTTTCCTTACCTTGTCCGTCGGCGTAAGACTCGTAGTAAGCTAAGCGGGGCAACGCAAACGGGCTGTTGTGTTCGTCTCCTTCTGTTCGGCAGTTGAGGTTGCCTTCTGCTCGAATGAGACTCAGCCAAGCCTCATCCGACTTGTATTTCTTTTTGATGAAGTGTTCGGCGAGTGTCTCGATTGAACAGAATACCTGTTGTCTCGAATCGGGGCGCTGAAGCTCTCTTATGCGCAAGAGTAGTTTAGCCCACTCCTTCATCTTAGTCTGATAGACCTTTCCAGTCCCAGCCACACACATACCGGACTCGATACCGTATTCAAGTCTCTTTTGTTGGTATTTGCGCTCAGACTTCTTGAAGGCACTTTCCTGCCTCTCCATCGTGTGAGGAATCTTGATTTTCTTGTTAGTGTTAGGGTCAGTGTATGTGAGTGATGTTTCGGCGCGATATCCCTTGTATCCGTGAGTCATACTCTTAAGTCGTCCAAACCTTCTTTCTTCGACACTGAACCAACCTTGTCTCAGTCTTTTAAGGACTCGGTAAGTGTCCCAGTTATCGTTTAGAAGGTCGTATCTGTCCGCTCGAAATCGCATCAGACCGTTGTGGGTCATCGGAGCCGGGCGCGGGGTGTATATCCATCTCGGGTATGAGCTTCCATCCATTGCATAACCTTTATCAGGGGTATATTGATGGTAATTGTAGGCGTCTCGCAAGTCTCTTATCAGAGTTGCAGTCGGATTCTCTTGATTCCGGTAGAATACCGGCAAGACTATCTTTCTGAACTCGGGTATTCCAGCGCAGAGGTTGAACAACTTGTTGTTCAGTTCGTATGTCTCCTTCAGCATCCACTCCGGTGGAGGTGGAAGGTAGTGAATCTGAACACCGGTCAATTCTGCCGTCATAGTGTAAAGTGTGTGTGAGTGTGAGGGAAAGGGAAAGCGAAGCAATCAAGTGAGTTATAGGCAAGTATGGTCTGCGTTCTCAGGTGGTTGGTCGCAAGGGTGAGCTATTCTCCTATAATACCTGAGGTCGATTTTGCCATACCTAAAAAAATATGCTGACTTTGACTGAAGCGAGGTAGGTAAAAATAATTTTCCCCAGTAATCCAAGCCTATGGCTAACCCCAAAGTAGCGAAAGTGCTGACAACTTGGGGGAAACTAAAAAAAAAAATGTAATAAAAAAATATATCAGTCAAAATGTAAGACTGCACCGCTACTCGTTGCGCTAACCTCCTCCCCACCATTAATCAATTGATTTTCTTTTATATTAACTCTATTATATTTTTCCAGCATAGTTGGTGTGTAAGTCTGACCCATAAACTCTGCTACCATTCTTTTATAGTGTATATCTGTTTCTTTTTTTAGAAAGTTAGTAATGAAGATATGTCTGAATAGATTAACTGACAGAGTCTTTCCCACATACTTGGAAGTAGTTTCTTTAAGTATGTCTGTGAAGTGCGAACCATCGATTTCTTTTTTAGTCTGGATATTAAAAAATAATGGATTTATTTTTTTGTATTGAGTTTTTTTATTTCCGAAGAACGCCTCGCGTCGCCTGATGTAGATAAATAGTATCTTGTAAATGAATCTCATATCTCCGAACGGGCTTGAACCCATATCCGGAGTGATAGTCAAACACTTCTGTCCTACATACTTACTTGTCTTATACTGATTAAAGACTAAACAGAGTGCTCCGGCTTCTGTGAGAAATAAATAATTATGTTTTTTTGGATATGAGTTAGTCTGAGTATCTACCTTGATTGGGTGTTTCTTCACATACCTCAGAACCATCTTCGAATAGTTCCCTATCCGTGCGGGAGGTAAGAATACATACATAGCAACCATCGTGATGTTTCGAACGATATGAAAGTCCATCTCGAGCGACGACGGTGCAATGCCGTAATCCCACACCTGAGCCATTCTCTCACGGAGATTGGGGTAGTCTATCCAATTGATTCTCTCCTTCTCTGTTAGTTCATTCTTTTCGATAATCTTTTGGTTCTCTTCAGTCAGCTGTTTTAACAGAGTCTCGTAATTTTTTATTAAAGAATAATTATTTCCTTTAAATAGTAAAAAAAACTTTATTCCTAAAATAGTTTGAATTGAGGTATTTAAAGAGTATTTCTCTCGAATCACTTTTATTATCTCTTCGGGATTAGTTAGGTGCGTTTCTACATTTAAGTCAGCGAACTCGCAATCGTTGAGTTTGCATATCCTACTTAAGTTATACTTCATAGCATCGTAGGTAGCCTGAGACTTGTTCGGATTGGTCTGTCTATACCAGTTAAGAAAATTAGTTAAGCTCTCACTCATTTCTATATAATTAAGTAAGATTTTTATTTAAGTATATTTAAGAAAAAGATTTTATATTAGTTTAGTATAATGCCTATTGAAGTAGTTAGTTTAGTAGAAATTAACCCTGAGGAACTCGAATGCGAGTGTGAAAAAAATATGACAGAACAAAAATACCTTGAATTAGCCGACTCTATGAAAGGGGTAATTGAAGAAAAGGATAGACAAGTGAAACGAGCAGAGGACAAGGCTAAAGCATACAAGAACTCTCTGTGCAAGGTGTATGGAGTTTTAAGGATGATTATAGATGTGATTGGGGCGTGTGATTTCGGTAGCTATACTGATACTATCCAAAACAGTTTTGATTACCTTATTGAGTGTATGAAAGAGAGCCTTGATTTAGAATGAGTTGAGAAAAGGCGGAGCAAACCTGTCAGTCTATCAACTACCTACTCAATAGACAGACAAGTCTGCTCCATCGCTCATCTCAACTGACGCGTAAGCGTTAATCATTTAAGTAGAAGCTTTCTTCCGTGTAGTTGGGGGTTCATATTCACCGTCTAATCCCTTCACATTTTTATGCCTACCTTTTATTTCTACCTCTGTAGGTTTTTCTTTTAGTTCAGTAGTAATTTTATATTCTCTTTGGTCAGTATTCCTGATACAGACCCTTCTTAAGATAGCAACACACTCTTCACTCCCATAGATATTCATAATTCGCTTAACTTCCCGACAAGACTCGCAAAAGAAGGTTGTATAGCAACTCTCTTTTTCGCACAGATAACAAGAAAACATAATAAAATAAACAGAGAAATTAATGTGTGATTTTAATCACTACATTGTGAGTTCCACCTGAGGCGGCAGTCATCTTAATTCGAACATAGGGGAAAGGGATTGCTGCATTCAGAGAGGCAATCTTACCCGTCCCTCCACTGACGAAGTTGAATCCACCGCCAGCTGAAAGAGTGCTGAAGGTAGAATTGTCAGCAGAAACTTCAATCTCACACTGACCCGGCGGGTTAGAGTCTGAAGAGTCGATAATAAATCCGACTTGGCAGTTTCTTTTAGTAAGAGTCTCCGCTGAGGAAGTAATAGTAGTCCCTGCGCCGACTGAGTTATGAGTAGAAGTATGAACTTCGAAAGTATCAGCACCGGCTACACTACTTACCTTTAACTGATTAGACCCATCTAATTCAATTGGTTTTAAGTTGCCTGAATTGTCTTTAGCAAGAAGCATAGCACCCTTTGTTGAACCACCTGAGTATGAAGTGCCGTCCTGTATGACTACATCGTCTATGATTTCTACGGCAGTCTTAATATCAGCAAGACTACTATTGCCTGCTGTCTGTAAGACTTCGAGCGCAGCGGCGTCGGTCTCAATAGCTGTTAGGGTGGTCTCGAGTGTATCTAATTTAGTGTTGGTGCTGGTCTGTAAGACTTCGAGGGCGGCGGCATCGGTCTCAATCGCAGTTAAGGTTGCCTCGAGAGTTGCACTATTCACGAGTAAGTGCCCTGAGGCATCACATTCAAGGGTTTGGAGGATATCGCTGGGGTTCTTGGCTCTAATCTTCACGGACATTTTATAGTATATATTTAGAAAAAAAAGAAAACTAAATTAATTTTAATAGTCAATTGGTAAAGAGTCTTTGCCGTCTATGAAGAAGATATCGTTATGACTTAAAGAGGAACTCGTAGTCAGATTATTTTTTTGGAGATAGCCGAATAATTCTACAGAAACTTTGTTAATTCCGGTTGGGGTAATCGAAGTCTTCCCGACCACTGCTATTCTCTGTTTCTCTTCTACTTTAAGTGCTAAGTCTATAGTCATACTTCCGCTTCCGTGTAATAAAATATTTTTTAATTTTCGAAGTAGGATTGAGTTGGCGGGGGAAGTAATCCATTCATAGTTATTAAGAAAAATACTTGTCTCATCCTCGCAGTGATACTCAAGAGAGATTTTATCCAAGATTAAAGAATATCCAACTGGAACACAGAACTGGGGGTTCTGCGAGACACCGTGTCCGATGGGTATGATACACATAGGATTAGAAGCACCACTGCTGATATCGTAGAGTAAGATAGTTCCGCCGTTTGCCTTAAGACCTGAAGGCGCAGTATCGATGACTGTTGCACTGTTTATCTCTGTATAGTTATTTGAAGTAGCTACAACCGAAGTCCCATTTAGGGTAATATCTTCAGTAATCTCCTTAAAGGCTGAGTTGAGACCTCTTATCCTAATCTTTCTCGCACCGATGTTTGGGTTGGGCGCATCGTGAGTTGAAGTGGATTTGACTTGGATTTGGTAAGGGTCGTGAGTGTTTGAGGAGTAGAAGTGTCCGGAATGAGCGATAGAGTCCAACTCAAGCAAGTGTTCAGAATTAGTCATATCACCCCTACAGGAGATATGGAATGCTGATACACCTTTTAGAAGTTGGTTCTGAACATCTGTCTTAAAATTGCTTAAGCTTCGAACAGACAGAGCATCCGAGTATAGTTCCACAAGACGGTCGCGAGGCTTAACTAAAGGAAGAATCGGCGCAGAGTGTTGGTAGTTTGGTTTAGCTGTTAATTCATACATCATCTCTGCTTCTTCCCCAGTAAGAGTGATAGTGAGATAGGGCATCGAACTTGTATGAACGATGTGGAAACTCCCGCACCGACTACCGGCTGGATTCAAGTGTTTAGTAAAGACCTTCTCATTAATCACGAGGTGCTGGGTTGAGAGTGTGCTTGAAGACCCACTGTTAATCGTAGAATGGGTCGTCTCTGATTCATAAACTTTAATAGTTAGAAACTTGCTGACATCGTTGGTAGTTCTTTGCTCGCACTTTAAGGATATTGAGACAGAGTTAGACCTTGCTAAATCCAAGTTAAGTGAAGGCAGGATGTGTTCTTTCGGAAACGAGGTTTCGGCTTCAAAGGTGTGTTCGTGGTAAAGGTGTCCGTGAGAGAAGTTCATTCTATTATATATAATGTTTTTTTTTTATTATTCAAATAAAACTAACAAAGTATTTTTTATTTATTTTTTTCTTTTATAAATATATACAATGTCTAATCCCAGTGCTTCACCGATAATGCAAACTAATAACTCAAAGTATGTCTCAATCATCCCTGACAACGGGACAGAGTTTAACCCAGCACAAAAAATTATTTTTAATATAGACCCAAGTGTTGGATTCGTCAAATCGAGAGATAGCTATATCGTATTTGATATTCTCGACAACGCAACTAATCCAATTAGAAGAACACTTAATAATATAGGTATTTCGTCAGTAGTTAATAGAGTGGATATTTATTCAAAACACAACGGAATGCTGTTAGAGTCTTTGGTCGATTACAACAAGTGGGTTGGATGCGAATTACCCTACAGGCTCGACGATAATACTAACTTAAGAAACATCGAAGGCGGACAGCGATTCATCGAATGCTGGGGCGGTCTGGCGGAAAGCAAGACCAATGTTGTTGGTTTCCCCAATGTTATGAACACTTTTGACCAACCTGAACACCAAAAGATAACTCCGGTAGATGAGGCAGGAAGACTTTGCCGAACCCCAGTCCGATACTGTATGCCCCTAAGATGCGGGATATTCAGACACTGGGACGACGAAGCACTTGTCCCTATTCTTCAGATGGGCGGACTTCGAATTGAACTCACACTTGCGAGTGGGAACGAAGCTTTCCAGCAAGTCTTTTCAGGCGCACTCGACGGAAAGCAGAGAGAAGGTTTTGTCTCTCATCTCAACCCTTACTTAGCAGTAGTTCCATTACCTTGTGATAATGTGGCTGCGACTGATACTACCCTTACTCTCACCAATACCAGTCTGTCTGTGCAGAACTGCGGACTTGCAGTCGGGAACGAGATAGTTGCTAAGGGAACTGGACACCTTGCCGGAAATAAATACACTATTACTGCTATGACCGAGACAGCTGACAAGGTAGTTCTTACTCTCAATCAGGCTTTCGGAGCGCCGAGTATAGCAGATGGAAGTTGCACTTTAAGTCTTCACCCTGATATGTATGTAGCTTCAAACCTTTCTTACAAGATTACCAGTGCTGAGTTTAGACTTCTTCAGGTCTTACCCCCAAACCAAAAGATGACTGATATTGACTATGTATTCACTTCTTACGATGTATTCAGAGATACTATCCCACAGACACAGACCCAGTTTAATCAAGACATCACATCGGTGGCTTCAAAAGCGCTCTCTATCTTCACTACTTACGAAGACCCAAGCACGACCGGAAGTGTAGCGAGACAAGGTCGTCAAGAGTATATCAACGGATTACCACCGAACGAGAACTGGGGATTTAACCTCAATTCAGTTGTTTATTTTATTAATAACAAGCTATACCCACTTAACGCCTACAATCCTCAAGAGAAGGGAGACAGAGTCATTGCTATGAATGAATTAGTTAAGGCTTTTGGTTCAATTAATATCCCAGTTAAGAGTTTAGGCAGTGCTGTATCCACTGATTTAGGACTCTACACCAACCGATTCTTACACGCAAGAGAATTAGCAAGAGGAAGCAGTGTATTTAACCTACAGAACGCAGAACCTCAGATTAGACTTGGCTTCAGCGGAGCACGAGGCACGGATGCTCTTAGCAACCAGTTAGGCAATGTTAGAATGCAAAGCTTTGTTTTCTCGAAAAAGATATTAAGAATTAGCGGAGAGACTGGACTTGTCCTCGAACATTAGAGCGGACTTGTCCGGCTATTAAGTAGGTAATCAATAGACGAGCAACTTTGCTCTAATCCGTTGCTATGGCAACCAATTTTTTTT
>Ga0181406_1000259_pt1 | contig 20443 bp, 17 predicted proteins | sample 29SPOviralmetaG_FD_130135 | JGI IMG/M metagenome (GOLD analysis project Ga0181406, IMG submission 130135) | Marine viral communities from the oligotrophic San Pedro Time Series (SPOT) site, San Pedro Channel, CA, USA - 29 SPOT_SRF_2011-12-20 | ecosystem: Environmental > Aquatic > Marine > Strait... | reverse complement strand
ACCAGCCAAGAGTTTTTTGCTAGCATGAAAGTAGCATGTGAATACAAACACTACGATTACATCGAAGGAAGTATTTTGCCCATGGACGAACCCCTCCCGTATGTTTTGGTGCGTGGCAAAAAAGTAAACAAAAAAGGCAACAACTACATGTTTGGCGACAAGGATATTTTCTGGCAGAAACTGTATGACACCTCACTGACAGACATGACCATGACCTTTAACGATTTCATGTGGCGTCACGACCGTGATATGTACTACACGACGCAAGAAATTCCCGTACTGAAATCAAACTTGGTTCGTGCAATGCTGCCCAAAAAAGTCATGACTTCAACTTTCTACCGATCCTTTGCGAAATTGTGTCGGATGGAACATGGGGCACCGGACACCAACGACATTTTCATTCCAATCGAACATGCGTCAACCTTTGACGAATGGTGTCGAACAAATTATCGGCTTTATCCCATGTACATTTGTCCGGTTCAATGTGAACAGGAATTTACCTTGTGGAAACCCACGAAAGGACTAATGATTGATTTTGGGATCGGATACGGGTGCACGTTTCGCAACCAGGGAATGATACGTCCGAAAAACATTCTGGCACGTGTCGAGGAAGAAATGGTACAATTACATGGCAGAAAATTATTTTACACAAAGATACAATTACCAGAGAGCTCTTTCTGGAAATTTCTGGGTGTAGAACCCGACGAGTATTACAAACTGAAAGCAACCTACGATCCGTCGGCGAAGTTTCTGAGTTTGTACCAAAAGCTTACCTGAACAGTAAATGAAAAGGCATGTTTTCAGGGAAGTTAGTGTTGTGACAGGTAGGAGAGGCTGTTCATGGGATTGTCTGGGTGCATGTCGTCAAGGTGCACGGGCAGCGTCTGATCGGATCCCTGGACTTTCATACTGTATGGGGTGGTGTGCGAATTCAAGTCAAATCCTTGGGACACAGGTACCACATACTGGTTGAAGTCTGGACGAACGGGCGCATGCATGCTAACACCACGGTCGCCCATGGACATGATTTGCATGGCTGTCTGTTCGTTGCGTGTCAATTGCCGATGCATCGGCGGCACGTACACCGGAGGTGTCAGACTGGTCATCGGTTCCATATCAACGACTTCTTGGTGAATGTTGGCTGGTTCATTTTCAATGTATGGCTGTGTCATCGGCAAACGAGTTTCTTCGGAGCTTGTTTTCATTAAACGTACATTTTTGAACATACTTTGCCTAGTGATCATCTGGTAGCACACCAACGCCAAGAGTGCCGTGGCACCAAACAAACAGACAATCAGCAACGCCCATGATTTGCATGCCAAACTTACCACGAGGACCAACACCAAAAGCAGCTGCAAGGCATACCCAAGGAATTTGGCTGTATCCACATTCATGTAGTTTTCTTAAATAATATATTTCTTTATTTGGTTTTAAACTTGGGTTGTTTCTCCAACAAGAGCCGCCCACAAGAATTACCAATGAGTTGTGACATTCGTCTTATTCGAAAAAAAGCAGAAGACCTTATCTGGCATGCACCATGTGAAAAATATGACAACATCACACGCATAGGCATTTTACAGTATCACAAGCCTTGCAAATCCAATACCTTGCCCGAGTTGGTGCAGTTGTCGTTGCACACCCACAATCTCGCGAGACAATCACCGCTTACCCGTTTAAAGGATCCAATTGTTGTATTTTGTCCAGATACCATAAACAATGTACTAACAACGTCGTCACTGGATCTGCGCGTGTCTCTCCGACTGAAACTCGGAAAAGTGATTGAATACTACGAAGAGTTGGTAACCTGGTACCTTTCCATCTCACACGTATGAGCGACGAAGAATGCAAGAGCTTTGACTCTACAAGCCAGCACAGCAACCAGACGGAGTCTTCCGTTCACACGGTCCGGACACAAGACAGTGTAGATATGGATGCCAGAAGAGATCCGGAGTCGCTGGAACATCACAACCAGCAAAGGTCTGCAAGAAGTAGACAGTACACTCACGATAGAACGCCCAGTGCAGAGACTTTGCCCGATCCGATGGCACAGCCCAGGACGCTAATGGGCAGGCTGCGCAACGCACTCAACACCGTACAGCATCGCACGATCGATGTGGTGCAGACAACAAAGCAAAAGTCAATGAATGCACTGGACAATGCACGCATCTTTCTCTCGAATTTGATTCGAAAAGACCACGACACCCTGGAAGTGGACTCCTCCATTTCCCAACACATGATAGACAAACTCACTTACCAAGTAAACGCTCTTTTGATTGCATCTTCCTGGTTGGGAATTGGTACCTCTCTTTACAACATCATTGCCGGCGTCTTTGTGGTTATCGGGGATTCCGGCGAGTCGCAGTTGTGGGAGCGTGCAATGGTTGCCATCCCTCCAGCCATCGTCTCCTCCGTCGTTACCGCCGTCGTGATCTACCTCCAACAACTGCAAATTGTGGACAAACTGAAAGAGTTGACGAATGTGAAAACGGATACTGACTACGTCATCTCCAAGTTGGAACCCATGTACACGCTTGCTTTACGAGCCGACAATTTGGAACAACTCGACGACATTGACTCTGCCTTTAGGGGAGAAACCAGCGCGCTGAAACAAAAAGCCAGACGCGCCATCTCGAAAGTGATCAAGAAAGAAGACAGGGCCGTCCACCTTCGAAAATACCGATACTTGATGCTGCAAGAACTGTACGCAAAGCAACAACACGAGTTGGTGCGCGACTTTATTATGCGATACAGCGAGTTGGGCTTGACGCTGGACGACGTGGCTCCTATGATTGAAGAATATGGCGCGTTTGGTTCGCTTAACGGACAAACCGACGAGCAAGACTTGTCACATCTATAGGAGGCTCATGTCTTTGACGTCTCCAAGCGATATACCTACCACACACCAAGACCGATTTTCATCTATAATGCTGAATCCATTTTGTAAGTAAAATACCTTTTCACGTTTGTAGACCACTTTTTCAATAGACAGGTGTTCAGACAAATCACATGTTTTCTGAATTTTGTTGACCAATTTTGTGAGGATGTCATGACAAACGGATTTTTTGTCCATGGGTCGATGAATGCTCCAATGGTTTGAAAACCAAACAAGTGTCAGTTTTGGCACAAACTTGTTCAAATCGACTTCTATCTGCACGTAAGAATTTCCTTTTCTGCCAACATACATGAATTTATTAGGTTCATTAGAAAAGACCGAGACACTGATTCCCATTTGTACTTTTGTACATGTCCTTAAAAAAGTCATGGTAACTACAAAGAAAAAGGCAATATGGAAGCCGCCTGTGTTCAAACACTTTCGCAGCACCGATTTGCTGAATGCCTTTGTGCTTAATGCGCTGGCCACCGCGGTGATTGCCACCATGACAGTGGTCATTGACGATGAGCTTACCCTAATGAGCGAAACATACAATTGGAACATGAATAACTCGGTGCGGCGGTTGATTGCCTTTGTGCTAGCATTTTTGGTGGGATTGCTCTGTTACTTGATTATGTATTTTTTTCTTGGCTACGGTGCAGGAATGATTGCCACAAAACATGTAAAGTTTATTGAGTAAATAAAAGTTTGGTATAACAAATTACGAAATATGGAATTTTCTATAATCTGGAATTGTGGTTGAGATCGGACCACATTGTAGTAAACATATATCATCTTTAAAGTTTTCCTCTTTTTCCCCATGTATCCATCCCGGGAAGGCGCTCAAACTTTGATGGTTGAACGCATGTAGTATACCATCAAAAAAATATTTGTCAATCTTGTCTTTCATGACAACGGTAAGACGTTTCTCGTGTTCAATTGCCTTTTCCTTCGTCACTGGAATAGTTGGCACGTTTTTCAAATCCACTACAATTACCCAGTCTGGACTGTACCACCAAGAGTTATGTGTTTTGATAAACTTTTCCCATCCGGTTGGGTTGTGTTTAATTTTCATGACTTTTACATTTTTCACATGTTTTGACAGAATTTTCGCTAAACGAATCGAATATACATCGATTGAATGTCCATTCTTACGACCAAATACTGGATAATCATCGCCCCAAACATTAAAAGTATCCCAAACATTCTTTTGTGTTTGCATTATTTTTTTCAGTGCCTTCTTGGACGCACATGGGCCGGCATCGTTGTGAGAATAATAACCAATGACCATTCGAAAATCGAGCGTTTGTTTGCTTTTTTTTGCCAAAGGAGTATTGATTGATTTGCCGGACCGTTTGCGTTTTGTCGCCTTACGTGACACACACAACACCCACCGTTTCGACGACTTGGTTTGCTTCACAATCCACATCTTCTTGTCTTTCCCGCGCTTCTTTGTGCCTATCTTCTCGTGGCGCGCACAGAAGCCTCGCCCTTTTGGCGAGGGCTCTTTTGCTGTATATGAACCGGATCCATTTTTGCACCTGGGCATGTTTTTCGTATAATAATATTTTATTGACAAGATTTGAAAGACAAGATGTACACAACTTTGTGATATACTCACAAGACCATTTATCTTTGCACCATGGATTTGGATCACGACACAATCAAAAAGCGTATCTATGGCGAATTCCTGCCTCTTTTGCGCGAGGACGGCGTCAACCTGACCGAAGGCGGACACTACATCGTCGGTCAGAACAGCTACACCCAGGAAATGTTTGACCAGGACCAGGCAAAGATCGAAGCACAGACGCTTTTTTGTATTGATGACGTCATCAAAGTCATAGGGCTCATAAAAAAACACATGAAGCCCAGAAAGTCGTACAACACCAAGATTACCTCGTACGGACTGAAACACAAGTTTGAACACATGTCGAGCTACATTTCCAACGGCAATTTCATTCTGGCCATGATGGTTTGTGGATTTTACCCGCGGTTCAAGCAGACGCGCACCACCAATGACGCCAATCCCAACTGCATCTTTCGAGCTACCTTTCAAGAAAAGCCCATGAACAACACAGCAACAAAAAACCATGAAGACTAACAAATCAGTTGAACAAAAGTCAACGGCTCTTTTTTGTCATGATAGATAAACTTACAAACTAAGATAATTTTGGTAATTTATTAAGTTTATTGTTATACATATTTCACAAAAAACAGCACGCAGGTCGAGGAAAGGGTTGGTTGAGTTCGACGCCCATGAGAATCGAACCCAAGCCGATATAGTCATGATCTATATCGGTTGGATAATGGTTCATGAGAGCTCCTCTAACTCTATGATCCATCATCCGATAATATTATGATTTTATTATTTTTGTTTGCTGTGTACGTGCTTATACACAATGGTTCGATGTATCTTATTAATTGCATGAAAACTAAATACTGCCCCATCAATTACGATTACTTACATGATTTTTTGACTGGTATGATACGTTTCACTTGTATTTCTCCTTGCTCCTTGTTGGGGTATTTCTTTGACAAGAACCCTCCCGCACGAATGTTGAAATTAAACACATCTTTGAGACATGTGTAATACAACGAAAGGTTGGATGAAGATACTTTGACTACTTTGCGCGTATTATGTTTGTCTATATACGGTTTGAGTTTTGTGTGTACGCGTACTGTAATCGTGTTATCCTTGATGACACAGTGATCAATCGTCGAATGTTTCATGTCGACAACTTTATCAAATACACGTGTTGGTCCATTGCCTTCAATCCACACACCAACCATTTGAGAGTAATGGTCCAGAAATACTTTTGTCCACTTTGATTGTACAAACTTGCATAAGTGTTTATCGGATGGTCTGACCGTAGGGCTGACCGTAGCTTCTTCCAATGGATCCCACCATTCAAATTGCACGTCAAACACAATTGTGTCATTGGTATCCAGATGCGTGTGTGTTGGGTGTTTTTCATTCACAAAGTTTGCAAATCTTCTTACTTCAACGTTTCGTTTTCCGCCACATAAGGCTTCATACGTCTTTACAAGTTGATTCATGATTTTTAGTAAACATTTAAAATTATACAACACTACATATTTACGATGAATCACATGGATCTGTCTGGGATTTTGCTGCATCTGCCTGTGCATCCGAATCAATTTCAAACGAGGTGGATTTTGTACGGTTCATGCCGGCAACCAGCCCACCAAATCCCATCAACGCTAGCGCCAATCCCACCAACACCAAGAATCCTACCCTTTGTCTCATGTTTAACCCGAGATTTTTAAAGTAGGAGCCAAGCGTGATGCAGACCAATCCGGCAACCAGACACCACGCGCCAACTGCAAGGAAAGTCCACGTGGTGGGTATACTTATCCTTTGTGTGGTATTCTGGTCGACGTCCAATTTCGTCATGTCGTTTGGGCACATGGCACACATACCGTTTGCCATGCACTGGGCTTGATACGTATCATCCTGGGGAACGTAGTTTGCACATTCGTTGCCGGCGCCCGTGCACTGGCAAAACAGCGGCAAATGGGGGTCGCACGCCTCTCTGGAAAGCTCAATGGATTTGGTCAACCGGTCGTAACATGTCGCCTGCTCTTTGTTTGTGTACATCAAAGAATCGCATTTGTACACACCGCTCAGCATGTAAAACAACAACCCAGCCAATAAAAACATAATAATGATAATACCAAACCAAAACCAGTATGCCCACTTGCTGCGTTGTTGGCGCATGCCAAATCTGTCCAAAGCCAGCGCCAAGGGAGCGGCCAGCGCCATGCAAACTGCACCGCCCAAGATGTACCAATTGATGTCAAAGGCTAACGGTGCAACACCAAGCTCGTAGCTCGTACTGCATGTGTTGTTTAACTTGTTCAAATCCAATCCGCGACCTTTATCCGGAAAAATGTCATACCATGTATTGGCATCCTTTTGATTCTCATGGGTTGCTTGAATGAGCGTGGAACACCCAACCATCGGACAAAAGGAAGGATCTTTGTTGGGCAACTGGATGTCCTGACACTCTTTCGAGAAGCAAAGAGAAACAGGGTTCAACGCCCGTCCGCCCTGAGACGAGCGAGGATACGAGTTGGACGCCAAACACGCACACGGCCCATTGGAATTGTTGACATACTTGCTAAATTGTGGGTTCATGATTTTTTCCGTGCCGACGACAACCGAGAAATCGCAGCGACACATGGAACTACTGGAACACAAATAATCGACACATTCCTGGGTGATTGGTTTTTGCTTCATGCATTTGTTCATTTCATCATCCATGGTGAACACAGGCAAGGACACATTGTTGGTGGGTATGGCAGCCAGGTCGACTTTGAAGGTATCGTTGTGCTGCAACAAATACAACAACGCCCCGACGGACATCCGCGTGACCTGTGCTCGGTAGCGGTAGGAGATGGGATACGTTTGGTTCGTCGTGCTGTCTGTCAGCTCCAGCGTGTCGACCTGGTAAGTACATGAAACTTGGATTGACAATCCGGTCGGACCGTCGAACACGTTCGGACCCTTCTGAACAGCTATGTTTCCCAGCACTCCAAACGATTTTGTGTCACCCAGATACGTTGTGCCACCGGGTATCTGGCTTGTGTAATCCTGAAAAAAATTGTTCAAGTAAATCGACATGGCCAAATCCAAATCTTTTGTATTCTTTGTTTGCATGTTGGCATGCATCATTGGGTGCATGTGAATGTCCACATACAACACAGGTGACGCGGAACTTGTCGCATTGGTACATGTCGTTTTGGGCGGAGAACACGTAGGGGCATTTGTCTGAGAACATGTGCCGGAGGTAAACGACGGATAGTGAATATACTTGTCCGTGTGTTGCATCGTTTCGTTTACCCATGAATCAAACTCCGACTGAATATCTCGGGTGTCTTTTGCACCATTGGCAGTCAACAAGGTCGGCAAAGGAGCTTTGTCGTTGATGGTGATGCCGTCCATTCGATCATAGATGTGTTTCAAAAAATCGACTGCCTGATAATTTTTGCCGTCTTCCATGTACACATTGTACGAGACGTCGAAAAGTTCCACCTGTGTGGCGTATGCATCCAAATTGAACTGGAAGATGAGGGAGTAGAAGACGGTGGTGATGAACTCCAAAAATGCCACGCCCCTCTCGAACGGCTTGACGTACAACTGGTTGCACTGTTTGATGGATTGTTCGGGTGTGTTTTGTTGGAAAAGCGTAAGTACGGTGCTTTGGAAGTTCTGGATACTTTTCATACTCAAAGGTGGAAGACCATGTAATCCGGCGGTGGGATCAAACAGAACTGGATTGTAAAATACGATGCGCACGACAATATCTGGGACATCACCTGTGCTTTTTGTATTGGGCCAATTTGCAAATGCACTATTGTCTGGGTCCCATACCGTATATTTGTTATCACTAGTGTCAAGGGGTAGTGTTTTGCCAGATTGATGTGATCCAATGTCTCTTGCAATTTTCCATGTCCAGTCTCCGATATTACTTGCTAGCGTGCAACCTACGTGCATGAAATCCGACATGGATTCTGCAAGATAAAATGATGTACTCGGATTGGCTTCATCTAGGGTCAGGCACCCTGGAAAACGCCCCGTCACATTAAATGATTTGACAAGATGTGTGTCTCCATCCTTGGATGTCTCTGCAAAATTTATATTTTTTAACGTTGATGGATCGTAGATGACTTGCAAAAATTTTGTTCGAGCATTGCCCGACTTATCAATATCCTGCAAATACTTGCAGGACGGTTTTTTCAAGACATCATCGGAAGAACATGTTGATGTAGTTGGGAATTGCAAAATATTGATGGATTGGCCGTTTCCATCCAAGTGTGAGTACTTTGACGAGAATCCCGCCGAAGCCCAAAAACTAGGATCAGGTGTTCCAGGAGGTCCAGGAACTGCACTACATGGTTCGACGGAACATACTTGTTGGTTACATGATGCATTGTTTTTCGTGTCATCTGGTCTGTCAACTCGTTGAAATCCGTCTCGCATATGAGCGTACACACCGTATGTCAAACTGGGATCCTTGTCACAGGGTGTGGACACGACATCATTACTGGTGGGGCAATCACCAAATGCATCAAGTTTTGAATAGGTTGTATTTTGAATAAAGAATGTGTTAGTATTGTATGCCGGTTCGTTGAATGATATGGACAAGTTTGGGTTTTGCGGATTCTTGTTGAACGTGTTGATTGTAGTGTCAATGAGCCTGGTATTACAACCATCGCATGTAAATTTGCCTTGTACTTTGCATTCGGACGGAGTCGACGTTGGTACTTGTTGGATTTTCACTGAATACACACCAAGGGCAACCGTTGCAGAGTAGAAAAATTGAAACAATGGAGGGGATTTGTTTGGGTTGAACGTTGTATCACCACATGGGTTTAATTCAGGGTTGACTTTGTCCTTCACAAATGGATACGAAGTTGTATAGTTCAGTCCAACCGATAGAACAGTTCCAGACACCATATCTTGCGCCTTTGGACTAAACTCTAAGCACGAGTTCACATCTGCATATGTAGCACTCACCACAAATTGTGGAGCCCCACTTTTTGCACAAGCCATGGATGGTTGAAACGTTTCATCCATGCCTTGTCTAGAAAAACGATAAATATTTGCATCCATGTATGAGCCTGGGAAAACACTATAAAGTGTCATTCCTTTTTGCAATTTGATGGGCATTAGCCCTGGCCACGACACATCGGCTCCTCCATATGATTGCTGGCTAGAAAAGGATTGAGCGTTGGGCACCAACGGAAAGGTTTGGCCAGGCGTACATTGTGTAATCTGATTTTGACATGTAGACGTCGATAGGCATTTGCTACAATCATTATCAGAAGCTGTACATGACATTCTCAGTTTTCTCTAAGCGTATGAAAAACAAAACCAAAATGGGCGCAGGAATTTCCATCGCCTCCAACACGGCCGCGGCCGTGGCGTCGGCCTACACAAATGTTGTCAACAATACCAACGTCACCCAGGATCAGAAAGTCGTTCAATCCCAGTCCGTCACCCTGGAAAACTGTGACATTACCGCGGAAAAAGACGTAGACATGAAAGTCTCTTCGCAAATGAAACAATCCATGACTCAGATTGCCAACGTCACGAACGATACCAGCATCGCCAACGCTATTTCGCAGGCATTGTCACAGGCCGCCACATCAAGTGTGGGTGTGGGTGTCATCGGCATTGCAGACTCGAACAACACTGCGTCAACCTACGCTAATATGAGCACCAACGTAAGCAACTACGTAAAGTTCAGCTCAAGACAATCGTCTCAAGCCAATCAATCGTTTACCTGTCAAGATTCCACAATCATAAGCAAAAAAGGTGGCTTCAACTTGTCCATGCAAGAAATGGGCGACGTCTCTCAATATCAGAAGGATTCGGTCATGAACCAAACCCACGTTACGAATACCATCACCCAAACCATCAAACAGACGGCGACGGCGTCCACGGGGATGTCATGGTGGGTGCTCCTTGCCCTTGCCGTTCTGGGAGTCGTCGGATTCATCGTTTGGAAACTGAAAGATGCCAAATCGAAAGCTTCCAGAGCCATCGACATGCAACAAGCCATGAGGTTAGGATGCTGCACCAATGTACAACTCAACATTTCCAATGTTTCCACTATGAGTGCAGGAGGATTAAGTGCAGGAGGTTTCAAGTCCACGATGGGTTCCATTGGCAGGGGAATCAGCAAGGGACTGAACTCGACGGTGAACCAGCTCAATAGAATCGGTACATCTTCCAGAACACCACAACAAAACGCTGCCTGTGCTGGATGCGACTGCTACAAACTCGCGCACCCAGAAGCCCACATTTCCGTCGCAACCTTTGTCATTTACATAATTGGCATTGCTGTGCTTGGTGGCTTGATTGGCATCTGGTATGCCATGGCAACTGGCAAAGGATGTTTGAGCGACGATGCATGCGGTGCAAACCTTGGATCCAATTTCAACGGCATGATGGCTGGCTGCTCGTGCGAGTTCAACCAAACCGGAGACGGGGACATTGTCTGTAAAGACGCCCTGCCCGCAACGGTCAACGGCAACGGCTTGCCCCTGAAATATCAATACAACTTGTTCGTCCAAGGAACCGCGAAACAGGGAGGATGTGGTGCTGCCAAGTCATATTCGTCTTCCTCCATGCAGGGAATTCTGGTTCAGGCACTGGCCACCATCACCAACAACTCCAACTCAAACAGTGGTAAAAACATGGACACCATCGACCAATACATGAACCAACTACAAGCTCCCAGTCAAACTCCCGGTAACTTGTCCAACTATCTGGGCAGCTCCGACAACAACCAAGCCCTTTCTAGCCTGTACAATATTTACAGCGCAGCCGTGAAATACATCAAGACCCAATCCGGTGGTGGCTTTGACATTTTAAATAAAGTCATTGATTCACAGTCAGAAGACCAACAAGTGTACCAGCTGTACGCGTTTATGTGTCCCCTGCGACCGCTTCTGTTTGATTCTTCCTATAGCCCAATTGCGGGTACATGGCCGAAAGTCCCATACCAACAAGCTTCACCACCGGAAAATCCTTTCAGCACTTCTAACCTGGCATTTCCGATTGTGGATGGCACTACACATACCACATCTAATACATACGCTGTCTATGTTCCGCCGGCATTTCGGTATGGAGGTGCAAGTTCTTCTAAAAACAATGGTGCAAATGCCATGGCGGGTTGCTGTTCCTTGCATACCATGAAATATGTTAAAACAGGTGGTACAGCATTCAGTTGTGGTTGCGGTGATGACGAAAATTCGGCCGTATCCTTTTGTTCCGGAGGCGCTGGACGTTGTGTTTATGACGATGGAGCCAGCACAGGAACATGTGATGGTGGTTCAAATGATGGAAACAAATGTACAAGTGACAGTGGAACCACCGACGGGTGTGGTGATGACTCAGGGGCAAAGGTAGATTCACAAACCAACGACACGCTCTTTACGCTACCCGACGAAAGCAAAACAAAAGGTGATTGTGATACATATAAAGCACTCTCAGAGAAAACCTCGTCGCTTCCTTTCTATGCAGAATGGGCAAATTTCAACGACAACTTTACAGATCCTGAATCCCAGTCCTTCATTCGATTGTTGTGGTCAGCGACCCTTAGCTACGTCAAAGGAACAAGTTCGGATACTATCTATGGTGTGAATGCCGTTTTGGGCAACAAAAGCGGTGACCTTGTCGACCACTTTTATGTCTCCAAAGATCAAAACGATCCCAACAATTCGGTAGGTGTCATCTCAAGCAACTCCGGTAACATTGCGGCACAGCTCAATGACCCGACTTTGCTTCGGATTACGTTGTTGGAGGAGGTCGCCTATGATCCTTTGCACGGTATGCCCCAAGCAAGCTGCAATGAGAATGCAACTGCCATTTCGGGCCAGGGCTATACGGCAACTGCCCAGAAAATTGGATATTGCAGAGATAAATTCATCAATCGCTACACATTGTGGTCACTGGTAGGCATATTGATTTTCTGGGTGTTGACGCTGCCCACATTTATTATTTTGAGATGGTACATCAACAAAGGAACCAGCGCAAAGTACCTGGCCGCTGCCAACGCACAGGGTCGTACCAACACACAACGGATCGGCGCTGCACAAAATAACAACAATAATAATACCAACAACAACACCAATAACAACACCAACAACAACAACAACAACAATGACAACAATGACAACAATAACACCAATACCAATGGTGCTGAAATTGAGATGACGGACATGTCTTCCAGTAATACAAATACAGCAAATACTGAAAATACAGCTGCCCCAGCAACCGACGCGACGGTTGCATCTTCACCACAAGTCCAACTGTCAAACAGTCCGCCAGTTCAATTGAATCAGGCATCCATGTCTCCTGCCAACCAAGCAGTGCAAGGTGGAAGACACACAACACACACAAAACGAGCAAGACATGACAAAAAACAATCAAACAGCAAAAAAAGTAAAAAACCTAGAATGTAGTTGTAATATTAATTCATGATAAAATGCGAAATTGTTCTGTTACGCTCTCTTTTGACACGAGTGTAAGGTTGGGTTCATGTAGTTCTTTGAAGACTTCTTTCGGGTTTTGAATAATCTTGATTGCCAGCGTTGCGTCCAATTGATCCAACAAACAAGGCATGTCAAAGTACGTGGCGATTTGACGCAACCTCGAAAGTTGATTGATGGACAGTCCGTCGATGCATTCCAGAACAACTCCATGAACGACATCTTCCAGCTTGCTGCTTTTGATGGGTTGCGCAATTTTCAAAGGAAGTGTTTCCGTGGAAAAATGATTCAAAAACTTGACAATAATTGTCATGTACTTGTGTGCAAACGTGACAGGTAGATGTATGGTTTGTTCTCCCAACTCGTCACCGATTTCTTCTTCCTGGTCGCTGCACCCGTCGGGTGACTCTGACATAGTGCTCATTGTTTTCAGCACACTCGACAACTCCAATCCCTGAGCACATACGTCATACACATCTTCCTCTGCATTTTGTCTGGTAACAACAAGTTTCATGACTGGCTTTCTTTTTATTTGAACAAATTATCAAGCAGTATATTTTTAAACCATACTGTTTACTCCAAAACAAATATTTTCTAAAGTTTAACGTTAGGTAAATGACACAAATATATTTTACATGGACGTGCTCATGAGCGATTCATCTCCAAAGTGGAATCCGCCCTGCAAACTCATGGGCAGCTGGGAATCCGAAGATGGGCTTGATGCAGACGCACTCACTGCCTTTGGCTTGGCAACCATCTTGATGATGAGTACCACAACCAACACGACGATCACCAAACCAAGCGCTCCGCACAAAATCTTCAATCCCATGCAGGTGTCCTGTGTTCCCCATGGACTGCTTTGCTGTCCCAGTCTAACCGGAGCAGCAACCGGAGCAGCAACCCTAGACGATGCCTTGGCAGACAGTCTCTTCTGCTCTTCTTCTTCCTCTTTCATTGAGCGACGCATTGGGACGTTCCTGGGTTGGAGGGGTGCCTGGTACATGTAACTGTTCATGTTGTACGAAAAACCTTTGTTGCAAATACAATAATCAATCGATCCAGAAACGTTTTACAAGTTTCTTGTACAACACCATTTTTTGACCAACATGCTATATAACAAACATCAAGACTGCGCTTTGTCAATGCATTACGGAGCGGAGTAGCGTTGTTCAAATTCCGACAAGTACATGTGTAGTTCCATCTTGTCACCATCTGTACAATCGACAACATCACCTTTGGATGTGTTGATCACAAAAATAAGTTTTGGAAAAAGCAACACATCTGCAAAATGTGGTAACAGTGCATGACCAAATCGATGGCAGGGCAAAATACTTTGCTCACCCACGAAGGCCATGTATGACATGTGAAAGTTGTACGTTTTGGATTTTTCAGGAAAGGGTACTTTCACAAAATACATTGCACCATGGTGCGTAACGGCAATTGCTTGAACTGTTTGCATACTATTTTTAATGATTGCATAAATGATTTATGTATGAGTTGTGGACAAATAAATATTTCTCAAGGTCTTGGTTGTTTGTGACATACACAGTAAAAGAATCGTCTGGTAAAAAAAAACTGTGTCCACACAACCATGCTACAACCATTTCTTTTCAGAATGCACCTAGGTAACGCTGTGTTGAAAACAGTGTCTGCACAGAAGGCATGGTTGTGTGGCACAATGGTCACCCTTTCAGCTGTACTTGTTTCTCCGTTGATCGTTGCACAAGCGAACGCAACAACCCATAAAAATCATGATTCATCTGTCACCAAAATTGAAGAGAATTGGTGGAAAGGCGATGATTACTACATAGAGAATCCACGAAAGACCAGGCAGCAAGCAGTGTCTCAGCGATAAGACAAGTACTCTTTACTGTTACATAACTCTTACAACTCTGTCATTTGTCTTGGTGTAGGTTTTTCGTTGTCTTTGCTTGGACCATCCCTGTACATATTCGACCCGCGCAACAAGTTTTGCACATGTTTAGTTGGGACAGGAGCATACTGGTCATGTTTTGTACTGTTTGATGACACAGATTTGTTGCCAGTGGGTTCACCATGCCCTAGCATGCGACGCCCGTAAACCATGGAAAAACCAACCACAACACAAACAAACAAGAAAAAGGACTTCATGATGAATGAACGAAATATGCACAATTGCCGATATCCTTCTGACTTTATTATGTATGGAAAAAATATTTAATTGTTGTCTGAGCCATGGTATCTAGGACCCATCGTCACAATTACGTAACTTTATACATGGTTCCAACAAAAAAAATGTATTTACATTGCCTCACTTGCCACATGTGGTGCATTCCTTCCACAAATACATTGTTTTTATACTTTTCTACGTAGACATAACTAACTTGATTTCTTGGTCATTTGGTTCATCATTCGCGACCATCCCATTTGCCCAAGCGGCATGTAATACACATTTTTTGCTGACTTTGTGTTCATAAACCGACGTATCAACATAGATGCCGCGTGACATTTTGCATGCATACAATAGACCACGTAGGGATGGTCACCAATCGCTTTGCTTGCGTTTTCAATTGCCTTCTTTGGTGCATCGTATGGTACATGAAGAGCCATCTTTTTGTGTGGTTTGTGAATGCTAGGGTACTTTTCGGGCAGAGCATTGACGACAATGAAACGATTCCAAGTTGACCACAACTGCGAGGGAGTGACAATGCTGCACTTGGTATTGCTGTGATCAATACATGTCATACTATATTCGGTTTTACCGTGGTCATGGTGTCCTGGGTAAGCGGCAACGGCAAACACTTTGGGTTCCCAACCCGTCATGTCTTTTGTCGGGTTTACGTAGTGAACGTGACATGGCCAGACTTTTCCCTCTTCTTCGTATGGTCGGGGTGCCTGACACGACAACACCAACACCCCCTTTCTCACCTTGGCAATACCCATGTTGGGATACCTTCCATACGCTTGGGGTGCACTCGGAATGGCAGAAGAAATGGCTCGCGGCTGGGATCCCCAAAACAACACGTTGCGATCAGGTCCACCTACGGTCACGCGGATGCGAACACTTGAATTACTTGGATAAAATGGTTTGGTTGTTGGCGGTGGTGCGTTGGGCGGGATCGCCGATCGACGATTGTTTTCAACCAACCACCTAGCTGGTTTGGTCGACTTAGAGTGCAACCCATTCGACTTGCTACATGTCAAACAAAGAGCCATGTTGACGTTTTCTTTGTACTCATATAGAAAAAAACTGATCATGCCAACACCACCCATTGTATGTGATCCCAAACTTTACGAAAAAGCCAGAAACAAATACAAAGACCTTCGTCACTCTGCTTACAAAAGTGGTCTTGTGGTGAAGGAATACAAACGCCTTGGTGGAAGGTACAAGGGCAAGAAACCTCAAAAGAAAGGACTGAGCAGATGGTTCAAAGAAGAGTGGCGAAACCAAGACGGCAAAGTGGGCTATAAACGCAAGAGCGATATCTACCGGCCCACCAAACGTATTACTAGCAAAACACCTACGACCCATGGTGAACTCACCGAACGACAAATCAAAAGAGCCAGAAAAGAGAAGGCTACCACCGGGCGAGTCAAAGGATTCAAAAGATTGAGGGCAGGTGATAAAAAACATGATCAAAGGCAAGCAAGGTTGTTGCGTACATGTCGACAAAAACTCAAACGTAAAGAAAAGTTGGGATTTACATGCACAGCAAAGCTGAAAGCTCATGGATGCCTTCCCAAAAAAAGACCCAGACCCTTGTCGGATGCACGCCAACCCAAAAAACGTAAAAAGAAGTGTTGATGTACATAAAAAACAGAACCATGTACGACTTTATTGTAGTTGGTGCAGGCATCGGTGGCTTGTATTGTGCTAAACAACTTGCTGACAAAAAAGTAGTGGTCATAGAGAGCGCCGACCATGTCGGTGGAAGATGTGTCACTGCCACACGTAGACGGGAAAAAGGTGCATGGAGAGTTCACTCATCACACTCTCGTAGTCTGGCTTTGATGCGCGATCTCAACATCAATATTGTACCAACCAGATCTTCCAAAGTCGAAAAACAAAAACGATCTGACTTGCCGCCCATGGCAAAGCGGGCAAAGAAAGGTATGACCTTGTTTGAAACCATGTTGCTCAAACATGGCGTCTCCACGGCTCAAGATATTGACCAGAACACCGGATACATGGGCATCACCAAAACATCCAGTGCTTCGTACTCGGCGTCCGACAACAAATACTTTGTGCCACGAAAAGGGATGGGCGAACTTCCCAAAAAACTTAGCGCCAAACTCAAAATCATGACCAACTCAAGAGTTGCATATATACGATTTTTACAGAAACAAAAAACATACGAAGTGTACGTCATGATTCGAAAAGAAGATCATCCCAACAAATTTACCAAAAAAGTCTTTCGTACCAAAGGACTTATTCTGAACTGCCAGCCTATTCATTTCCCCGACACAAACTTTAACCGAAAACTGTCACTTATACGCCATGTTGTGTCGACTGAACCTTTGACACATGTATACGTGACCCTGACCAAACCTTTGCCACCCACCTACAAAGTCACCAACAACCTCCTGGGTCAGGTCGTCTCCATTACACCCACACAACTCATGATCAGCTATTCGGGTGGAGACTTGGCAACATTCCACTACCACTTCCACATGAATCACCCAGAAGAGTATGCCACCATGCTCAAACAATGCTTACCTTCCTGTGATTTTACCGACATTGAAGTGTTCCACCACAAGTACGGAGTAGGGTTGTGGAACCCAAACCCGGCTGGCCAATCGATACAATTGATGGAGAAGTGTGCAGTCATTCATCCCATACATCTACCCGGGTTGTATTGTGTCAACGAAAACATCTCCGCGAGGTATCAGGGGTGGGCAGAAGGCACACTGGAAGTCGCCGAACTAGTGCTCGATTACATACGCGAACGAAAGACACCCACCGTTCTAACTACCATGCCCAAAGAGTACTTGGTCTATGACAAACGTGTCCTTGACGTAAGCAAATGGAAAGCTCACCATCCAGGTTCACAACAAGCCATCGAAAATCATTTGGGCGAAGACATCACCGATCTGTTCGACAACATACACTCGACCAAATCCGAAGCAATGCAGTACATTTTAGGATTTCAAGTGGGATTCATTAATTAGTTGTATACATAAAATAAACATGAACTCCAAACAAATTACAATTTTGTCCGTCGCAGGAGCAGGTGGTCTGGCCGTGCTCGCTTCTTATGCCCTTATTGTAAAAGACTACAAAAATCATGACTACTGGGTTGGTGTACCAGAGTCATCCAAGCGTCTCTTTTACGTTTTCTGGCTCCTGGCTGCAATTGGGTTCGTATGGTATATCGTTAGCCAGGTCGTCTTTCCTTCCCACGACAAAGCGGGGCTGTTCTCGCATGGAAGCTGGATTCGACCCACCATTATAGGCGTCATTCTCTTGTGCTCCTTGTTGTGGAGTATCTTTGTTTATATGGCGTTCAATAAGCAATGGAGTAAAGTGTGGACGTCCATAGTGTTGGTCATCGTGGGACTCTCTACTCTCTTGCTTCTGGCCGGAGAATCGGAGGCGCAGGCACCCTGGCACAGAATTCTTGGTTTGATGCTGTTTGCCATGACCACCGTACTTATCGATCCCGTCATGTGGAACTCCAAATTTATTCTTTATCCAATCAACAAATAATGATGTATTACTTAAAACATGCCCAAGTGCAAAAACAACCCGTCTCGTCATTACAAAGGCACTGAGCCCAGTCCGAAAGGAAATGGGTGGTGTGCAAGTGGTGAATCGATTGGCAAGAAGCGCAAAGGCACAGACGGTAAGATGTGGATTGTCAAGAAAACCAAGTCGTCGAGACGGTGGGTGCATTGTGTGTCGTGTAAAAGTGTACACAAAAAGTCAAGGAAACGTAAGCATCATGAAAAACGTAATACCAAAATACTGACACCAAACAAAACTCTCAAACCAAATATATCACAGACCCTACGTCCTGGTTACAAGTTACAGATACGAATCCGTATGCCATTACAATACTACATCGATGATGGCAAACGACTTGTCGAAGCACCCAAGAAGACAAAACTCACAGATGCACGTATCTTGAAGTACTTACGTAGTGCCAAGTTTCGTCAAAGTGTAACATTAGAATTATCAAATCTCGGGTTTGGGTACCCCTTGGAGGTAATTCAACCAAAGTATACGCCAAAGGTGGACTCCATACACGTCGTTGTAGACACACACAGGGTGTTTTTGGTAACTATCAACGCCACACTTACAGACAAGCCTTCTGAAACATTGCAAAATGACGGCTTTACCATGGTACCATTTACATTCAAACAATACGAAAGAGCAATCAAAGATTCATTTATGTGGTGGCACAAGGGTGACATATTACCATTCAAACAAATGAGCAACGATCCAGACTTTCTTGATTTGCATTATCAAGCAAGTGACATTTGGGTTGATAGTATATAGTGTATATACTAGTATACCAGTTCAGACGATGGTTCAGACGATGGTTCAGACGATGGCTCAGAAGAGTCATATTAATATTTAAGTAGAAGTAATTGTTGGTTAGTTAAGTTTATCCAAAGAAGCATGAATGTATTCTACATTATTCTTGACTTTTGTGAAATCTAAAATACTATTGCAACATGCTTGAATGATTTTGGAATGGGAATAAACACAATCTTGTAATTCTCTAATTCGAGAATTTACTTCTTCGTCATGATAATCATACGAAAAGATATATTCAATAATCTTCCGAGCAACATTACTTGACGCATTTGCCATATCCAACCAACAAATATTGTTGTCTTACTTAAAACATGCCCAAGTGCAAAAACAACCCGTCTCGTCACTACAAAGGCACTGAGCCCAGTCCGAAAGGAAATGGGTGGTGTGCAAGTGGTGAATCGATTGGAAAGAAGCGCAAAGGCACAGACGGTAAGATGTGGATTGTCAAGAAAACCAAGTCGTCGAAACGATGGGTGCCTTGTGTGGCGTGTGGACGTACACAAAAAAAGTCAAGGAAACGTAAGCATCCTGAAAAACACAATACCGAAATGATGACACCACTGAAACCAAATACCGCACAAACCTTACATCCTGGTTACAAGTTACAGATACGAATTCGTATGCAGTTGCAATATTACATTGATGATGGCTATCGACTTGTCGAAGCACCCAAGAAGACAAAACTCACAGATGCACGTATCTTGAAGTACTTACGTAGCACCAAGTTTCGTCAACGTATTACATTTGAAAGAATGCCTATTGAGACAGGTACTTTGTGGTGGCAGAAGGTACTTGTACCAAAGTATACTCCAAATGTGGACTCCATACACGTCCTTGTAGACTCACACAGGGTGTTTTTGGTAACTATCAATGCCACACTTACAGACAAGCCGTCTGAAACATTGCAACATGATACCATGGTGCCATTCACGTTTAAACAATATCAAACAGCAATCAAAGATTCATTTATGTGGTGGCACAAGGGTGACATATTACCATTCAAACAAATGGGCAACGATCCAGACTTT
>Ga0181406_1000257_pt1 | contig 20693 bp, 31 predicted proteins | sample 29SPOviralmetaG_FD_130135 | JGI IMG/M metagenome (GOLD analysis project Ga0181406, IMG submission 130135) | Marine viral communities from the oligotrophic San Pedro Time Series (SPOT) site, San Pedro Channel, CA, USA - 29 SPOT_SRF_2011-12-20 | ecosystem: Environmental > Aquatic > Marine > Strait... | reverse complement strand
TAGGCAAGAGTAAGATGAAAGATTGGAAGGCAAGTGTTAGAACTTGGGAAACAAACAACAAAATAAGGAATGAACAAAATGCAGATAAACGAAATTCTAAAAGCGAATATGCAAAGCTTAACTCAGACTACAACAAATCAACCAGCCTCCTTTAACAATGAGGAGAAGGATTCTATTGCTTACTTTTTTATGCGATTACAAAACGTTTATGGGGTAGCGCGTATGCAATCTCAATGGCCTGATTCGGAATCTTTACAATTAGCTAGGCGAGAGTACGGTAAAAAGATAGCGAAGTTTAGTCGAGAAGATATTAACAAGGCGTTTGACTTAACACACTCAGAAAAGGAGTCGAACAACAAGCGATTTGAGTTCCCAGATATTGATGCAATTCTTGGATTGTTAACTAACTCAGGAGTGTTTACTGGTTCAGGTGGTACACTGTCACATAGACTTTACAAACCAGAAGAACTATTGGGTGTTGGCACAAAGGAAGAAAGAAGAAAGGTTGCGCTAACAGAGATTAACAAACTAAAAGAAATGTTTCAGTAAAGGAGAACTATGTGAACGCTAAAAAATTGTTTCAGTATCTAGGCAGTAATCCAAACCTTGTCTCTGGCAATATGTATGACCGAAGGGAGTTGGCTAGAGCGTTTGAAATTTCTTATACAAGTTGTTGTGACAAGCTTAGACACAAAGGCACTGCTAGGGACCATCACTTTGAAGAAAAGAAACGAACCAAACCCAAAAAAGAAGTTAAGTTTGTAGACAAGTCTACTGATAAGTTTGAACGTCAAAAATGGTATACATTACAGCAGATTGCAGACCTTACTGATTTATCTGTCGATACCATTGGCAGACGAATAGGCAAAGGTAAGTATTTTGGACACAAACATATTAAACCAAAAGGCAAAGTAGCAGAAAAACCTGAAGTTCATTTAAGCATTTCGCAAACATGGCTCAGAAAAAACTTAATCAAAAGGAAAGCTTAATGGGTGTTCAATACACAATTAACAACGAACATAAGAAAGAAATGTTCAAGAAGTTTGTTGATAAACTTTATGAGGAAAGACAATACATTACGTTTACCTACACCTTTGGGAAGCCACGATCACCCAAACAACAAGCCGCCCTTGAGGTTTACTTTAGAGAAGCGGCCAAAAGATTGAACGATGCAGGGGTCTACCACCAGATGAACGCTAAATTCATAAAAGGTGACATTGAAATACCATGGACACAAGAATCATTTAAAACATTTTGGAAACAAATACAGAACACTATGTTCGACATTGAATCAACAACAGAAATACAGTCCGACAAAGTAGCCAAAGTCTATGATGCTATCAATCGGGGCTTAGTAGAACGTACAGGGGTACACATTCCCTTTCCATCAAAAGAACTTATGGAAAAATAAAGGAGAAATAATATGGAATATATATGCGGAGTTGCATGGCTTGCCATCATGTTTGTTTTAGGAAGTGGATACTGGCTTCTAGTACAAGATGAACAAGCAGAATGGGATCGACAAAAAAAGAAAACCAAGAAGTAGTCACGGTATGGGTCATAGAAGGGCTGTTAGAGGCGTTTTAAGGGCTGTTTCAGCGCGTTTAAGCAAAAAGATAAGCTACCCTACAGGGTATGGTAAAATAAGGCAAACAGATGGCTCAAACGCTTAGAAAAAAATGTTTAACAGCGATACAAAAGTTGGCAAGGATATCAGCCGCAGATGAATATGGCATGGTCCAGTGTGTTTCTTGTGATAAGAGACTGCATTGGAAGGATGCAGATGGTGGTCACTACATAGCTAAGGGTTCTAGTTCGTATTGGGCATTGGAGATTGAGAACGTCCATCCACAGTGTAAGGGATGTAATGCATTTGGGATGAGTAAGGGAAGTGCTGAAGGTCAGTACACGTTATGGATGATTGATTGGTACGGTGAGGATTTTGTTAGGCAGATGCATCAGGACAAAAGAAAGATCAAGAAGTTATACACCGCTGATTACAGAGAAATGTTGAAAGAGTTCAATGAGTTAATTAAATACCATGAGGATAGACTGTTATGAATAGAGATGAATATACAGAATACGCAATAAGAATTTTTAAAGAAATAATGCAACGAGCAAAAGAAAACAATGAAAGTGAACTGTGCAAATTAAGGTCTAAAAAAAATAAGTTAGAAAGTGCTGAAGTTTTTTTTGAGGCAGTAGGCTGTTCTTTTGCAGGACATTCACAACTAGCAAGAAACTTATTAGATGATCTGGCAAAGAAATACAATATAGATCACGTTAAGATTTAACTGGAGTAAACCATGAGTACATTCCTAACTGAGTTAAGAGACAGATCTGTTAACTGCGGATTAAGTGATGTTCCTGCCAAGATGGATTCTATTATGGAGGCTGTTTTGTATGGGTCTGCACTACCTGCTTATGCAGTAGAAGAGATAGACATACTGTGGTCTGAGGTTACTGCGGAAGAAGAAGCATTACTTAAACCACCTACTGAAGAACAATTAAGTTTGCATCATCCTTCGTTTAATGTAGAATAGGCGGAGTGTTAACTTCGGAGACGCACAATTTCTTAGATGTCGTGTTACAGCACGATGACTAAAAATAATCCCCTTTGTTGTTTTGCCCTTTCGAGGGCTTTTTTTGGTATAATTGGGGCATGGAAAAGAAGAGTCTTCTCAAAAGAATCGGTGTATCTGGGTACAACAAACCTAAGAGAACGCCCAACCATCCAACAAAATCTCATGTTGTTGTTGCTAAGTCTGGTGACAAAGTAAAGACTATTCGTTACGGTCAACAAGGTGTGTCTGGTGCAGGGTCTAACCCTCAGTCAAAGAAAGATAAAGCTAGACGTAAATCATTCAAGGCTCGTCATGCTAAGAACATTGCAAAAGGTGTAATGTCTGCGGCATACTGGGCAAACAAAAGTAAATGGTAGGAGAATCAAATGCCTTACGGTAAAGGTACATACGGTAGTAAAGTTGGTAGACCAAAGAAAAAAGAAACTAAACCAGCTAGAAAGAAAAAATCAATGTTGAGAAAATAATGGCAAAGTCACGAGTCAATGAAGCTGGTAACTACACCAAGCCTACCATGCGGAAGAGTATGTTCGAGTCTATTAAGGCTGGGAACAAGGGTGGTCGTTCAGGGCAATGGTCAGCACGTAAAGCCCAGTTGTTAGCTAGACGTTATAAAGCGGCTGGTGGAGGATACCGCTAATGGCTATGCGTAAGTCACAAAAGTCTTTACTTAAATGGGGTAAACAGAAGTGGCGAACTAAGTCTGGTAAGCCTAGCACTCAAGGTCCAAAAGCTACAGGTGAGAGATACTTACCTACAAAAAGAATTGCCGCATTGACTGATGCCCAATATGCAAGAACTACAGCTAAGAAAAGAAGAGATACTAAAGCAGGAAAGCAGTACAGCAGACAACCTAAGTAATTAGTACGTCCACATAACAGGCATAGTCTGCCTAGTGTCTACATGAATAAAAGTCTTTGCTACGCCTATACCATTAAATCCCATTGACTGTGCGTTCTTAATAATTTGGTAGGCTTCATTTCCATTATTGATTCGTATGTCTGCCGCGATCCCTTGCGCATGGGTTCCTGCTTTTTTACCTGCCTTTGTTTTTCTTGCCTCAATGCTATGGGATGGATCTCTGTAACCACTGGTGATAATAAAGGGGAAGCCACAGATGTGCCGTAAGTCATCCAGTTTATTGAGGAAATCTTCTGACATTTCATTGTTGCCTGTTTCCTGACAATCGAAATCTTTTATATTAAAGTATCTCATACTAACCAAAATGCTACGGCTATACTGCCTAGAAGAAGTAATCCCAAGATTAAACCAACCCATGTTTCCCACTGACTCCAATCGTCCATTACTTTTTGCCTTTATTCATAACGCCTTCAAACGCACCACCGCCAAAGTAAAAACCTACGATGGTTAGCATGATCCAATCTATTTTAAATGCAGTTATGATTTCTTGTATTGCGGTGATATCTCGATCCATAAAGAATAAGGTTAACACCATGATGTAAGAACCAACAAAGGTGAATCCAAATATAAGAGCGAGGTATCGTTGTGCAATTTTAAAGGGAGCGTAAGAACTAAGCAAGTCTGTTTTAGCTTTAGTCTTTGCTTCGATAGCTTCTGTCTCTGAGGTATGCATGGAATCTATTAGGCCTAATCCCTTAGAGATTACATCACCACTACCTAGTATTTGACTTAGTATGCCCATAATTATTCGATTATAGTTTCATCAGAGTTAACCCATGCAAGCTTGCAAACACACTTCATGGATTCATAATAACTTACATCACGTGAATATTCTTGACACCAATATCTGCAAGTATCTATCTCTTCATAATAAACAGTTTTATTGCTATCTATTTGACCATCTATTATGAACAGTAATGCAACTACCAGTTTCACTGTTTAGCCAGTAGTGCCTGTACCAATGCAGAGATCTGATCGTTAGTCTTCTCTTGTATCTTTTCCTGTCTAGCCAATGACTCTACGATTGCATCAACCTTAGTCTCTGTTACAGCCTGAGCCTGACCATTCTCTTGTGCTTTCTTTGCAGTCTCTTTGACTATGACTTCGATTCTTTTAACTTCTTTTGTGGTAGATTCAGCATTAGCCTGTGCCGCACCATAAGAGATAGCACCCACGAACAAACTAACGACCAAAGGAATAGCCCAAGTTGGAATGACAACACCTTTATCTGACATCATTTTTTGCCTCTTAACTCTTTAATTGTTTCACTTTCCCATATACGAATACCAGTGTAAACAATGGTAAACAATGCCGCCACTGGAGGTAATATACCTGCTAGGCTAAACACAGCAGTCGACCCTGCCAATACATCTAATGCATCTTTTGATGATTCTATCATTTGATTTTCCTTGTCTGACATAGCTGTTACCAATTAAGAAACAGGTGATCTCCAGACTCCACCAAATCTAACAGTGACCGTACCAGAACCTCCATACTCGCCTGATTTACAGCCAGCCCGATAACGCATAGCTGGTTCAGGTTCAAACCCTACAAACTCACCAGCCGATGTAAAGGTATCTACATCATGAAAAGTTGTGCCATCTGTGCTACGCTGTACAGTAATAGTTGTGCCAGAAGCAAAAGTCCCTGATACAGAGAAGTTAAAATCACCATCAAAAAATACGGTAGAGCTAAAGCTGTTTGCCGCACTGATGTCTGCTGTTACATAAGTTGTCATGTTATTCTCCTCCCTCTTCAGATGACTCTTCAGCTTCTTCTTCAGCTTCTTCCTCTACAAGTAGAGATGCTTGATAAGCCGCTTTCACTGCATCAGTATGAACAACGCCACAGATAGCTTGCACTTCTGCTGACTCTGCACTTAGGTCAGCATCAGGCATTACTACGTGACGGCTGTAGCCAGAGGATAGCTCTGCGCCATCTTCCATTACTGCTGTTTTAGTGCGAACCTGTACTGCTTTAAATTCGCCTACGATTTCTATCTTGTCTTGAGATATTACTTTTTCTAACATGGTATTTTCCTTTTTGTCTGTGCCTAGAATCCACTAGGCGTATTGGTTAAGTTATGCAGTTGTTTGATAGCTCATTGAGAAAAACACGTCAGCCGAACCAGAGGTAAATGCGTTAACAACTATCTGTTGTGCGGCCGCACCTGTTTTATTAAATTTAAAGCCAGCTTGAACTTGTCCGTTATTACCTTGTAGGTATAGTGTACCTTCTGTAAAAGTAACATCGTTAGACTGCAATAAACCATGGGCTCTAGTAGCACTAGCGTTATTGATTGTAAACGGGAATCCACCAAGCAAGGCGCTATCACCACCAGTTAATCCAGAAGTATTTATGTCAATTAAAGTACCTTGTATATGCACTACTGACCCAATTTTTACATAAGTACCTGTTGCTGTGCTTGCGCTTGCGCTGTTGCTAGAAAGATCTTTAAACGTAGGAGTCCAAGTTCCCTCTTCGTAATCATCGAGCTTATTTCCAGCGGCTGTACCGCCAAGGAAGACACCGTTACCAGAAGCGACTGTAAGGTCTCCATTAGGAATCGAGACGTTAGAATTATCATCAATGACTAATGGGAAGGTACTGTCAGTCACATTTCGTATTGCAAAACCAGCATTAGTTACACCTAACTGCCCTGAACCAACCTGATATACTTTACTAGCGGCCGCGTTTGTAAATTGTACACGACAGCCATTAGTTACGCTTGTACCAGATATATTTAGGTTTCCGTTGGAAATTGTGACGTTCTGGGAGGAGTCTACCTTTATTCCCTCAGCACCACCTGTTACAACTCTCCATGAATCATTAGCATTGAACCCAAAGTAAGTATCACCATCTCCTGAATGATTTATATTTCCAGTTATATTTAAATCTACGCCACCAATAGTAAGGTTTCCGTTGGGAATTGTGACGTTCTGAGATCCATCCACCGTGATAGCATCTACTCCACCTGTTCTAACCTTCCAAGCATCATTACCAGAAAAACCAAACTTAGTGTTGTTGTCTCCGTTATGAAGTATATAGTCGTCTATAGCAACAGCATCAGCACCGTTTACAGTCAAACTATTAGCAGTCAAAGCATCAAAGTTACCATCAGCACCACCCTCAACTCTCTGCCATACAGTACCGTTGAATATAGCCCAATCACCTATACCCCAATTAGTAATACCGTTGAGATTAGTAGTACCCGCTACACTGACAATATAAAACTCGCCATTCGTACCTGTACTCGAGGCTAAACTAGGAGAGTTTGTACTTGCATTCCAGCTCCCTTGAAAGTCTAAACCAGTAAAGACTTCACCGTTGAGGATTAAATCACCTTCAATAGTCAAATCGTTAAATGTTGGATTGCGCCCAAAGACTCCACCGTGTTGTTTGATACTCATAATATATTCCTACGTAATTTAGTTTATTTTGCAACCCAACCAGTATTGCCTGATCCTGATTCTTTCACATACAAAGTGGTATTTGAACCACCATTAGTTCTTAAAAATAACGACCCTACTGTAGCAGTTACCGCACCTTCAGGAGAACCTGTACCACTGTAAATTAAAGCTAGAGCAGTAGCACTTGTTACAGCCGCAGGAAGTCCATTAGAATCAAAGGACAATAGTTTGTTAGCCCTGTCAGCCTTTAACGGTAGTTCCATTGGTTGAGCAACACTACTTATGTAATGCGGAACATCAACATCTTTCATGTGAATGCTACGGTCAATCGTGTTCTCGTTCTGTACTGCACCTATGTACATCTTGTCAAAATCAGAATTAACATCTGATGCAAGAAAGTCACCACTGTTTTGGTAATCAGTAGTCCTTGTTAATGGCATATCTAATACAAGACTTACAACTTGACCTGCTGTAACTCCACCACTTATATCGACAGTCCCACCAGTAACAGTGCCAACATTGTTAACAGTATATCCAGAAGTTAACAGGGTGCCATTTTTGTAAACAGCCATGTCGGTAGATGCAAGAACCCTGAATGTGTAGGTAAAACTTGTCTGTGCGCTACCTCCACTATCTTGAGCAGTAATGTCATTTCTTGTTACTAACGCCGATACGGTCATTATTTTGTCCTATATTTAATTTGCCAATTATACTATTTTATGGTTTATAAATCTTCTAAAACTTCCATTGGGGTTTCTGCTGGAGCCCACCAATAGTCTTGGTTATATTCGCGCATTCTATTTGTAGACATACGATTTAAAGTATTTTGGTAATTAGGGTCTACTGCTAATCTCCATTGATCGAACATACTGTCTATAAATAATTGCGTTTGCCAAATTCCCGGCATGGCTCTATCAAGAAGTTTAACACCCTCACCTAAAACATTAGTTTCTTCACCTTTAACAGCTTCATACACATTTCCAAAAGTTAAATCGCTAATATCTTCTGCTAAGTCAATGCTTGGACTGCTTAAAAATGTGCTTATTGGTCCCCCACTGCCATACCTAGAGTGATCGACTAGCAAAGCATCAGCTAATAATGCTCCTGCTCCACCTCTAATAAATGCGTCTTCCCAAAATTGCTGATTGTCCATTTCTAACGGTTCTCGGCCTTTAGATAATTCAGATAACTGATAACCTGCCGCACCGAATACAGTTGAACCTGCCGCAAAACTACCAAGATAAGCTACTTTACCTCCTAAAGTTGCTTGGGACATTCCTCTAACCCAGTGTTGCATCATTACTGATATTGGATATGAAGTAATTTGCGTAACCGCTCTGACAGTTTGCCCTATTACCGTTCCTCTTTGTGTTCCAGCAGTTGTAATTGATTGAACTCTTGAATCAATAGTAGGTGTTGCAAACTCACCTTCTTGCACAATCATTGCATGAAATTTGTTACTAGGGTCTTTTCTTAAATCTGCAAACTTATGACCTTTAATAAGAATAGGTTTTGTTTTTCTAAACACATCCCAATCTTGTCTTGTAATACCTGCATTAATTAATGAATCTTGCAAACTGTTATACAAACCACCAACAGATGATAGCTCATCAAATGATTTATTAAAGTTGCTAACTAAAGCCGCATTAAACTCCATACTAAATGCTTTTTTAATTCCTTGTGTCCATGCCTCTAAACCAGAAGCTCTCAATACAAACTCAGCAGTTTTAGCCGCCCATCCTGTTCCATAACTGTCAGCAAATCTATTTCCAGCATGAGCGCGACCCATTGCAGTATCTACTATAAAACCAATTCTAGATAAATTTTCTCGATATTCTTTACCATTAACAGCTTGTTCTTTTAAATTAGATATAACTCTTTTTAAAACTTTAGTCCCGCTAAATCCATTGTAATATGCAGTAAGCGCGGCAGTAGGAAGATCTGTGACAGAGCTAAACAAAGCACCACCAAGATCAGCGGCAATAGTTATGCTTTTAACTGCCTGAATACCATCAGCTAATGAAGTAAATTCTCCAGCATTAATTTCTCCACTTACTGTTTTATATAAAGAATCTGTCATATTTAAACTAACTTCTAGTTTAGATTTAGACAATGGTTTCTTTTTAATAGTTTTTTGTAATTTATCTCGCTCAATAGCTTCTGCATAATTTCTAAGTCCTGCATACATATTTTTTGGATTAGTTCCTAATACTTCAACTAAAGCTATATCGTTAGCTTTGCTTTGTATGTGGTCAGTAATTGTAGTTAATATGTTTCCTTTACCAAATTTGTTTTGATAATCAATGTATGTTTCAGCATTTTTAAAATATATAAATCTTCTTTCTGATCCTCGACGAGACAGTTTAGTACCTAAACCTCTAGGAGTAACAAAACTTTTTGCTTTGTTCATTCCTCCGCTGACAATAGTGTTATAAACGCTTTTAAGACCTTCTATTAATTGTTCGTTATTTAATATATTTCCAGCATCATCAACCATTTGAGATCTGTCTAATTTACCATCCATCATGTATGTAACATATTCATCTTCTGTTTTAAAAAATTTACTAACAGCTTTCATGTCATGGTTTTGCGGCAACAAAAACTTTTCATTCTTAGGTATATATCCACCTACTTCATTAAATTTAACACGCATATTTTCAAGAACATTAGTATATTCTTCATTAGCTTTCATTACGTCAGCATCATCAACTTTATTGCCATATCTAGCACGAACAAATGCATTTTCTTTAGCATTATTATTAATTACTCCAAGAGCTTTTGTTTTAAACAGTTGCAAACCAGTTGCCCACTGTGAAGCAAACTGTTCCGTATACACTCTTTGTAACATATCAATATTGCTGTAGTGAGCTTTACCAGCATTATCTTTTCCTAACAAAGCTTGCAGTCCTTTAATTGCTCCGTCAGGATGTGAGTTTATATTCTCAATAGCTTTTGCAGTTCTAATAGCATCAACAATTTTTTCTCTTTTAGAAATAGACAAGCGAGTTACCAGATCTTTAATAACTGCTTCTGGGTCTTGAGCTTGCTTAATTTGTTCAGCAAGTTTTTTGTTTATTTTTTTGCCTTTAAGGGCCTGATCTATGCAGTAATTAAAACTAGCCAAGTGAACACCTCATTATTGACTCTAAACTTTCTAGCTCATCATCAATGTCTTTAATTAACTCTTCAGCATTAACGCGCTCAATACTATCATCAGCCCCTTTAACAAAAAGCATTTTGTTTTCTAGTCGATTATAATCGACAATTTCTTGATTATAATTTCCTGTTTCACCAATATTATCTAATGCTTGTTTTTGCATAGGTGTTACTTTAGCGGCAGGTGCAGGTGTTTTTTTTGGCTTAACAAAATCTTCAGGACTATATGTAGCTTTATTAGCTCGCTCAATATAATCTTCATTGTTTCTTAAAATTAAAAGATCGCGGTCTATGTTTTCTTTAAATATGTCTCTAAATACTTGATCTATATCTTGTTTAGACATAAAAGGGTTTGATACAAATCGTTCTCTTACATTTTTCAAATCATTTAATTTAGCTACATCGTTTGTTTTAGTATTAGAAATTTCATTATCTAAAGCTTTTACAGCAAGATCTTTAGCATCGTCTAAAGAATTAATTAATTTATTGCTGTATTTAGCGTAACTTTGCAATGCAAGTTCTGCCGCTCTAAATCCTTTTTGCAATCGTAAACGTTGTGCTGTTTTTTCTAAAATAAATACTGATTCTCTTTCAGGAGTAATAGGTTGAAGAATAAATTCATCTAATTTGTTTTTTGCAGATGTAGGCAATATTCCTTGTTCTAATCTACTAATTTCAGATTGAGCTTTTTTTGCTACATCAGCTCTAGATAATTCTTTTTTAACTCTATTAATTTGATTTTGTATTCTTGTTTTTTCTGCTTTTTGAACGCGTTGTTTAGCAACTCTAGCCGATTCACCTTTTTTAACCACAACATTTACAGGAGGTTTATCTGCTTTTTTAAGATCAAACTCTAAATTTTTTAATTGTCCTTGCAAACTTTTTACTTCTGCTCTACTTAAAGTTTCACCTGCAACTCCTATAAGTTTAGATTTTTCAGTTACTATTAATTGCGCTTTAAACTCATTAATATTTTTAGCTGTAGGCATGGCACCAATTATTGGTCTTGATAACTCAGGGTTGTATACATACCCAGCTCTAGGGAATGGAGAATTATTAGCTAACGCGGCACTTGAAACATCAGCAGTTTTAGATAAATATCCAGCAAGACCTTCTGCTCCACCACCTAATATACCTGCTGTAATTGCTACAGTTCCAATAGCTGTTAACGCATCTTCCACTTCATAAGGAGTGCCTATTGTTTGTTTATGAGAATAGACTAAAGGCTGTATAGCTAACTCTGTAACAAATCCTATGCCAGCAGAATTTCTTGCGCCTAATCCTACTCTAGCTAATGTGCTTAATCCTTTTGCTGTAGCTCCAGCACCACCAAACCCTAATGTAGCTAAGTTAACAGGATCTCCCATATAACTAATCATCATGCCAGTCACTTGACCAAGACCACTGCCTCTTTCCATAACGTCTTGATTATATTCATTTCGTGATGCTATAAGTTCTTTACGTTCGTCAAACAATTGCCTATCAGTTTTAATTAAACCTGTGTCCTCAGCAAATTGGTTGTAATCAAAGTTTCCATAAACATCAGTGTATGCAGTAAGATCAATAGAACCTTGATTTTTAATATCTCTTAAAGCATCAACACGGTCATAATACATTTGATTATTGTAAGCAAATGAAGTCGATCTTTCATTGTCACTTACATATTGATAACTTGCTTGAAAAGTATCAAAGAAACTAGGATCTGGATTATCATAGTAAGCTTGCGGAACAGGAGCTAATTGCAAAGCTTCTCGATCACCAACATTAGATAAAATAGGCATAATTAATTCTTTCGTATACTAGAGCCGGGAAACAACGGAATGTCTCTTGGCGTTCTAGCCATACTTGGCGCTCCTGTTGCAAAAGATTCAGCATATTCTTTGCTTAATTTGTCTTTTTGTTTTTCTGTTTCTTGCGGATCTACCATACTGTCAATAATTGATCTGTTTACAGTAAATTCTAGAGGTTTTAAACCATCAAAAATACCAATACCTCCATTAGGTTGAATTAAATATCGATCGTTAGAAATAGCTTTTATTTTGCTTACTTGATTTATTAACATTAAATCTTGATTTAATTGTTCTGTTGTTTTTTCTTGTGTAGATAATTTTTGCAATGTTTCTGCATCCATATTGTCAAAATAATTTTCTAGCTCATCAGAAGTAACATTATAAGGCAAAATTGTTTTATAATTTCTAATCTTAGGAACATCGCCAATTACAGATTTAATTGCTTTTTTAAAACCATTAGTTTGTGAGTAAGTGCCTTGTCCAGTTATAGAAGCATACACTGCTATAGAAGCATCTAACATATCTCTATAGTCTTGATCTGGAATAGTGTCAGATCCTACTTCATTATTAAAAATTCTTTCAAACTGCGAATTTGCAGTATCTGAAAATTTTGTAGCTTTTTCATTTAAAGCAGATTTGCCGTCAAAAATTTGTTGTCTTACATCAGGGTTAGGATGTGCCGCACCTTGGGCATACACGCCTTGATTTTTGTCAGAAAATTTACCCCATATAAATGATTCAGGACCATAAATATCAGCTAATTTACTTTGATCTTTTGGAGTCATTTTAGGCCATTCACTAAGTAATAAATTAATTTCTTGATTACTTAAAGTAGGAACTAACATTCCTTGGTGTTGTGTTGCTATTTCAGCCTGTTGTCTTCTTTGTAAAACTTGTTCTTTTGTAGGATTTAATACATCAATAAAAGTATTTTTTGCAATTCCTTGTTGCACAGAAAATCCAAATGCATCTTTAGTTAATTGAGTTTGCAATTGTTTTTCCGCACTAATCATTTGACCAGCTAATTCTGCTGTTTCAGGGATTTCGCTAGCAGTAGTTAATAGTTGTTGTCTTTCTTGTGCAGTACTAACAGTATAAATTGCTACTTGTTCTGCATTTGCTAATTTATTTTTTTGTTCTTTGGTTACAGCTAATGATTTTGCTTTAATAAAGTCTTCGTCAGAAACATTTATTCCTAGTGAAACTTGTTTTGTAACGCCATTAATAAAATTAATTGCTTCATCTGTAGCTACAGCATTTGCAGATTTAATTAAAGAAGAAGTTTTGCGTAATTTTTCTTGTTGCCTGTTTATAAAAGAAGACCATTCATCAGAATTATAATTAGCGTGTATTTCTTTTTTTAATTCTGTTAATTTTGCATAAGCATCTTCAGAGCTTTGTCCTTCAGCAATTCTATTTAATTCACCAGAAATTTTGCTTTCGTAAATTGATTTTTTTAAATCTAATAATCTTTTTGATTGTTGTTTTTTTTGTTCAGGTGACAAAGCACTTACTGCTTTAATTCCTTCTTCTAATTCGATAACTTGCGAGCTAACATCTTCTCCATTAAAACTTTGAATTGTTAAATTATTTGCTTTTAATGTTAAATTTTCTAACTGTGTATTAATGCTAGAAGCAATATCATTTTTACGCTCAGTAGATTTTAATTTTTCAGTAACATTAAAAATTGTTTGTAATAATGAATTACTAACAATTCCTTGATATTCTGGGCTAACTGTTTCTATTACACCTTTAGCATATGCATTTGCTTTTGTTTCAAATGCTAATGAATCATTTAAATTGTTATCACGCAATTCAGTTATTTTTGCAATATTATCGCGATCAATATTTGATAAATATGCGTCAGAAACTGCTTTGTTATGAACAGTTATTTCTGCATTATATGCATCTTTGCCCCAGCCTAAACCAGTTTTCATTTCTACTTTTTGAAGAGTTACTTCTCCAGTTTCTGGGTCAACGGAAGTTGCTTCATCAATAGCCTCTTTTGCTTTTAGTGGAGCTAGTTCTTCAGCCTTAGCTCTTCCAAACTGTTCAGCAACACCAGCTACAGTAGCCCCTAATCCTGCTAGAGCCTGCATACGTCTAGCCGCAGAGTCATCTACCCCTGTAGGGCGAAACTGTCCGTAAGCTTCAATACGTTGTTGTCTAGGTCTTCGAGCCATTATTCTTTCCTATGTATCAGTTATACAAGCGAGTCTGCAATTGTTGACGTGCCTTTTAACAAAGTAGATGCCGCCCCAATATTGGCAGTTCCTCTAGCCATTTTAGCTTGTCTTAATGTTTGTGCTCTTGATAATCTTTCGGACAATCCTATCATTCCTTCACTTGTCCCTATTGTTTTAGAGCCTGTTAATCCAAGACTAGCAGGAGTGCCTTCGCCTTTTAATTGAGATGTAGACATTCCAACAATGTTAGATGCAAGAACTTTATTTAATTGGCGTCTTCTTTCTAGTTCACGCCCTTCAGCCGCAATCTTTTCTTGTCTAGCTTGCTCTTCTAATGCTTCTTCTTGAGCCTTCCCAGATTCAACTTGACCATAAACACTTAATGCTGTTCCTGCCGCAGTTGCGGCTATTGCTGTACCTACAGCGGCACTTCCACCACCTAATGATGCTAAAGCCGCTATTAATCCAATTGCCATTTAATTATCCTCTACCTTATTAATCATATTAAGATGATTCAACCTCGTACTCTATTGCTTGTATATGGAACGGTGTAGGATTAGGTACTGTAATCTCTGGTTGTACCTCAATGTTCCATCCATTGCCACCATTGTTATCCTGTATGATACCAGTTTGTTCAGGTAAGTTAGAGTCTAATGGTGTGTTAGCCGCATCACCAAACTGCCTAATAGCGACAGGGTTGCCATCAATCTGAACACCAGAACTTTTATACACTCTTAGGTTCATACGAGTTATTTTCTTTTCGCGCATTTGATTTTGACCAGCAGGGCCAGACGTATTCAAAGGCATACCTTTTATTTTAGGTGTAAAGTTAAATCCAGCTTCAACATCTACAATGTTTCCTGAAGCTCTTATAAAAGTTTCTTCTTCTGAAGTAATAATTAGCTTTCCATTATTATCAGTTCCAGAAATAGGTTGTACTACACGACTTGGCAAAGTAACACCTCGTACTACAACGCTGACAGTAAATCCTGTTAAATGATCTGTTTGTAAAAGAACTTGCTGTTGTCCGTCAGGAACTAAAACTCTGTCTATAATTTTTACGCTTGAATCTAATAAGTAATCAAAGTCCCACTTTTCTACTGTGTAAGTTGTAGTAGTATCAGTAGTTCTTTTATTTACTAAGAATAAATCATTGTTAACAACAGATACCGATACGGTTTTAATAGGGTAAGCAGTCCCAGTATCACCATTAATCCACTTGGTAAAGCCATTGATGTCTTGTGATCTAAGTGTGTTTAACACGCTAGAAGTTCCATCTTGGTTAACAATAAATACCCAGTTAGCATCTTCAGACAATGAGCCAGATAACACCCCTACATCAGCAGGAGTATCAATAAGATGTGAAGACAACACAGATATGTCTGTACTGTTATAAGCATCTTCATTGTAGTTATACAGAAAAGATCGTAGTGTTTTGCCATTCTGATCTACAAACAACGTAGAACCATCTACAGATTTAACCTCTAAGTAAGAAGCTCCATGCTGTGTTTGTGACTGTACGGAAATATCAGAAGGTGTACTACCATTGACTACGAACTCAGCACCAGCAGTAAACACCTGTAAACCACGATCAGGGTTAATATCTATTATCTCTGTTAGCTGGCGAGAAGATATTGTAATAAATATACCTTCATCATCATCACCTTCTTCTGTAAAGAAATCAAAGAATGATCCAGACCTAGATGCAAACAAACTTTGTAGTTTAGACTTTGTACCACCAAACCATAATCGTCCAGCATGAAACGCGGCAGTTTTAGGATAGCCTCTTGTGTCAGACCAAACATCTTCTTTACGTGGAACGCCTTGAGTAATATTGCTAAATGCTATGGTATTAGTAGGAGTTGCCGAATCTGAAGTTGCAAATGCAGACCACTCTTGAAAGTTTTTTGTAGACTCTCCAGATACAGTAATAACAAATGCAGAGTTTCCTCCTGTAACAGCAATACCTGTGTCACCAAATATAGGCATTTCTTGCAAATTCTTTTCAATATTAAATGCACTAGATGCGGCACTTCCCGTTAAAGTAATATTTTTACTTAGCACACCTTCAACATCTATTTGAAATCTATCTCCAACACTAAAATTACTAAGGGTCATAGTTGTGACATAGTTTGTAGGAGTAGGGCTAGACGCATCGTTATAATCAAATTGCGGAACATTTAAAAAAGGAATGTCATCAATAGTAAACGTAGTTGTATTTGTGTTTATAATTCTTTTAGGAGCGTGATCCTCATGGAACATTAACATGACGTTTTCTGTTTGGACATCACGTACATCTGCGACTTCTGTAGATTTAAAAGGTAATGGTAAATGAGCTACAGGAAGAAAATTAGCCGTTTGATCTGTTACTCTATAGATAGCCATATTGCCATAAGAAGGAGATGTATCAGCACCTCCAGTAACAACGCATAAATAATGTCTGTCTGTCTCAACGCTAAAGTCAAATGTCTTAACGTCAGAAGCATCTGATGTTGCATAAAGAACATTAAACTCACTAAGTTGAATTTTTAAAGTTCCTAAGTCTCCAGTGTCACCAGTTCTTATTATTCTAAAATATTTAGCAGTAGAAAGATTAGATAATTTAATTCGTATAGATTGTGCTTCTGCTGTTACAGTCAAAGTCTTCGAAGTAGACCAACTTGCATTGTCAGAAGAAGCTTGTATTTTAAATACACCAGAGCCAGTGCCGCTTAACTTAATGTCTTTAACATCAATAAACTTACCTAAAGAACTTTGCCCAGCAATATTGTAAAAAGCTACAATGTAATCAGCTTCAGACCCAGTGCCTAAATCCTCAATGCTAGTTGTTGTAAGCCCTACGGTCGCAGGATTAAAGTCATTGATATTAGCTACTGTACCGCCTCTTGGCATAGACGCAGTAATCTCTGAGCTAATAAAAGGTTTGATTATTTTTTCTGCTGTATCAACGTGCTGTGTTCCTGCTCTGCGCTTTAACCCACCCTGCGGTACGATAAGAACATTCTCAGCAGTCTCCATACCCTGATAGTATTGATCAAGGTCTACACGCCCTTTTAACAATGGCGATAATTCTCCGCTTACAAAAGAGCTTTGTAAAAACTTTGACTTCGCCATAACTAAAACCTTACATCAACAAAGGGACGATCTACTATAGGAGTTGTTGGATGTTGTTGTGCATCTGTAAATCTAGCCATACGAGAAGCATTTAGATACTGTCCTGCGTTTGCTTCCATAGATGCGGCACTGTCTCGAATAGATGGTGCAAAATCCATAGCAAGTTTATATTCAATCATCTTGCTAAAGTAAACAGGCCATTCGGATTCGGGTGCATTGTAAATGTAATCAGCATACAACGCGCTTTTAGTATTTGAATACAGCTTATCGCCATATAAAGAATAAGGTACTTGCGGATTAATCTTAATAAGAAAGAGTAAATCAGAAGGTAGTTGGTAGATAGAACTCCACTCAGTGCCTACTGGATCTCCTGCTGTTAAATCTAGTTGTGCTTTTTTCTTTGCGAAACCCCAGCGATATTTGGTTAGCTCGCTTTGTACAATATTGTCATACAAATTATTAGCAACAGTTTGTGCGCGAGAATTGCCTGTTAAAGATGTGATAGGCAAATCACCAATTAAAATTAAAGCATTAGAGATTAGCTGGATTTTAGTTGCCATGATAGACCTTTATGTGGAAAGAAAGGGGGGACGAACCCCCCAATCAGTTTAACAGTTATGCAGTGATAACATCACCAGCCGCCATAACAACAGTAGTTCCGTTGTTAGACTCAACGTATGAAATACGTCCACTTGGAGTGCCACCAGTAGTACCAATAACAATCATTGCATCGCCAGCATTTAACTCATCTTTTGCGCTAGCAAAGTAGTTTGTATCGGCAACAACAGCAGAAGTTGCATCCGCAGTTGAGTATTGCCACATACTTCCACCTGTTCCTGAACCGCCAATGCGGCATAAACCTGATCTTGCAAAAGCCATAATAGCTCTCCTTATACGTTATCTTTATATTCTACTTTGATTAAACCGCTAACATCGCGTACAACAGATCCAGCTTTCAACATTCCGTTACACAAGAATGAAGTTCGCTCTGGCACGTAATCAACAGAAGTCTTCATATCAATACCAATAGCAAGGCCAACAGCATCACGATGGAAGAAATATGAATCAACAGTGTTAGAAGCAACAGTCAAACCACCTTCAGAACGATCATCAAGAACAACAAAAGTAAATCCAGCTAGGCTGTTAATGTCACCAGTTACAAGTGCTTTAACAGTTTGGAAATCAGAAGATGTTGCTTTTGAATCATCAAGAAGACCACCCAATCCTTTTGCGTTAATTGCCGCAAACAAATTAGAGTTAGGAACGCCTTGAGCCCGTAGTGAAACCTGTGCTTCAACAACTTTAGCCATGCTCAAAGCGGCAGAACCGTGAAGAATAGTTGTAGGAGAAGCGGCATCCATAGCATCAATAACGAGTTGGTCACAACGACGGCCAAGAGCCCCAGCGATAGTGTCTGCTAGTTCTTGCTTCTCGTCGAAGTTAACTTCAGCTTGGTCAAATATATCAGTGTATTCTGGAGCATTCCAGTTTTGTAGAGTAGCAATAGCGAAATCAAAACTTACGTCCATAGGAGTTACTAGATCAGAAGTAGACTTCTGGTTAGCTAGACCTTTACCCATGTTACGGAATTTGTAAGTGTCACCAACTACATTGTTACGTACAGTAACGGCAGGCTTCAATAGCCCTTTTGTTGCATAAGCGTGCTTTACCATGCTGTCAAATTCAATCGACGCTACGGCAGATAGATTCTTACTCATAATAGTTTCCTCGAAAAAGAGTAATAATAAAAAGTTTTTTCAAGGTTTAAGCTGAGTACCCAGTAAAATTGGTCAGCATTCAACCTAAATTTACTGGGCCTTTTAAGAAAGGGGTATCCAGTGCATGGATTATACACCTTTTACCCCATGTTAATCAATTACCTGAACCACCCCACGCTTCCATCATTTTTTGAATCTTGCGTTCATGGTCTATGTTGGTACTTCTAAGGAGTTGTCCTTGTTCATCTTTCTTAAACATTTCAGTTTCAATAGATTCCCAAGATAGTCCTTGAGGGTTATGCCCACCTTCCATTGGAAGTTTAGCAGGAGCAGTAGCCCTAACTAGCATTTCAACTAACTCAATGGTATCAGCAGTAGTTACTAAGCCTCGCGCGTGTTCATAAGTTTCTGGATCAAGGTTATTTTTCATAAACCCTTCAACAGTCTTAATTCTTTCTTGCGCGTTATCGCCTAGTTTAGCAAGTTCTTCTTCTTGACTGACTTCTTGTACTGCTTGTTCTTGTGCAGTTAATAACTCCCATGCCTCACCAAATGCATCAGCACTCATGTTAGTCTTGTTAGCAAAGGCTTCTAGTTCTTGGTACAGAGCATCGTCTTTTTCAATGCCTTCAGGGGGTGTGTATCCATCTTTAGGAGCGCCTTTAAAACCACCAAACTTCTTTTCTAGTTCAGTATAAGCTTTGGCTTGTTCTGCAACAGACTTGTACTTGTCTGCTTTGTACCACTCTGGTGTATCACCTGTACCCTTAATGCCATCAGTTAGAAAATACTCTCCATCACTTAGAGTAGGTTCGGCTTGATCTAGCAGGGTGTCGCTGGCTGGTGCGGCCTGTTCTTCTGACATAATGTAATCCTTAAATTATTTCGGCTTGTTTCATTTGATTAATTACAAACTTAACTACGCCAGCCTCCCCATTATGGTAAGCAGATTCGTAATTAATGTTTTCTGAGCCAAAAGAAGTATCATTCTCATAGACAAACCTTCTGGTCAGGTCAGCTAAGATACGCGCTCCATCGTCAGTTGTAAAGACTCTATGATATGATTTAGCTAAGTCAGCCGCATTCTGCTTGCGAATACCTGCTTGTTTTTTAGCCAGTGCAGGATCAGAAATCTGGTCAATATTTGACCAACTCATTGCAGAGGCATCGGAGCTTGTTGTTTAATCATTCCAGCTTGGGCCGCTTCAGCACCAGCCTGTATAACTTGTGCTTTTTCAGCAGGTGTTCTAACTAGCTCTGCTGGCATTCCTGTCTTAGATGCTACCCATGTGCCAAAGTCTTCCTGCTTAAATCCAATAGATGCTTGATCTGGACCAGCATTCTGTAAGACAAACTGTACAGCTTGTTGGACATTGATAATATCTTCAGCATCTTGTGCTTTAGCCAAAGGAGACAAGAATTTGATCTCTATATCACGACCATCTAACTGTAGTGGCTGGAGTAATCCTCTACGAGTAAGAATGTAAACAACTCTTTTAAGAATAGGGACAAGAACTTCTGTCTGTAGTCTACCAAATGCAGAGCCTATTCTTTTAGCAAGCTCTCTTGACTCAATAGCTACTTCTGTTGCAGAGCGTACAGCCCCACTAGGATCTCTTAGATCATTAAACAACGCACGTTTGATAGACATTTGTAGGTCTTGCATCTCAAACTGCGCCAATGCAAGGTTAGCTCCTGTGTCTAATCTTTGTATAGACGGATTAGATGAGTTATTAGAACCAACTGGAATAACAACCCCTGGGCTTATAACTATATTGTATGGATTAGTTACGCCATCATCGGTTGCTGTGTACAT
>Ga0181406_1000255_pt1 | contig 20715 bp, 26 predicted proteins | sample 29SPOviralmetaG_FD_130135 | JGI IMG/M metagenome (GOLD analysis project Ga0181406, IMG submission 130135) | Marine viral communities from the oligotrophic San Pedro Time Series (SPOT) site, San Pedro Channel, CA, USA - 29 SPOT_SRF_2011-12-20 | ecosystem: Environmental > Aquatic > Marine > Strait... | reverse complement strand
ATTTTAAAAATTAAGTATTCTAATAATTATTAAGTATTAGAATAATAAAAATATATTAATATTTTATATGGAAGAATGGTTAAATAGGTTAAATAAATTATATAAAATGTTAAAAAAATTACATTTTATTCATGTAATACAATTTATTTTAGTAGTATTAGGCGTTTTAGCAATTTTGTATATACTAGCTTTGCATGTGGATGATAATAAAGGTAGAAAAATAAATAAAGAGGGTTTTGTATCATCGCCTAGATTTCCAGATGCTCATCATTCCTTATTATTAGATAGCATATTTGAAAGAGACAAATCGGGTGTATTTAAAACATTTAAAAATCAAATAGTTAATTTACCGGTTTCATGTGTTGGTTCTTATAATCAAAAAACAAATAATCCCACAGATTTATCACCTTGTGATGGTAAAAATCCAAACCCAAACATGTGCTTATATAGTAAAATAAAAAAAGTAGATAAAAAGAAGGAGCCGTTTTGTCGCCCAGGTAATTCACCTAGTCGTGTAGGTTGGTTTATTACGAATTAGCGTCTTCGAAAGATTGAGTTCTCACTTTAATAACTAGTGTATTATTTTTTATAGAAGGACTATTTTGTAAATTTAATAATTCTTTTGTTTTTGCACTAGTTTCTTTTAATTCGTCTAATTTGACAATTTTCTTCTTTTTCTTTTTTTTTTGATTAGGACGTCTATGTTGATATCCAGTTTTTCTTTCCTTTAAAATAGTGTTCCATGTTTCTTCTAATTTGGGATAAACATGGTTAAACCATTTTTGATTTCTTACAACCAATACACAAGAATATTTTTCCATATGCCAATAGATATTTTTTATCCATGTAAGTTTTTTATTATCATCTAATACTTTATCATACCATTCATCAAAATCTTTTTCATTATCAATATTAATAGGCATATATTTATAGATAGGCTCTATTCCATCATTTAACATTACAATAACGCCTTTTAGTCTATTATCGTTGGTTTTATTAAAAGATAATTCATCTTTTTTAAATATATCATATGTGTCATATTCTTTAAAGCTAGTTTCTAAGAAATCACATTCATCTAAGTCCCATACTTCCATTTGAAGTTGCATTTGAATCCAATAATCTTTTTTTGGAACACCTGTTATTTCTCTAGAAACAGGATTTTTTATTTCGACAGCTCTACCATATCTGAGATTACCCGATTTTACATTAATTCCATCTGGTGAAGCTCTAAGAAAATCAAATTTCTTATGTGAAATACAACCGAATTCGCCTACGATAGTATCATGTTTGTTTTCATATATCATTATAGATAAGGGTTCATATTTATGTCCATTATGAAAAGGAGAATTGATATTTACACCACTGACTTTTTTTAAAGGAGCGCATTTTTTATAAATTAAACAATTTCTATTGGATTCTGAATCAAGGGCTTTCCATATGCTGCTAGCAGTTAAACCACCGTATCTAAATTCATACCATGCATCAGTTCTTTGGTCTGGTTGTTCTTTTGTTTTATAATATTTTAATAATTTATTTATTTTTTTATTATTTGGAGATTTAATGATTCGATTATCTAAGTAAGATCTAGGATTATTATGTCGCATAAAATAACAATATATAGTTTCATTAATAATTTTATGAATATCTATATCAAATTCAAAAATGATAGTATGATAAGATTCTATAATAATATTAAATAAATAATCGTAAATAATATTGTTAAATTCGTATTCTTTGTAAATTTCAATATTAGAATTTATATATTCATCTAAAAATATATCAATAGATTCTTTTAAATCATCACAATAAGACGAATTGTCGAAACAATTTTTTTCGACCTTAATAGTGTTTGTAATATCTTCTAAATCGGATAAATCATTCCAAAATGTTTTCATCGAATTGATATAAATAATATAATATTTTTTATATCGATTTTAATAATTAGTTATCGTATTTAAACGTTATTAGTTTTGCTTTTTTTCTTTTTTCTCCTTCTTTTAGGTGCTAAATTTTTAAGAGTAGAACCTTTTTTATCAAGATTTTTCAATGTAAATTTATTATTTTTATTATTGTACAATAATCCGGGAATATTGGTTATTTTACCATTTTTTATATCATAAGTTACATCTCTTGCTCTTTGTAGTTTTTTTCTTTCCATGCAACGTTTTAAGTAACTTTGTAAGTTCTTCTTTTGAATTTTATTATAATTATTTTTTGTTGTATAGACATCAATATATTCATATATTTTTTTTAATTTTGTTCCAGCGCCTAATTTACTCCATGGTTGTGTTTTATTGTATTCTTTTTCTTGATTTAAAAAATTATTAATGTCGCCAATTTGTGCTGTTGAAATATCTTTAACTTTCATATTATTATTAATTAACATTGTTTGGTATTTAATATTTTTGAGTTCAATACAATCATCATTTTTTTTTATAGTTTTTTTTATAGTTTTTTTTTGAATTTCAACATTTTCATTTTCCATATATATATATTGTGGAGAATAGTTTATGTTGTTTTATATATAGATATTATATGACAAAAAAGATTTTAATTACCGGGAAAAGAAATATAGATAGTTTTAAAAAAGAAAAAGGTTCAAGAAAGGATAGTGAAAATTGGAAAAATCTAGAAAATTTTAAAAATATGGATATGTTTAAACAGACTGAATTATTAAATAAATTATATTTGGAGGAAGATTATGAAGGTTCAAAATTTGTAAAAAAAGAAATAAAGAGGAAAATGAGAAGTTATAAAGGTCAAGATGATAAAAAAAAAGTATATAATATAGATTATTTCATAAAATATGATGAAATAATGGAAAAATTAGTTGTTTCGAAATTGAAATGTTATTATTGTAGATGTAATTGTTTATTAATGTATGAAACAATTCGAGAGAAAAAACAATGGACATTGGATCGTATAGATAATAATAAGGGACATAATAATGATAATGTGGTTATATGTTGTTTAGAATGTAACTTAAAAAAAGGCACTAAAAATGATACACATTTTAAATTTGCAAAGCAAATGTGTATTGTAAAAAAAGATTAATTAATTTTATTGGTAGCTATTTTGGTATATAAATAAATCATAATAGACCATATTAAAACAACTAATATTCCTGTTTTCCAAACGCAGGCAATGGCAGGAAATAATAATAAAAACAGAATAGGAACTAAAGCATATATAATATAAACTATACAATAATTTCTAACATTTTCTTTCATTTTTTTTTTATATTTTGAAAATGAAAGATATATTCCGAGGAAAAATGGTTCAAAAATTTGTCTTATGTGAATAGGGGAAGATTTCATAGTTTTCGAATTAATAAATTTCCAAAATATAGTAAATAATGTGCCTCCTATAATAAAAGTTGTTAGAGTATTCATATAATATAATATTATATAATTATTAAATTAAATATAAATTAAAAATTAATGGATATAATATAGTAATATATAAATTATGTCAAAATATGTAGTTCATGTATGGAAAAAGGGGGAAATGCAAAAAACGAAAATAAATGAAGATCAAAATACATCGTTTTATTTGGGAGAATTAGAAACAGAAATGATAATGAGGTCACAATCAGAAGAATTGGTAAAATCTAGTTTAAAAAAAAGCACATTATCGAAACGTTTATCAAGTAGAGATAAAGTAGGTAATATATCAAGGAACCCTTATTTAATAGGGAATAATTATTTAGAAGATTTACGAATACAGGATACATTTTTGAGACCAAAAATAAGCGGTTTTGAAGAACCAAAAAAAGAATAAGTAAATAAGTATTTAAATAGTAGGTGATAATAACACTTATAATGTCATCTAATTTACAGACACAAAATAGTTTATTATTGACAAATTTAATGAAATTTTATGAGAAAGATAATAATTTAGATAAAATATTGAATATTATCAATGGTGAATCTAAAATTTCATTGAGATTAATAGATTGGTTTTCAACAAATTATAGTAAAAAAAATTTTGTAGTATATACATTAAAAAACCATGAGGATAAAGCATATAGATTTAAAGTTTATATAGATTACAAATTAAAATTAAAAGCATATTCGAAAAAAAGATTTGATCCATTTTGTCGTTGGGATAGAATAAATATACCGTATAAAGAAGATAAATTTATTCAAACAACAATAGGTCAATTGAATTTTTTTAGATGGGTTTTAGAGAATAAGATAATAGATTACATAGAAAAACATTATGATGAAATAAATAATGATATGAATAAAAGAAATAGTTCAACGAAAAGTAAAAAGAAAAAGGATAATAAAATAAAAACAAGAAAGTTAAGAGAAGAATTGTCTGTATCTGCTTCTAAAAGTATTAAGAAAGAAGAAGTTGAAATCGTAGTATCATTTAAATAATAAAATTTACTAATTTATAAATAATATTATATAATTGATAATATTATCTAATAGAATAATATATGAAGATACTTTTAATCATTGGAATTATAATTATATTTGTATTACTATTTTTTATTTATAAAAAAAGCAGGGGTGAAGATTTAATGGATTTTAGTATAAATGAAGGTTTCAATGCTGAAGAACAAGTGCCTTATGATGATCTGATGATTTCCGAATTTGAAATGGATAAATTAGGTGGGGATCCAGATCCTTTATCAATTCAAAATCCAGAAGAAGCCAAAGTAAATATGCCAGACCCGGGCTATGCTTATGACCCTGATGTACCAATTCCAATTTCGGATGAATCTTATGAACAAAGTATAGAAAACAAAAATAAATTATTAAATCAAGCAAATGATTGGGTTGATGAAACAGCGGCATATAGAACACAAGGTCAGGGAAATTTATATGCCGATAAGATTAATGACCCTGGAAATAATATGGCAGAACCTCCAAAAGATGATAATGGAAATGGTATAAGTGATTTTATTCAATTAGATAATCAAGGTTCTAAGATGGATACAAGTTTTTTAGATGTTCCTGATAAAAAAGGATTAGTTGCTAAGATGGAAGCACCTGATGAAAAGGAATATGATAAGTTGGCTCAAGATTTCGAAGTTACCGGAGATGAAGATTCAGCTCCAAGTAGTATGTTACATCAGAAAACGTTTTCAGATAGTGGTGGTTCTCATCATAATGATACAGATGTTGGAAATAAAATTACTAAATGTGAAGCGGTTCGACATTGTGGAGAATTAGACGACGGTGATTGTGGATTTTGCGCGGACGATGGTCATGGTAAATTTTATTATGGATTTGGAAATAAAGATGGACCAATAACAAATGTTTGCGCTGAAAAGAAATGGACAACTAATAAAGATCAATGTATGGAATTACAAGATAGAAAAAAGTGTGCTGAAGCAAAAGATGATTGTGCTTTTATACCTCCTTATAAAGATCCTGATGGTAATGATTTATGTGGTTATTGTCCAGCTACAGGAAAAGTAATACCTATGACAAAAGATAAAAATGTAAAATATGGTTCAAAAGGTAATAAAAATAAATGGATTACTAGTGATAGTTGTCAATATGATTGGCAAGAACTAGGTTTAAAATCGCCTTTATTACAAACTGATGATTGTGCTGCTTTTGCTGAAGCAAATCCTTGTATTACACCATATCACAGCACGGGTATAAATCCACTTAAAAAGGGTAGCGCTCATTCAAAAAAATGTTTAAAAGATTTATGGGAGAAAACGTCTGGTTGTACAGGTGAAAAACCATATAGTGTAACATTTGATGACTTAGTAAATAATAAAATACCTGATATAATGAATACTAGAAGAAATTATAAGGATATCCAGAAAGATATGAAAGCGACATATACAGATATGCTTAATAATGATGGAGTCACCCCACCACGTTCAATTGGAACCGTTATTAAAAGTTCTATGTGGTGTGATAATAAAGAGAGCGATGCAAATCCATGTGATAGTAAATATCATGGAACAGGAAATGTAAATGATGATAATCGTGAAGCTAGGGAATTATGTAGGGAGAGAGTGTGGAGAAATTCTGGTTGTGAAGATGCTGGCAAAGAAAATCCTCAATTTAAAAAAGAAAAAGGAAAATTTCACCCTGAATATACAAAGATATTGAATGAATCTTCGGATGAATATAAATCACGCATTATGGATTTGCCTGTAATAGCAAATAAAAAAGGTTCAAAAGCAGATTATCCTAATAAAGTTAAGGCGTCTCAAGACTGTTATGGAAGAGACCCTCCTCCACGTTCAGAAGAATATCCCGGGTTTTTTATGAATTATACACATAAAACTTCATATGGTTCTGTAAAATTATGGGGTTATTTGTATGAAATGAACAATCAAGGATTATGGCAATTATTTTGGGTTGCTAGAAAAGATGGTTCTCGAAAAATAAATAGAGAACAATATAGAGCAAAAAGAGGCGATAATGAACAAGTTAAAAAGGAAAAATATGCAAATCAAAGAAAATATTTTGGTTGGCCGGGTATTCCAGCAGAAGATATTAAAATGAGTGGAGCAGAGAAATATATATCTATTGATGACATGGTATTGGAAAAAAAATGCGATGCGAATGAAGAAAATCCAGTATCGTATTGTGGAAATAGTTGTAATAAAGTATTATCAGAATTAAATGATAAATTTCCACGTCCTCAAGATTGTATTGTTAGTGATTGGAGTGGTTGGACTGTGTGTTCGAAACCATGTAAAACTGACGGGTCAGCTGGTAAAAGAACAAGAGCAAGATTTATAATTGAAAAAGCAAAAAGAGGAGGACAAGCTTGTCCTACACAAAAAGGCTTATTAGAAGAAGAAGTGTGTAACAATTTTGATTGTTATAATAAATCCTTTGTTCAAGAATCATTTGGAACAAAAAAGTATCAAAAAGCGGGTGTATTTGATGCTAAGGGAAAGGTTGGGAGACATTTGGTAATAGCTCATAGCACTTATATTCATGTTCAAGAAATAGAAGTATATAATGATCGTAATAAAAATGTTGCATTAAAAGCAAATGGTGGAACAACAGCAGCTAGTGATTTTGGATGGGGAGGACCACCAAATAAAATGAATGATGGTGGTAAAAGCGATCATCAAAATTGGGCTAATTCAGTTCATACACATCGTGGCGGAAATAGATGGGTTCTTGTTTCTTGGCCGAATGATGAAACAATAACAAGAATAATAATTTATAATAGACCAGATGGTTCTCAAACAAGATTAAATGGAGCAACAATGACACTTTATGATAGTGGTTGGAAAGAACTTGTTAGTTTTGATTTAAACTCAAAAAGAAAACAAATTTTTCATTTAGGAACTGAAAATGTATTTAATCATGGAGAAGATAGTAGTTGTAAAACAGATAAACTACCAATACAAGCTACTGACCAAGAAATATTAAATAAAAAAAATGAAATGTCTGGTAATAAACCTAATAATGTAGGTGAAGGAACTTGTTTTAAAAAGGTTTTTGAAAAATCAAAAACAAATGCCAAAGGTGGAGATTGCGATTGGTCATCATCATATTTTAAATGGTATGGTTGGGGTTCTCGTAATTGGTCTGTCGAACAATGTGCTCAAAAATGTTTGGATGAGCCGGGTTGTAATCGATTTACATTTGGTAAATCCAATCGTTGGGGTGGTTGGGGATTAGGTTGTCGTGTATCTAAAAAAACAAGAGGCGGTTTTTGTCCAATAACCACAGATAGGTATGCTGCCAATGGTTGGTCATGGTGGGGTAACAGTAATTATTGGGGCGGAACAGTATATGATAAAAAAGGTAAAACACCTATTAAACCCCATAAATATATTGGTGATTTCTTAGATTCTCAAAGGTGGAATTGGTATTGGGGTCCTAAAATGGGAAGTGGAAGTTCATATAAAGGTCGTGTAGCTAGATGGGGTCCGGGAAATGATGCTATGATGTGTGCTGATAAATGTAGGGATTATAAATACTTTGGCTTACAAGGATGGGGAAGATGTTATTGTAGTAATAAAACAGGAACTGGAACACAATGTCACTCCGCACCTAGTAATTATAGATGGCGATGGTGGGAATGGTATTGGCCATGGGGTCCTGCTCATTGCAATCAGTCTTGGGTAAATCAAACGCCGTCTAATAGAGGTAGAAGAGCATGGTGGTGGTATTCATGGTATGGTGGTTATAGAACCAAAGTATATAAAACCCCAAAAGGTCAAGAAGAAGATATAAAAAATAATAATTTAGACTGGAAAAAATGTTCCGATGAAGGAGGAATTTGTAATTTGACTGGAAAAGCACCAGATAATTCCGAAACATATATGGGGTCAAGAGGGAGTGGTTATAGAGGAACTCAAAATAAAACACCAAGTGGTAGAACTTGTCAAAATTGGACAAGTGATAAATATCATAGAAGAAATGGTGTAGTTAAAAAGAGATTAAGAGATAAAACGAATGGTGTAGGAGACCATAATTATTGTAGGCAGGCTGATAATGACAGTAAAATTTGGTGTTATACAACAGATCGAAGAAAACGTTGGGAGTATTGTAATCCAAAAAAGGAATGGGGAAAAGGAGGAGGTTTAGTTAGATATGGAACTGGAGATAAATGGACCATGAAAGGGTTTGAAATAGGAAATATTACATGTGATAATGCTACATTTGGTGATCCGGCTCCTGGTCAGAAAAAACGTTGCGAATATAAAAAATATTAATCATATAATATTTACAAAAAATAATAAATATTATATATATGATGACAGGTTTTAAACAAGTTTTAATATTTATTGGAATGTTAATTTTAACAATAGTTGGAGGATATTTATATAATAATAATAAAGAAACGTTTCATATATTAAATGATAAAGGTAGATATGGTAAATTAAGATTAGGAAGTTTAAATGCAAAAGATTGTCAAGATAAGTGTGCCCAAATGAAAAATTGTAAATATGTTCAACGACCTAGAAATTTGGAATTATGGGATGCCGGACAATGTGATATTTATACAGATCCTTATCAAATGAAAGTAGGAAATGGTGCTATGGGAAATAATAGCACTTGGAGAAACAAAAATTGGATTGAACCAGAACCACCAAAATACATAGGTTCATATGGTGGTTATTCGTTTCGTAGTAAAAAAGCTGCTGACGATTATTGTAAAACAACAGCAAGTCAATCAACGGGGAAAAATTTATCTTTATGTCATAGTAGTCAAGTTATAGAACATAAAGATGGTGGAGAAAATGTGTGTAATAGTGGATGGACATTAGATAGAAAAGGATGGTGGCAAGGTCGTTTTAGAGGTTGGGGTTGTGGTTCAACATCACAACGATGGAATTATTGGTCGCCGGGTCCAAGTTCGGCACATTGTTGTGAAAATATGCCAGAAAGAAATTAACGCATAATATATTATTATATTATATAATATATTATATATATGAAATGCGATAAATCTGCTATTTTAGGATTAATTATACTCATAGGTTTTTTTATAATATTAAGTATGGTATTTGTTCAAAATAAAGAAATATTCAACGATATATTTAATAATAAAGAAGGTTTTAATGTGAATGATGTGAAGCCAATTGTCACTAATGAAGATAGAATTGAATATACGGATAGCGTGGTAAAAAAAACGTATGTATCAAATGCAGCAACAGCGGCGGCTAGTGGAACAGAGGCAAAAAAGGCGTTTGATGGTGAAGATTTGGGTGGTGGTGGTAGTCCTATAAAAAGTCAAGTTTTAAAAGAAGATGATGATGGTAATATAACTACAGAAAATAAAGAAGAACCCTTACCTGTCCAACCACATCCAATAGTAGGAGAAAATGAAAAATGTATTCAAATAAATAAGGCTTATCAAGATACAAATAACGCTGTTAATTTTTGTAATTCTTTGGTTGGAACGAAATGTGGGATGTGTTTATATCCTGACGAAGGTTCAGCAAGAGCAATGGTAGGTAGTAAAGATTCAACTGGCAAACTGATGCCGCCAACTGATTCTTGTTCAAATTTTAAAAAAAATTGGAGCCCTCCAGATAAAGATATAAGAAATACTTGTAGAAGACAATTGGACCGTTTGGTTTGCGAGGAAGTTAAAGAATGTAATCAAATGACGGGAAGAGCACAATCTTTATGTGCATGGTGTCCAGTTGAAGGAAAAGCGTTTGTTTATGATAAAACCCATAAAAGTAAGTGGGAAAAAAATAATGATCATAAAACTATAGTAAAATATTTTGATAAAAAAAAGAAAAAAGAAGTTACAGTAGAGTTAGAAGGAGAATATGTTCCAAAATATCCAAAATTAGATTCGTGTAATTGGCCAAAGGTAACTTTAGATAATGGTAAAAAAATAAATTCATGGTTAGGTTGGAGTAAAGGAAAAATAGATAAATCAAAAGGATTTACAGGTCCAATGATAAAAGGGATAAACGATTGTCAAAAATTAAAAGCAGATTTCCCATGTTTGGTTCCGGGTGTATTAAATAAAGGTATTCATTCGGATGAATGTAAGCAAAAAATGTGGGTAAATTCTGGTTGTGATGAAACTAGTAATTATAGAAATAGATATAATATTGCAAAAAATGAATTTGGTGAAGAAAAAATGAAAGAATTTCAAAATATAGAAGAATCAAAAAATGCGAATGGTAGAAGATATGAGTTTAGCTATATAAATATGTATGATGTAATGAGAAAGTTTCCGGAAAAAGCCAAATCAAGAGATTATGACGAAGCTAGATTATATAGAAGATTTTGTTATAATAAAGAAACAGATCCATGTGAGGATGATTATAAAAATGCAGATTCTAATCCAATAATAAAAAGACCGGATGATTGTTTAAATAAATTATGGAAAGATTCTAATTGCACAAATGGTAGATATGCTCCTAAAAATTATACAACATATAATAATAAAAATCAACTTCGCAATAAACAAGAACATGACCAAATTCAGTATAAAGAATCCTCTAGTTGGGTGGAAAATCTTTACAATGATATTTTCTCCAAATCGGATAAATTTGAAAAAGAAACGACAGCAGAAAAAATAAAAGATCCAGGTCATATGGATAAAAGTATTTTTTGGCAGGAAGCATGTCATGGCGAATTGTCAAAAAAAACAAAAAAAATTATAAAAGATGAAAAACCTTGCTGGAATGATTTTGTTCATATTATGTCAAATGCCCATGATATAGAAATAAAGGAAAATGAGATAATATTCAAAAAAGATCCGATTGGGATAAAAGATACTTATATGTCCGATAATAATCAAATAAGAAGTGTTATGTTGGGAAATAAAAATGGACAAAATTGGGGTAATAATAAAAGTATAAAAAAGGAAATGTATGAAAAAACTAATTTTCCATATTGGAAATTTTTTACTCAAAGTTCAACAGTTTATAATTCATTATATACTCTACAACATAATGGTAATGTAGAAGCAAATTTAGTTTTAAATGAAAATGATTGTAAAAATTTTGCAAAAGAAAAACAATATAGATTTTCTACTGGTAATTGGTCAGGCGATCCACCTAATTGTTTTATTTGTAAAAAGGGAGTGTGTCCTCATAAATCAGAACAAAATATGGTTTTTTGGAATAGAAATAATAATAATAATACATGTGGTACTAATTCTTATCAATGTGTGAAAAAGATAGGAGATAATTCTAATATTGATAAAATGACATGGGACGAATTTAAAATGGTATTAGCGGGTGATGGTAAGAAATTAAAAGATTTTGAAAAAGTTACAGATGACATTTCGGTTAGACAAAAAAAAGCTTTGGAAAGATATAAAAAAGACAAGAAGTTTGGAATAGGGGGTGTTACTAGTCCAGCGCCAAATGTGATAGTAATGGATAAGAGAACGGATTTTACTAGATTAATGAATTTATATCAAATCAATCCAAAATGGACGGCATCTAGACCAATTAATGGTAAATGTCCTGATTGTACATTGGTAGCATGTGGTCAATGTCAAGAAGGTTGTAGTAAATCAAGTTGCCCTACGGGGAGTAGAAATGGTTGTGGAAATAATAATGAAGGGAAAAGTCCTACGCGCTGTGATGTTCCAGAAGGAAACGTTATTACTAAAAATATGTTTTTATACGGTTATGGTCCAAATAAAAAACAATTTCCTTATTGGGAATTTATTAAGGTAGCGAAAAGAATGGGTCAAAAACCTTTTCAACAACAATAAGAATAAATAATAATTTAAAATTATTACTATTTATTACATTAAATGGGAAATAAACAAAGTAGTGTGAAAAAAGCTAATTTTGAAGATATACAACAAATAATTAAAACAAATAATAATTCTTTATTAATAAATACATTAAACACTAATGAACAAAATTGCTTAATAAAAGGCACTATAGCAATAGATAAAGAAGAAATGATAATAAATAAAAATTTAAATAATTTAGCTATGAAAATTATAGTTTATGATAAAAATTCATCACAAGACCATTTATATAAAAAATATCATCAATTAATAAATTTAGGATTTTATGAAGTATATGTTTATCCGGGTGGATTATTTGAATGGTTATTATTACAGGATATATATGGTTCAGAATCATTTCCGACATCAACTCAGGAGCTAGACATTTTAAAATTTAAACCAAGGTCGGCGTTTTCAACAAATTATTTAATGAATATAGATTAATAAATATATTAATAAATATTTAACAAAATGGATGATGGTCTATAAAATATTTATTAAATTCTAATTCTTCATTTGGAATATATGTTTTTATAAAAGTGTCTATAGATTGTATCCATTCATCTGGTATTATATCATCATTTAAATCTTTGTTACCATCGATTGTCAAAACATTTTTTTCATTTTCTAACCAATTATCATGATAGTCATTACATTTTTTTAAATATTCTAAAGGAACTCCTTCCTCTTCTATTCTTTTTCTTTTCAACACTCTTTCATATGCTTTTTCAGGAGTTGTTTTTATATAAATATATCCAGTGATAGGATAATCTTTTATAAATTCATCAAACCATTTTAAATATACGTTATAATTTAATGTATTTATAACATTATCATTATGTAACATTTTACAAAATACATTTTTATCACTACAAATAGATCTTTCAGTTAAAATAATAGCATCGCGATGACTATTTAAATTTTTTAAAAGAGCAATTCTAGAAATAAGTGTTGTTATTTGAAATGAAAAACCCCATTTTTCTTGGTCACAATAATAATTTTCTATAAGATTTATATTGTTTTCATCTTTAATAGATTTCCATTCATCTACAGGTTCTTGTAAATAAATAACATTGATATTATATATTTTAATCAATTCTTTTTTTAGTTTTTTTATCAAGGTTGATTTTCCCGAGCCAATATTTCCATCTACACTAAATATGTAAAAGACCATTTAATTATAATAATATACGTTATTTTAAAATCGATTCGATTCTATTTAAATATATAAAGATAAAGTACATTAACTTATGGATCTAAGACAAACCAAACTAACTAAAGATGAATGGGATTTTTTGGAAAAACCAATCCCACAAAGCGAAATAGAAATTTTACAATTGATAAAAGATGCCAGAAAAAATATTAATGTTTCATTTAATAAATCATTAACATTGGGAAGTTTTATGAAACTTGAAAATAATGATGATTTTCATACTCATCTGTATGATTTATATTTCAAAAAAAAAATAGATAAACTAAATAAAAAATATAATATAGATTTTTCAATACAAAAAAAGAAAAATGCAACATTAAAGAAAAAAGATTTAATTAGAATTACAAATGGTTCAAAAAAAATATCAGAATCTATAGACTTATATGAATATTTGCTTATTAAAAATGTAGAATTATTTTTAAAATCATCAAAACCTGAAAATTTAAAATATTATTATACATTGACACAATTATTAAAAAATAACATTTATAATATTAATACTTTTGTGTTAAACTATGTTAAACATATTTTGGAAACAAAAAAAAGAGAAATAAGTATTGTAAATCTTATTAAACGGGCATATGATTGTATTGAAAGAAACGATACCATGTTAAAATATAATGATGTAAAACTATATCCTCATCAAAAAGAATTAATTTCGACAATGAATAATGAAAAGTCTTGTTTAATTTTGTATCAAGCTCCAACGGGAACTGGTAAAACCTTAACTCCATTGGGTTTAAATAAAAAAGTGATATTTGTTTGTGCTGCCAAACATATCGGTCTTCAATTAGCAAAGGCATGTATTTCTAGAGAAATACCTATAGCTGTAGCATTTGGATGTAATGACGCTAGTGATATTAGATTACATTATTATGCCGCAAAAGATTTTGTAAAAAATAGAAAAACAGGAGGTATTTTTAGAGTTGATAATAGTGTTGGTGACAAAGTAGAAATTATCATATCAGATATTCAATCTTATTTGTATTCTATGAATTATATGTTGGCTTTTAATGAAGAAAAAGATATTGTTTGGTATTGGGATGAACCAACAATTACACTAGATTATGAAGAACATGAATATCATGCGATTTTGAAAAAAAATTGGGAAAAAAATAGGTTATCAAATATAATTTTGTCTTCGGCGACTTTACCATGTGAAAAAGATATATTTCCTATGATTTTAAATTACAAACAAAAATTTCCAGATAGTAATAAATATGAAATTATAAGTTATGAGTGTAAAAAAACGATACCTATTTTAGATTCGACGGGAAACATAGTAATGCCGCATTATAATTTTGATAATGTTAAAGAATTGAAAAAATCTGTTAAGTTTTTAGAATCAAATAAAACAATATTGCGTCATTTTGATGTAACGGAAATATCAAAATTTGTAAGTTATGTAAATAAACATAATTTAGTTAATGAACGTTATAATATTTTAAATTATTTTGACGAAATTGGCAGTATAGATATTATTTCATTAAAATTATACTATATTAAGCTTTTATCTAAAATAAAACAAAAAGACTATGAACAAGTAAGAGATTATTTGATAAAAAAACGTAAAAAAGAGTATGATTCAACTATAAAAATTACAACGTCAGATTCTTATACATTAACGGATGGTCCTACCATATTCTTAACAAATGATGTAGAAAAAATTGCCAAATTTTATTTAAAAGTAAGTAATATACCTTCTAGAGAATTAAATAACATAAATGATATTATTGAACATAATGATATTTTGAGAAAAGATATAGATAAAATAGTTATGGAAGAAGAAGATAGAGTGAATTCAAAAAATGAAAAATCATTGGATAAAAATGTTAAAAATAACACAGAAGAATATAAATTAATAATGGATTATAATAAAAAATTGGAAAAATTGAAAGGACAGATAATAGCTGTTGAATTAAATTCAAAATATATACCTAATAGAAAGTATCATTTTAAAGAGTGGTTAAAAGAAAAAAAATATGAAAAATACGAACATAAAATATTTACATCTGACGTTTCAGAAGAAGTTGTGGAAGAGATAATGATGTTAAGTGTAAATGATGAATGGAAGATATTATTAATGATGGGAATAGGTGTATTTTTAGATCAATCAGAAGAAAAATATAACAAAGATAAAAATACTAAAAAAAATTACAAAAACTATTTGGATATTATGAAAAAATTGGCAGAAGAACAAAAATTATATCTGATCATTGCTAGTTCGGATTATATATATGGAACAAACTATCAGTTTTGTCATGGATATCTAAGTAAAGATTTATTAAATATGACACAAGAAAAAATGATTCAAGCATTTGGGAGAGTTGGTCGTCGAAGTCCTCAAAAAGATTATTCTATTCGATTAAGAGATGATACAATAATAAATAAGTTATTAAATGAAGAAGAAGATAAAATAGAAGTAGAAAATATGAATGAATTATTTGGTATGTAAATATTAATTATTGGATTATAATTAATATTATAAAACTTTTTTTATACAATATTATACGAACTTTTATATAAACTACTATAATTAAATATTTATATATTACATATGAATTTGTTTTCTACATGTAAAATTTCAGTAGTATTTGCTTATTTAATGGTAGTGTATATATTAGCTAGTGTTTATTATTATGTAAGAACGCGTCCAATAGGGACACCATTCAGAAATTCATTATCAAAACGTCAATTGGTTATAAAAGAAAAAGCGGTTCAACAAAGAAAAGAAATTTTTTACCAGGGTATTATAGGTGCTATAATTGCTATGGTTATATTTAGACCTTTTAATAAATGTGCAAAATAATTATTAATCTTTATAAATATTAGTATATTGATACGAACCTCTTTTTGGAACTAATCCTTGTCCTCCTTTTCTAAGAACCCATTCATCTTCAATGGTTTCAGTAGGTTCCCATTTTTCATACTTTGTTCTACCTACCTTTATTTTATTTTTTTTCATCATTCTTACTGCTGGTGTATCTTTTCCAGCTTCATAATCTAATCTATTTTCTTTTCTAACTTCTTTTCGTTCTCTCCATGGGGATTCATATTCATCTCCCCACTTTCTATCACAAATATCTGTATTCCAATGATGACTGAATGGTCTTGTTCCTGGCGTTCCTTTACTTCTACCTGAAGAACAAACTGCTCCAGCATTACCAACTTTTCCATATCCTGCGTAATCGTCGTCGTCTGACATATAAAAAATATATTGTAAGTATTGTTTAAATATATTTTTTACGAAATAGTATTAAGTTATATTGTTTTTTCAAAATGTTTTTTTGCAAATTCATATCCTTTCCCCCCGGGTGCATAATGTTTTTCTAAGTATTTTGGCCAAATAAAATAATTCATAACAAATCGATTGATTATTTTCTTTTTTTCACCTATAATTGCTATATTAATATTTTGCGTAATGGTTTTTTGTGTAAAGGTGTAATAACCTCTCCATGAACCAAATCCATTATACTTTTCTTTTTCTTTTTTAACAACTTTTTTTACAATAATAGGATATTTTGGAAATTTTTTGTGAAATTCGGCAATGACAATACCTTCATCTGGACCACAACTTTGATACCATGGTTCTTGAGCCGGATTTCTCAAAATCATAGGATCAGTATATATAATTCTATTCATTTTATGGTATTATCATTAATAATATAAAATGATTCGATTTTCTAATCTTCTCTATCAACAGTCCATTTTTCATTTTCTACATCAAACATATTTTTTATTACTTTGTTATCATTTATTATTTTATCATCATAAATAGATGAACCGTATTTTGGATAATAAAGGTCTTTTCCATTAATTTCGCCTGTTTTATATTTATCAAATTTATTATAAAATGTATCTTTGTTTAAATCGTCTGACGTAACTTCTCGTTTATACGACCTTACTTGACTAGCAAAAGGGCGAAAAGTTCGATGAAAACCACAGTTTTTTAAAATTAGGCTAAACATTTATATATAAAACAAAAGTTAATTTTTTATATATAAATTTGAATTATCTTTCAATGGTTGTATATTTTTTATTTTTTATGTTTTCTTTCACAATATCATCATAAATTTTATGTAATTCTTTACATTTTATAGGTTGATTTTCTACTTTATTATCATTATGTAATATTAAACATTGTCTCCATTTAATAAAGGCAACAGTCGTTTCAGAAACAGTATAATTTCTTCTCATTAATATAATTGATTAACTAATATTTAAATATTTTATATATAATACATTTATGAGCAAACTAAAATATTTACAATTAAATCCTATTCATAATGGTTTTGAAGAATGCCCTATGGTTTATGAAGATACTCCTTATTTGGATACATTTTATCATGAAATTCGTTGGTATCGAAAATTAATACCTATGAAATTATATATGAATAAAATGATAACTAATCACGGTGATAAAAAAGAATCCTATATGGGTATATTAAAATGATTTAAATAATAAATTATTTTAATAATAAATGACAGATAGAGTCAAGTTTAAAAATGTTTATGAAGCAGAAAATGCTATTCAAGATTTAATTAAAAATGATAATAATTGTTCAGCGCATTTTCGTTATGAACGTTGGCGTTCTAATGGAAAAAATAAGCTAAGCATAGTAACTTATAATCCTAAATCAGAAACATCTTTTTTATTACATTCTATTGAAATGGCTAATAACAATGATATTGAAATATATGAAAATATGTATGATCATATTGTAAATTTAAAAAAAACATTGGAAAAAAAAGATAGTCCTTATATTCATTATAAAATTTCGTGGTGGAATAATGTTATTAACAAAACAGAAATGTCTTTTTTTTATGGTGAAAATATAGAACAAATATTAAGGAAATTTTATTTTGAAAAATCAAAAAATACAACCATATATAGTATGCAATTAATGCCACAATCATAATTGTTTATAATGATAGATTCTATCTTGATCATTACATTTTTTATCTTTTAAAAGAGGTTTATTATAGCGTAACATATAAACAGCAAACGTATAAAAACCAAAATAATAGGATGCTAAACATGCTATCATCGTTCCCCACATATATAAAAAAATTATAATTTAATATTCAGAAATTATAATTAATTAAGAATTATTATACAAAAGTTGATCCTCCACGAAGTCGAAGCACCAAATGAAGGGTGGCTTCTTTTTGGATATTATAATCCGATAGAGTGCGCCCATCTTCCAATTGCTTTCCAGCGAAAATCAAACGTTGTTGATCGGGTGGAATACCTTCTTTATCCTGTATTTTTTGTTTAACATTCTCTATAGTGTCTGATGGTTCTACATCAAGGGTAATTGTTTTACCAGTAAGCGTCTTCACGAAAATTTGCATCTTATATACTTTAATTTACAACTCAATCTTTAAATCGATTTTAAAAATTATATTGTACTTATTTTTTAGAAAATTTAAACCATAAATAACCGTGATATAACACCACTAAAGAACCTAAAGACGCAATTACAATACCAATTATTTTATGAATAGGGTTATCATTTACTATTTGGTAACCTGTATAGATAAGTAAAGAACCAATTAATATATGAGTTAGCCAAATGGCTACTCCTGGAATTCCTCCAAAATATCCCATTTATATATATATAATTAATATAATCTATAGTGACTAGTATGTTGAATATCCACTATTGCCTATATATCTCCACCAATGATTATCGCTTTCTCGTTTTATTTTAATTGTTCCGCTTAAAAAATCTTCGAAAATCCCACTTATTGATATTTCTGGATTACCATTTCTGTCTTGTCTAACAGAATAAAAATCATAAAATTCATAAAAATCATTCATCATTGCTATATCTGGATGAAAAGTATCTTGAATTGTATAATCAGTTGGTAATAATTCACCATTGTCATCATATATTTCTTTAATTTTTATAATAAATTTTTTTGTAGGGTCATTTTGTATATATTCTCTTAATAAATGTTGTAATTCGCTTTCATTAGTCCATGTTATTCCATTGTCACATGTTCCACCACGTTTTTTTCTTTTAGATTTTCTCTCCCCTTTACGTCGTTTATGTGTTTTTCTTTTATTAGATTGTTTTTTTCCGCGTTTTTTCTTACGATATTTCCTTGTTCTATGATATGAACGTTTTGCCATAATATATATTTATGAGATTTATATTATGCTAAATATTGGACTAACTTAATGTTGTTGTTGCTGACGACGGCGTTGTCTTTGGCGCTGATTTTGACGCTGACGGCGACTGTTACGACTTCTATTTCTTCTACGTCTGCTTTGTCTCCTGTTTTGTCTTTGGTTTTGTCGGCTACGTCTGCGACCACCACTCATACGACGGGTTCTACGCGATCTGCGAGATTTTCTTCTCATAGTTCTTGTCATTATAAATAATGGTGAGAAATTATTTTTTTTTTCAAGAAAATTAATCACATTTTCTTTTTTCTGTTCGTTGTTTATTTCTTTTTTTCTTTCTTTTTTGTGTTTTCCTTTTATTTTTTTTCAGAAGACGTTTTACAAAGGCAGCTCTATACAATCTTCTTCTCCCACCTTTAGTTTTTTTACTTTTTTTCTTTTTTTTAGTTTTTTTACTTAATTTCTTTTTTTTACTTTTATTTTTATGACGTTTTAATAAATGTTTTACGAAACTATGTCTAAATACGCGTTTTTTACCACCGTTAAATATTTTTCCAAGTGAAAGGCTCATATATTATAGAATAAGATATTTACTAAATATAATTGATATATTTTTCTACGCATTTAATATATGAATGAATATTTAAGAGAGTTTATTATTAATTTTTTGATTGGTGGTGGTTTGATTGCTGGTTGTGGTTTAATTTCTCAATTATATGATGGTGGGTTAAGTGGTATGGTTTATAGTTCCTTACCAATTGGACTGCTATATTTACATATTTATATTTTTATGAAGGATGGTCGAGCGGAATCTACTAAATATGCTTTGTTTTCTATAATAGGTGGTGTGTTGTGGGTAGTGATCGCATATTTTATTTATTTCTTTAATAATTTACCTTTACATGTGAATGCGCTTATTTCTACTGGATTGTATATATTATTGGCTGTTATTACTTATAGTTTTTTCGATAAACAATTGGAATTGGATAAAAGAGTGAAAACAAATGATTTTCCTTACATGTATCAACCTCCTAAAAAACAGAAAAAATAAAGATAATATCTAATTAGATTTAATTAAATATTATGTTAATTAACGGCGTCTTCTGCTTCTTCTTCTACGACGTGATTTTTTTTTACCTTTGCGGCTTTTACGCGATTTTTTACCTCTACGTGATTTTCTTTTACCTCTACGCGATTTTCT
>Ga0181406_1000254_pt1 | contig 20734 bp, 36 predicted proteins | sample 29SPOviralmetaG_FD_130135 | JGI IMG/M metagenome (GOLD analysis project Ga0181406, IMG submission 130135) | Marine viral communities from the oligotrophic San Pedro Time Series (SPOT) site, San Pedro Channel, CA, USA - 29 SPOT_SRF_2011-12-20 | ecosystem: Environmental > Aquatic > Marine > Strait... | reverse complement strand
TACGTTTGGAATTGTTGTTCTTGAAGTAATAAATGTCTGTGTCAGTTTACTACAAGTATCCTTAAACAAATTGATGCTATAGTTATTTGTATTACCAATCATTTTGAAGGTAGCCCGTTCTTTGTATATCTGGCCCATTTGTGACCAATCGGGATTTCTGTTTAAGTAGAGGTTAGTAATAGTACACCCTCTCTGCAATTCGTCTTGGTAGAAGTTATAGTTACCTGCACCATTAATAGTCATACTATCAAAGTGAGTATTTGTGCTAAAGTTTCTGCTTCTCAACCAGTCATAAAACATATAGTGATGAGTGTGAACTTCAGGAATTCTGACGCAAGGACAATTATCAATGTATTCTGCTACATACAGTCCTAATCCTTCGTTTGGACCAGAAGCACCGTAAGTCGAACAGTGTCCATTTACCATATTGATACCAAGTCTAGCGGCAGTTCCTCGGGTCGATGTGAAACTCCCGATATGTCGTTCTTTCCTAAACAATACATCGCCATATCCTTCGCCGATTGTAAGTTTTTCCAACTTACCTGCGGTGCTACTACCATCGAACCATTTATTGTCACCAGTTGTTCCACCATAAAGACATTCTGTGTATGGCCAAGTTTCACCAGACATTCCAGACGCTCCGTCTAGGAATGCATTTTGGATTTTGTCAAAAACTACACTGTCTCCTGCTTTTGGCCAAGTTGCAGGTGTAATGAAGTATTGTGCAGGTGGGTCGATGTGACCGCCTTGGCTTTCTCCGCCTTGGTCGTATTCGTCATTATATCCACCAGTTCCGCCGGCGGGAACTGCCCAGTTGGCCGCAAGGTTCCAGTTGTTTTGTTTACCAATAAAGTGTCTATTGTCGTGATTTAGACCAAGTTGTAGGGTATTGGCGGACGTACCTGTCATTCCCTTTTGGCCTTTCCAGTAATAAATCTGTCCCATTTACGCTCTCCTGATGAATGGTTTCGGATAAGTATCATTCGATGAATTATGTATACTCTATGTATGCATATGACAAAGTGGCTAATATTTTGTTTTTATTGCAAATGACAGCCACTTCTCTTATAAATATTCTATGGAATGAAAGTAGTTAAATTCTCGTATCTCTTAGCAACTATACTATGTTTAACAAGTTGCGCCGCAACTGCACCTGTTCCTCCCCAAAAAGAAATAACCAAAAAAGCACCAGCGACTCATACTTATCTGGATGAGTTTCCGTTTGACCCATATCCTTTCGTGGGTGCTATCAGTCATTCTGATGGTACGCTGATAGGAAGTGCAGTTGTAATTGCACCAAACATTCTTCTTACCGCCGCACACGTTACCGAAGGAAGAGAAGATTTAAAGTTTGTCGAATATGATGGTGATGAACACTGCGTGAAAGAAGTAATCTACTACCCAAGTTATATTCCCGAAACTCTTAAACACGACATCGCAATCGTCGTACTTGAAACCGAATCAGACGAACAACCAGTTGAGTTTGTAGAGACTACATTCAAACGAATGAATTTGGTTACCGCAGGTTACGGAACAGGGAAAAAACGATTCAGTAACTACGGAGTGTTCTGGTACTATGGTAGACTCATAGGAACACCTCAATTTATGATTATGTTGCCACTTGAAGGAACTATGTGGTTCGGTGATTCTGGTGGTGGAGTGTTCACCCTCGACAACAAACTAGTAGGAATTATGTCGTACTTCCAGGCAACTCGTTCTGGTAAGATTTACGAAAATGGTTGTGCAAGTATCGAATATTACAAGCCTTGGATTGAAGGGATAGTGGAATCGAAGACTTTCTGATACTCTTAATATTCATAATCATCATTTTCTTCCCCCTCGATGAATCTGAATAAATACTATATGAAAGAAACTTATGGACATTGGAATAGTTTACCTCCTGACTTCAACCCTGACGATTGGTTTGGTTTTGTCTATCGAATTACTCGTAAAGACACAGGAAGAAAGTACATCGGAAAAAAACAAATCCATTCCTATCGAAGAAAGAAAGTCGCAGGACGAAAGAATCGGAAACGAGTAGTCACTGAATCTAAATGGCGAGAATACACTGGCTCTTGCGATGACCTCAACAAAGAAATCAAAGAACTGGGGAAGGAAGAGTTTACCTTTGAAGTCCTGAAATTATGCAAGACCAAAGGTGAACTTACCTTCTCCGAAGTAGAATACCAAATCAAAAATGATGTACTCACCGCTCTACTAGAGGATGGTAGCAGAGAATACTACAACTCAAATATTATGAGCCGTTGGTTTTCTTAATCATCTCTCCAGTTTTCTAGAAGTATTCCCAAATCGGCAGCGTCTGTAAAGCCGTCTCCGTTTAAGTCTCCTTCGGAAGTACCCCAACTGGCAAAAAACATTCCTAAGTCGTTTCCGTTGACAAGTCCATCGTTGTTGAAGTCACCGTATAGTTCTAAGTAAACACTATACTCCCACTCTTGTGTCCAAGTGCTTCCTGCGAATATTGCTTTTTCGTGATAGAAAACAATCTCTCCGTTGTCTGCACACACTTCATAGTCAGTGGAATCTTGTATTACTGTGTAGTCTCCCTGTGGAACACTAACTCGATGTCTATACTTAATTCGACGAGACTTCCCATCGAGTCCCACGTTCGTGAGTGATACCGAACCGTAAGAAATATATTCCATACCAACAATTTCTCGATTGTCGTGGTAATCAACTTCGACAACTCGGGTTTCTCTTGCTACTCCACCTGTGCTGTGTGTCCATCCGTTTGGCAACTGCTCTCGATGTACACCAAAGAAAACTAATGGGGGACGACAAACCTCCTGCGCCACCGAAGTGACGCAGAAGGCTGCCACGATAAGTGAAATGAATTGCTTCAAATACTACTCCGTTTGTGTAAAGTAAACGCCAGTGATTGGACACAACCACGGGTCGTTAGGTCCGAATACGTTTGCCTGAACGCCGTCATTCATATTGGAATCCCACATCATCTCCTCGGGACCATAGAATGACCACGGCATTCCAGCAGTTGGTGCTGGAAAGAGAGGTTGGGTTCTTTCCCAATTCTCAAAACAGTCTTCAATCTTGACGTTGATATACTTCCATCCATACTCATCGTTCCAAGTCCAAGGTCCGTCTTCGTTCCGTGTACCATCTTCGTTGAACCTATCGAAAGTAAATGTGCTATGTCTGTCCCCCAGATTGGTTTGCTTCTGTTGGAACATACAATCCTTGAATAAATTATTCTTGGCAGGACCACACCATCTCCAGATGAGAGCGACTGGACTACACTCTGGTAATCCATTACCACCCGCATTTGAAAGTTGAATATTCACCCACGCAGAGTTATGAATAGCACCACCGTTTCTTTCGCCTGGACAGGCGTGTACACCTTGTTGCATACAAGTATCGTTTGCATAGATGTCACGGAGAATAACATTCTGGTGAATGTAATCAATTCCGTTGTACTGCATATAATCGGTGTGGCATCCAGACGGGTCAAGTAGTCCGTTTGGATTGTGGTTAGTAACTTGAATACTTAGAAGTAACTGTGCGTAGTGCAACTCTAGAACATCACACGAAACGTGGTCAAGAACGCAATTACGCATAATCAATCCAGTCGTACCTTCTTGGGTGAATGTATGTAGAGTATCAGTCCACCACTGGAATCCACCCTTGCCTGTGACAAACATAGGGTCGAAGTCCTCAGTGTAGTCGTGTCCCTTGATGATACAACCATCGTACCATCGTCCACCATATCTCTTCGTTCCGCCGTTCAAGATTCTCTCTTGGTCGGTGTCAACAAAGACATCCTTGAATCTACATAGACTCTTCGTGAGGAATCCACCACCACTAGATGTGTTCTCGTTTGCAACAATCTTACAGTCTGCCGATGCAACGCCGGGTGCCGGTGTAATCGTGAAGTATCGTCCGTTGCTTTGACGGAACGAGTTCAGTGGCCAACCGCCGCTTGCATCGATAGTGTGTTCGCCTTCGAGTAGGTAGATGGTAGTTCCACCAATCTCAGCATATGGTTGTTGCAGACCAGAACGAAGTGCATCGTGAAGTCCCTTGTATGGGTTCTCCCGCGTACCGTCACCAGTATCATCGTTACCATCAGGAGAAATGTAAAGTTCTCTCGTTGGCCAGTAACCTGTGTTGTTACTGAATAGGTTCACCCCACTATACTGAGGCAGCGGATAGTTCTCGTCATAAACATCTCTGTCGAGAACGACACTCGGACCCATTGTACCGAACGCTTCTGCCGATACTGTAATCTTTGTGTCTGGGTCTTTACGAGTATCAAGAGCAAACCAATACTCCATCTCACCCGTTCGAGGATTTAGAGTCATCTCGTTGACTGTAATCACTTCTGGTGTCCAAGGCTTTTGCTGCCCCCACACACCAAGGAGGCGAGTAATTTCTCGTCCTCCCACCCCCAGACCCCATCTTTCGAGGAGGAAACTTAGGTCTTGACCGTCTACGATATCGTCGTGATTCCAATCACCTTCGTATCCTTCGCGGTTCACCGTGAATTCAACACGGTCAATGCCTTCCAAGTGGTAGGCAACTACTCCCAATTCAAAAACCCCCTTGACATCTTGTTGTGGAACAACATCGAAGTATGCCATCGGGGGTTCAGTTTCGGGAGTATACGAAAAGTCATTTTGTTGCATCGTGGCAACTGCGAGAAGAATATCAATCATTGGTATTCTCCTTATGTAAGATTTTATAGTTCTCGCCTTGAGGCCCAAACTACGCGGGCATACTATGTATGCTTATATCTTTTTGAAGCCATTTTTGATTTTCAGTTTAGCGATAATCTCCTTGGTCAAATCACTGGTGAGTGTGGAGGCGATTCCACCCGCTCCGAAGATTTTTTTCCGCTCTTCTGTGGTAAGGTGTTCCTTCATCGCTTCAATCAGACCAACAATTTCTTTCATTGCTAGTTTGTCTTTCTTTCCGTCGATGAGCATCCACCCAACAACACCAATGGTTGCCAAGAACCCTACAATGAGAACAATCAATCCTACGATTGCAATTTCTTCGAGGTAGTACTGTGAAGCGGCAGCGAATCCTACAGTGAGAACGCCAATCGCCAATACAACACCACCAAGTTTTGGATTTACCCAGAAGGTTAGGAACGCACCACCCACTAGCATACCAAACCCTATCACGAAGAACAGGGTGATATAACTGTGTAAATTTTCAAGTGCCTCTTTCCGAACTTCTCTATCAGAGGTTTCGTACTCTTTGACTAAATCTTCGAGTTGTTCTATCTGACCAACTGCGGCGGATACTCTGGCGTTTGCAGACTCTAAGTCTTCAAGTGCCTCTTCTATTCGCACCTGTTCCAGTTGTGCCTCATCAACTCGTTCTTTGATAGATTCGGCTGAGTCTTCGATACTGTCGAGAGTGGGGTCTAGATTGCTGTCTGGAGCGAGTGCGATATCGTCGAGGATGGAATCAGCATCGCTGTTGATGTCTCTCAGCGTCCCTCCTATGGAGTCTGAAGCATCTGTAATCTCTTCTGTTTGTTCTTTCTGCTCTCGTACACTGTCAACAACAGTGGAGGCTGTATTATCTGGACGATTGATTTCTTGTATCGCTTCACAACCAGTTAAGGTAATCAAAACAAAAGCCATAACTAAATTTTTCATATTACTTCCTTTTCAGATAAGCCATCATTCCCGTTCTTGAATCTCGAACAATGATATCCTTGCCTGGGTTTCTGTGTGAATATCTTCGGATGCTCTGATTTGAACCATCTTCCATATTCAACTTTCTAGACCATCTTTCATATCTGTCACGGCCGTTTATGCACTGCTGATATTCGTCGGAGGAAAGGTCGAACACTTCGACACCCGCAAACTGTTCATTCTGTTGTTCATTGTCGGCAGTTAAACCACCATCAGTTCCCTGAATAGCACCATCTTGTCCGAAGTGTGGCGAACCGCCCGCACCCATTGAGTTGGCTGGTGCTTCTTCTTTCAAGAAAGGACGAATCTGTACATCGTGCATTTGAACTTTGGTTCCGTCTTGGAACTTTACGAGGTAGGTGTCATCGTATCTACTTGTACTGCCACTGTGAACTGTCTTGATGATTCGTCCTGTTCTGTTTCCCATTTGAACAGATTTTCCAAGTAGGATACCACCTTCTGTAATGTATTCGTTAAATTGTTTCATTACTTTTCTCCAAGTCGTACCAAGAACACACTGTATCATTTACCCTGAAGAGAGGCACTCCAAGAATGGAGTCGAATGATTCTGTATTCTCTTTGACTGTTACCTTTTCCCCGTTTAGAATATAGTCGCCCTTTGTTACGACTAGATTGACTTTACCAAATGATTCGTTCATTCCATCATCAAGTTCTGAGTCGTTGTCTTTCAACCATTCCAAGAATGTTTCTTCGATGATGTTTTCATTTTCAACATTCATCTGTTTCGCTTCTTCTCTTAATAACCAGAGGGCAGCAGCCGCTCCACCCAGTCGTGTCTTACCACCTGGCACCATCGCTACTAATCGTTTAATATTGATGATAACTTTGTGAATGTTGGTATACTTGGAGCCTGCTTTTCTTACCGCCTCATCAGCCTCCTTAGACTTGATGCGTTTGCCCTTGTTATCAATGATGCCCATCTTATACGCATCCATTTTCTTCCACGGAGTCGCAAGCATTTTGATAAACTTGTAAGCCAAGTATGTGTCAACTAGTCCTAAGCCCATTAAACTTCCCTTAGTATATTCATTGCATCAAAGTTGAGAGGAATTGCAATCAAATCCGCCTCTGGTATTTCTGTTTCTGGAAGACAATTTAGATACACTAAAAATGTCTTCAGTAATGAGTGGTAATCTTCTTCTATTTTAAAGAATAATATTCTTGCTGAGTTCTCTACCCCAAATACATTGTTGAGAATTATAAGGTGGTTGAGTATTAGTCTTTCTTTTAGTGTTCCGCTGTTCTCGTATTTCTTGAATAATCGTTTTAAGTATTTTGTTCGGTTTAAATCATCGTGAAACTCATCAATGTTTGCACACTGAGGGTTGTCATAATGTTTCATCGCAAATAAAACAAAGTTGTCATTATTCAAAGGTTTCACCATCATACAAATCATTCTGGACTGCTGTTATATTCCTGGTCTGCCATTGTTTCGAAACTTTGTCTCGTATCGGGCGTCACAGTATTATCGCCAACAGCCTTTGATAGGTGTTTATTATATACAGAATTTCTGGTTTCTCTTGGTTGGAGTCCCATTCCTCTGAGTTCAGCACCTGCGTCTTTCGCCGCACTCTTCACTGAATCTGGAATGGAATCTATCTTATCTTGCTGATGCTTCTTCAGAATATCGGCAATGTCGTTTGTTACGTTGTCTGGTCTTTTTCCAAATGGGTTCATATCATTTCTCCATAGTATTTAGTTCTAATAACTCAAAGCCAAAGTTAACATCAACGGCTTCAAGTAGGGGTTTCTTTTCTTCTCCAAGAGTAAATGTTTTTGCGACATTCACACTGTAGTTTAGTTTCTCTAGGAAACTCTTTCCGACAAGAACGAGATAGTTGTTTTCAGTTCTATCTGCTAAATTAAATCTTATGTTCTTGTATTCTTTTCTTCCAAACTTTACATCAAATTCTACGATGTATCTGTCTTCTTCTACACCAGAACCAATGTTGATGTTTTGTGTTTGAATGATTGGCTTGGTAAACTTCTTGCCAAGAATCTTGAAGGAAACGCTATTTCCTTCTTTATTGATATCGGTTGCTCCGATTGCATTGACTGTTCCGTTTCCAGTATCAATCTTTGCTTTTAGTTTTCCGACACCATTAATTGTAATATATTCAACATATCCGATTTCTTTTGCTGTGTACTTCCAGTTCTCTTTGTTGAGAATGTGGTCAAGAAGAATTTTAATCAAAGCACCACTGCTAAGTTTTCTATCTGGATTATACCCGTGATAGGGAGCGGCGCCAGAACCTGGCGAACCATTCACTTCAAGGATATAGTGAGTTCCTTTGTTGGTGATATGGTCAACGCCAGCGAAGTAACAGCCTGACATCTTGTAGGCTTGCATTACCAAATCACGTTCGGCTTTACTGAGTTTATATGGTTCGGAGTCGTTACCAAGAGCCTTGTTTGTGCGAAAGTCTTTGCCGCCTTTGATACGCTTCACTGAGGCGACGATTTTACCGTCCAATACAAGGGTGCGTACATCGTATTTAATCTCGATATACTCCTGAATGATAACCTCTGTGTCCTGCTTCCAGAGAGTCTGTAGGACGCTCTTGAGGGACTCCTGAGAGTCTATCTTCATCACTCCGATACCTTCCGCACCCGTGATTGTCTTGACGATGACAGGGAACTGACCGCCGATTTTATCCAGTGCAATGTCGATGGAATCTTCGTTGTTTACAAAGGCTGTTCTGGGAGAAGAGATTTGATTTTGCTCAAGTGCCAGTGCAGTGCTTAGTTTGTTCTGGCAGAACTTCATCGCCTCTAGGTCGTTGACTGTAAACATTCCCGACTCTTGGAAAATCTTAACTAGAGCCATTCCTGCATTGTCAACCAACGCACCACCGCGAACTAAACAGATTGTGTTGTCTGTTGCGAGACGAATGTTCTTGCCTTTGCCATTGTAATTATGTACGACGAGTTCGTTGTCATCTAAATCTTTATCTACAACAAATGCGTGGTCTGTATGAATGGGGAAGAAAGTTACACCACGCTTTTCGCAGGCTTCTTCGATTCGAACAATAGTGTCTGATTTTTCATCGGACGAAGATGACTTAGTGAGTGCAACGAGAGTGGGTGTGGATGTTTTTTCTTCTAGCAACGTCAACATTGACCAGTCTACTTGCAATGATTCTCGAATACCCATTGCTTTCTTGAGTGCGTTATATAATTGTTTGGCAACTGCTTTGTTACCAACACCGCCTTGGAAACTTTCAAAGTCTCCTGCTTCAACTGCCGCTCTCATCTTGGAAGCGGACATACCCTCGACACCTTCGGCATCAGGGTCACGCTCACCTGCACTTACCACTTTGAATTCATCAAAGTCGTATCGCTTCTTTGGGTCTTTGTGTCCGATGTATGGTCTAATCTGTTTGTCAAATGCACTGACTCTATCACCACCGACAACGAGGATAACCTTTTTGTATCCTTCGTCGGATAGTTGCTTCATCATTGCAAAGGGATTTTTAATCGAATCATCATCAATGATGTTCGCTCCCTTAAACATTTTCTTCATAAAGCGAACCTTGTCTTTTGGCTGCAACGGATTCTTTTTCTTATCGTTACTGCGACTAGGATAGATTCGATGCTCCGCTCTTTCCTTACGAGCGACTCCCACCACCGCATCGATTAGTTTTTTATGACCAATCGTGGGTGGTTGGAATCGTCCGAAGGTTACAACGATAGCCTTCGTTTCTTCATTCAGAAATGTTCTGACTGATTTGCTCATTTATTCCAAGGTGCCTTAGAACGGAGCCAGTTGAATAGGGGTACACCGATAAGTGCGCCTGCACCGAAGCAGAGAATGCTCCACCAAACGGTGCCTAGTGTTTCGCTAATAAATGCTAATGTCATTGGACTTCTCCTTTTATTTGTCCCAGTTCTTTGTTGCAGTAAAGTTCTGCATTGAAAACTCTAATCTGTCCACCAGTTTGAGTGCCTTGTTTGACAGTCTATCGACTGCAACGAAACCTTCTGGGGCAGTAACTTTAAACCCGTTGTCGGTTTTGATAAATGTACCAATTCCTTTCACGGACTTTAATTTATTTATCATCATAATTTTGATGCTCACTAAAGACTCCCGCATTGCGAACAATGAATCCAGTTTGGTAGAGTTATTACTCAGATATGTAACTAGTTCTTTGAATTGAGATTCTTTACGCTTTTTTGCGGCGTCCGTCTTTACTGAGTCAATGGCTTTCTGCATCTTGGAGTTCAAGTGTGTTATGAACCCCTCCACAGATTCTGTCCCTCCGGCTCCCTGACGGATAAGACTGTTGCCAAAGATTTTGAGTTCCGAGATGATTGCGGTCTTTCCTTGAAGTTCATTGATGAACTTGCTGTGCTTGTTGGCAATCTTCCGTACCTCATTAATTCTTTTTTGTATGTCGGCTGTTTCGGATTTCGTAAATGTTGCTGTGCCTGATGTGTCTTTAAAATCAGCATCACTAAACCAAACATCCCTAGTCCTTGCAAGTTTATTTACTTGCGGGTTGAATGATGCCTTCGAATCCTTAAGCGTTTTTCCTGTGTAATTTGTATGCCATACTACTCCTATCTTTGCATTAGTTATTTCCGATGCCAAATCAGAATCTGCGGGAACCGCATATGTGATTGTGTTTGGCTGGAACGTGATATACTTGACACCATCAATAGTTTGTTTTGAGGTGTCTCCCTTAGTGAACATAATATCTCCCTGAAGAATTCCGCGAATTCCTAGTTTACCGAGATACTTCAATGACGCCTTTAGTTTAGGAACGAGTCCTGGCGCATCACCGTGGTTCTTGTCAATGTCTGCGTTTGTGTAATTAATCTTGGGATTAAGATTAAAGATAGATTTTGTACCAACAAAGAATTTCCGAGTTTCAGGATGAATACCTGCAAAGATAGCGGGAGCGCCGTCCCATTTGACGGTGACGTTTACCTTTGCTTTGGAGTTTCCGTTTAGCATATCTGCCACTGACTCTAGAAAAGCCAGAGCAGATTCAACACCTGCTGAACCTTCGTTCCACACGGAGTCTTCGATATGCTCTAAGTGAGTATTCTTCGACTCTGGAATATACTGGGAAATTGACTTCATTTGGCATCCTTAATTATACATACTATATATGCTTTTATACATATAAGGTAAACTGAAAAGGAAACAATTATGGCATTCCAAAATATCCACGATACAGGCACAGAAAACGCATCATACGGAACCTCACCAGCGAGTAGAGGTGGTACAGGTCCTTTGCGTCTCAATCAAACCGATATTCGGTCTTTGACTATCTATGACCCTGTTGTTGCTACTCAAATGACACTCGCCAGTAACTCTAACTGGCAGCAATTGACTCTTACTCACGCAACTGGTAATACTCTAGAAAACGGAATAAGAATCAAGAACATCGCTTCCACGGCAGTGGATGTGGGTTACTACCATCCAGATACTGAAACAGGTACTACTGCTGGCGAGGGCTTCGAACTAGAAGATAGAGAAGAACTTTTCCTTGAAGTTCGATATCTCACCGATGTTAGAGTTAGAGGCAGTGGCGCACAAATTTCATACATCGCAAGTTGAGGTAATTTAAATTATGGTATTCCAACAAATTCACAACACTGGTGGTGAGAATGCTAAATATGGTCAGCGCCCACGCGGCGGGACTGGTCCTATACGGACAAACGCTATCAACATTCGTTCGTGGCAAACTTATGCTCCATTGAAAACTGACGACCGAACCAATATTAATACCACTTACCAAAGATTAGACACTACTGGTCTTACACTAGAGGTTGGTGTTACCATCAAACACAAAGGTTCGCCAGGTTCATACCAAGTAAATATTGCAACGTACAATTCCGATACAGAAGTCGGAACAACGGGCGGTTCTGGTTATCAACTCGAAGGTGGCGAAGAGGTGTTTATCGCAGTCCGCAACTTAAGAGATGTTTGGGTAAAAGAAAGTTCCGGCGCCGCTATAAACGAAGGCGAATTAGTTTACTACGCGAGGTAAGATATGAGTAGATTCAAAGACGGAAAAGGTGGAGGTAAGGGTAAGTTTAAATTACCACCCCACGCCAAAGCAATTAAAAGAAAGCGTAGGAACCCACAAGCCTTCGCTGGGTTTGATGTGTCATTATCTGCCGCAGGTGCGTCCTCCCATACTATTTTACCCACTGGTTCAACAGGATATGTCGTTCCTAAAGGCGTAGATACACTCACCATCGAGATGGTTGGTGGTGGAGGTGGAGGAGGTAAACGAGGGAAGGCAACATCAGCATCTGCTGGTGGTGGTGGAGGTGGTGCGAGGGTTGTCGTTACATTAGACGAAGTGACACCAGGCTCTACTTTAACTTTCAATGTTGGTGCGGGTGGTGCCGCAGGAACACACGCAAGCCAGACTGGTGCTAGAGCAACCGCAGGTGGAGACACAACTCTGACTCACAGTGGTGTTACATACACCGCAGGTGGTGGTAACGGTGGAGCAGGTGGACAGGATACCGCTGGAGATGCTCCCGATAGTGCGGGTGGTGCAGGAAGTGGAAGTGGTGCAACAATTACGGCAGGAAACAATGGAGTTGCCCGAGCGACTAACGGCACTGGAGTCGGCGGTACTGGATTAACTGGTTCGATTGGTCGCGGCGGTAACGGTGGTTCAGTAAACAACTCCACCACTCTCGGCGTTGCTGGCACTTCTGGATACGTTAGGATAACCTGATACCATCGTTGGTACTATACCAAATTTCATCAAAGACGGCAGTACACCAAGGTAAACAAAAACAACACGGTTTGCTCATTCGCATATCACCGAAGCGATTGAAGCGATAGTTTACGAGGACCAGATTATCCTTTGGTCCTTTATAACGAAGAAGTGCATCCAACTCTGAATGCACTTCGTCAAATCTATAACCATACTTCTTCGCCAGCGGATGCGTCCGAAAGTTATTCGTGCCCACAGAAACAATCTCGTTCTTTCGAACGATAAGAGAAACGTGCTTCTTCGGTCGTGGGATTTCGAGAGATACGGGAAGAGCAACACTAGTCAGTTTATCAATCTTGTTTTCAATCACTTCTTTTTCTTCGGCTTAGGAGTTGTCTTCTTCTTCTTGCCAAAAATCTTCTCGTAATTTTCTCTGTACTTGTCTTGGTCAACCTGTCGGTATCGGTCGCCTTTACCTGCACCGTGTTTGCCACTCATCGACAATCACAGCACTTGCCCATAATCCACTTGAGCAATCCACATTTGGTATTTCTGCATTCTACAGGCCACGCTGAATTTGCATTAGAAGGAACGTGTTCCGCTTCAACGATTGCTCGCTCTGCGGCATCCTTCACTTCATCCTCTGTGAGAAGAAGGTCAACTGGAACATTGTCTACGGTAATCTTTGTGTGGTGATAGTCACTCATAATAATTCTCCTTTAAATGCCTTGGACGGGGTTACCCCCACCCAAGGGTCCGTAGCCGCTCAAGCGGCCATTGCGTAACTGTTGTCAGTTAAATTTTTGCAACGCTTTTGTCAAGCCTCGTTGCCAACCTTGGGTATCTACTTCTTCGTTACTTGCTATCAAATCGATTCCATTCGCCCCCATCAGAGACACCCTAGCATTGTGAATTACCTAATCTTTCTGAAAATTAATGTGTTATGTAAGAATATAACTTAGGCTAAGGTGCCTCTGGTGGAGGCGGGGAGATTCGAACTCCCGTGTTCAATAACTTTTACTCCGATATCAACGATACCAAATTATGTATACTAGAGTTTTACCTTTCTCCAGATTTGGTCAGCAAGAATGTACTGAAACATTTCTGCTTCCTTCTCTCCGTCACCTTCCCACTCACCAGTTTCCCACTGCTTAACGTGAACCAGTTCGTGAGTGATAGTTGCCATAAAATCTCTGAGTGGCTGGTCGTAAACAATCTTGATATTGTATTCGTGCTTGTTCTTTCCCTCGTCGCACTCACCCCAACAATCAATATCCGTTCGGCTCTCAATAAGTTCTACGGAGATTTTCATCTTCTCAGTAAGATTGAAAAAGTCCAAACACCATTCGATTACGCTTCGAGTGATATCCTTGTGATGCTTCTTTCCACCGTGAACATAAATCTTCATTTAACCAAGTCTCCACTGGCTGCCATTACCAAACCAACATTCGCAAGTCCATACGAAACCCAAACGAGACACCACGCATATTCTTTTCTCATAAAGTAACCGATACCTACAATGAAGTAGAGTAGTGCGGAGATTAGTGGCAGTGCCTTTACTAGTGCGTCAATCATTTTTGTTCCTTTCAAAAAGCACGCCTGGCAGGATTCGAACCTGCGACTTGCGGATTAGAAGTCCGCTACTCTATCCACTGAGTTACAGGCGCATAGTACGAGCGGCGGGATTCGAACCCGCACTTGACAGATTTTAAGTCTGTTGCCTCTGCCGATTGGGCTACGCTCGCAGTTCGAATCTTCATATTCATATTGTACACCATATACAACGGAAGTCAAAACAAAAAAAGGGTAGTGAGGAATCTTTTTGAGACTCAACCCACTACCCTTATTGTACGTTCCTGATGAAAGCCACTCATCTCAATCCTAATGAATCTTACATCATCTTCACATCTTCACTTGGTTAGACCTTGTACTTCGATGTCACCAAAGGCTTGGTACTGGAAGGAACGAAAAGTTCGTGGACGGGAAGGATTAACATTTACCTTCAACTTTCGGGGTCATCTAGTTGATTATTCCCTACTCGCACTACGCTTGAGTCAGTTAAACTCTGCTACACTCATTTGAGCATTCACACCCCACTACAGGGAATCGCATACATTATTCTCAATAACAAAAAACATTCTGTCACCGTCCTATGTACGGGTAATTAATCCGCACATATGTTATTCACTTGTCAAAAAAACTACGAGGGACTTTAACCTCCCCCGTAGCGGGAAGGGCGATTCGAGTTAACGAATCAGAGAGCGTAACGGTTTCCGTGCATATCGAAACCGTAGGTTCGGTTGCCTGGGTGGCAGTCAACCATCGAGTAGCGAGTCTTGCCAGTGGCAGTCTCTTCGCTAACGACTTCCCAGTTACCGTAAGCCTCAACCTGGCTTCGGATGCTGGACACAGTTGCTCGAAGGTTACCAACTCCGTAGCGACTCTTTGCCTCGTTTGCGGTCAGGCTTCCACCGTTTGCGAGGCAGTTCATTACCTTGCGGCGCTTAGTCATAGTACTCATAATGTACTCCATTTCAAATTGCGACATTCACTTGAAAAGGTTTACTGGTTGCTGTCGCTCACACCCAAACCTTCATTGTTATACAAGTATTGTACTTGCAAATCTAACCGAAGTCAATTACTTTGTTGCACAAAAGTGAAAAAGTTTTTGAGCCTCTACTGTAATCTGAACAGTGGTCGGAAATTCTGGTCGTTCCTTAATGGGACATTCGCCAACCATATTGTTGTCAGAAAAATTCCAGTTGTTCCACACTTCAAAATCGGCGTAGTACTTATCCTGAAGAGCCTGCTTTGCCTCTTGCCATACCGAGAATGCGAACTCCATTTTTTCTGTCGATTGGACAGGAGCGCCTGGTCGGTTTTGAGGCTGTTGCGGAGGTTGTGGTTTTCGCGGTGGCGGTGGCGGAATCTTTTCGCCATCGACCCACTTCTTCACGTTGTCTTCGTTGAAACCACATACCATATTTCCGTCTGAAGAATCGATGAAGAGAGGTGTACCACAACTTGCGTTGAACTTCGCCTTTACTTCATTTGCCTTCTTCGCTTCTCCTGGCTTTGACATATCAAGAGTTACAATCTTGTAACCTTCTTCAATCAATGTCTTAACTACGGGGTCTGCTTTCTTGCACCATCCGCAATTTGGATTGGTGATGTAAAGCAATTCGGGTTTAGTCTTTTTTTCGCTCACTGTTTTCTTCCTTAATAACTAAAGTTCATAATGGGTCGGGCGGGACTCGAACCCGCGACGAACGGTTTAAAAGACCGCTACTCTACCAACTGAGTTACCGACCCCTCGGGGTCAGTGTTTGGGTGCTACTGGTAGCGGTGCTTCATAGTATATATTCAGTCCTAATGCCTTCGCTGTATGCCACTCCGCCTTGGCACCACGACTGTCTTCCCAACCGCTCATCATATAAATTGCGGTACACTCTTTGCAAATCACAACCAAATCCCTATGCAATGCTTCACGCATAAATTCTTGGTCTTCATAGTCAGTGGTTGGATGGAAATCCATATGACCGTTCGGTGGTTCACCTTCGGTTCTATCCATCTCGGCGGGATTGATAACTCGCCATCCTTGTTCTTCAAGAATCTTTGCTTGACGGTCGAACGCGGGGAAGTTTCCTTCTTCGTACCCACGCATCGGACCTGCAATGTAAATGGTTGGTTCTCTATCCACAGTCTGCCTCGAATGCTGCCTTCTTATCGATGTCTTCTTGAATAATCTTCGAGAGATTAGCGTTACACTTTCTTAGGTCATCAATCGTTCGTTCAAGTCTCTTAATTGACTCTCTGTATAATACATTCTCAATCAGATTAAACAAGCAAATACTTACGATAAGGCTAAAAGAAATTATCAAAATCCAGTCCATTAACTATCTCCAAATACAGTGTTCAACTGGCGATTGCATCGCACGAATGTTGTACACTTAGGAAGTTGCTTGATGACTCTAGCGCCAGTATAAGTACAGGCACTTCGGACACCACCTAGAATCTGCTGAATCGTGTCACATACAGGACCTCGATACGGCACCTTTACCGTCTTTCCCTCAGACGCTCTGTAAGTCGCTACACCACCACTGTGCTTTTCCATAGCGGTGGTACTGGACATACCGTAGAACACCTTGTGAGACTGTCCCTGCTCGTCCGTGACGATATCTCCTGCACACTCGTCGTGTCCTGCAAGCATACCGCCTAACATCACGAAGTCGGCTCCTGCACCGAACGCCTTGGAAACATCGCCTGGGCTAGTGCATCCACCGTCAGCCATAATATAACCGCCGAGTCCGTGTGCGGCATCGGCACATTCCATCACTGCTGAAAGTTGTGGGTAACCAACACCCGCTACTTTTCTTGTCGTACATACACTGCCTGGTCCAATACCAACCTTTACGATGTCTGCACCTGCAAGGTAAAGTGCTTCGGTCATTTCTGCCGTTACAACATTTCCTGCAATGATAATCTTGTCTGGCCACTTGTCACGAATGTTCTTAATGTAATCAATGAATCGCTGGCTATATCCGTTCGCAACATCGATACAGATAAAGTCCTTGTGTCCCATCCACTCGTTTGTGGACAGAACACCAGAGGTCGAAAGTAGTCGTTCTTCGTCTGCTTCGCCCATTCCGAAAGTTACTGCCATATTCTTATCGTAGAAGTCTTTGTCGGTTTCCCAACTGTCGATATGCTTACTCAGGCAGGTCAGCATCTTGTGCTTGGATAGTTCTCTTGCCATTGCAAGAGTTCCAATGGTGTCCATATTCGCCGCGGCGATTGGAATACCAGTCCAGTCTTTGTGGTTTCGGAAGTAGAATGTTCTTTCCAGATTCACTTCCTTGCGAGATGTTAGAATCGAACGCTTGGGTCGAATCAGTACATCAGAATAATCAAGTTTCACATCATCGAGAATCTTCACAACTTGCTCCCTTTAGAAACATTAAAGTCAAACATACAAATGCAACCCACAGAACAAACCCAGTAAGCCACCAGTGCGACATCATCGTGACCTCGCATATTCTCTATTTAGTCTGCGTACATTCTCCTTGCCTCTTGCGAAGACAAGTTCACCCGCAGTCTTATGACTATAAATCATTCTGCCAACAATCGGTTCGGTGTGCTTATCTGTACAACCCACGCAGTATTCTGTATCTGGCATCGCCTGCATACGAGCGGACGAAATCTCATTACCACAATCGAAACAATTCACTTGAATACTCCTAGTCGCTTTACAACACGACTCGTTTGAATCTCATCGCCACGCTTGTGCATATTGCGTTGCTTGGTGATACCTTTACCCCATCCTCTACGGATGACGGTATGTCCTTTGATTGCGTTACCTTCACGTTCCGCCTCAAGGTCGAGGTGGTCAATTACTCGCTTCGCCATATCAATATCTGCTTCTCTGTGGTGTGAATTGACCTGTTCCGCCAATCACAACCTCAAACCTTGCACTATGGCAAAGTGACTCTACCTGCTTCTTGGTTAGACGCTGACCTGGCGAATAGAGAATAGAATTCTCAATCGTGATGATTTCCCAACACTTGGGGTCTTTCACGGGAACCATTTGACGTTCAGTCATATATCCCCTAGTGCTACCTTTAGCCTTGACCTTCTTGGTCACTTGCTTCTGCTTCATCGAGCCATCATATTCAATCTGTACTTTTTTCATTGTGTTCCTCACGCAGTTTTTTCAGTTCCAACCATCTCTGCTTCTGGTATTCCAGTCGTTCCAGTTCTTTGTTAATTATAGTCTCTAATTCATCAGAGTCAATATTATAACAACCAGAATTTACAAATATTGCAGTGGTGTCATCCCAAAATTTTCTCATCACCCATTGATTCGCTACCATTTATTTCCATTCGTAATGAGCCTGGCGGGACTCGAACCCGCGAAGATACCGTTATAAGCGGTACTGCTAATGCCATCCGCCTCAGGCCCTAAAGCCTTATATCGATATCTTCGTTTTCTTATTTGTGCAATGTCCGTTTTCGTTCTTCTGTAGATAGTTGGACTTTTGGCGGTCTTCGTCGTGACCAAGACGATAGTTCACTTGCTCAATTCCATCATTGGTGAGCATCTTCAACTTCGCCTTACAATCTACATCTTTAAAAGTCCATTCCATAAGGCTGTTTGCCATCTTCATAGCAGTTTCTTCATCTGTGCCTAGTGGAATGTCAATGTGCAATCTGTACATAATATCTCCAAAGCGGGTAGAGAGAATCGAACTCTCATCATTAGATTGGAAATCTAAGGTAATAGCCGTTATACGATACCCACGATTTTCAACCGTTTAGGTTTTGCCAACCATCATAGTTTGGCGGAGAAGGGTCAGTTTCAATCAGTAGTTTCTTGACTTGATTTGAATCAACCCATTCTGTCACACCGTCCTGATATGAAATCTGTACCATACCGTCATTCTCACGAATCTCAACGACATTGCCAGTTTTCATATTTTCTGCGTTCACTACACTTTCGCCAATATTATGCATCGTCATCTCCTTCAAAGTCAAACTCACCTTGATTAACATCATTATTTAGAAGGAAATCTCTTGCTTCTTGTAGAGATGTAATTAGGTCAGTGATATCTTCTGGAGTATATCCGTCGAACGATTCTTGTGTATCCCAGCCCCACAGAGTAACACACATCTGTTCATCTGAATTGGGGTGGAAATTAAGAAGCGGTTGCATTGGATAACCATCTTCGTTGAATTCAACATCATCCATTTTAATACTTTCTAAATTGAGTTCGTCCATCACTTAAAAATTCCGTCGAGTTTCACTTCAGTCTTTTCACCCTTACCAAGACCAGTAAGACGTTCAAACTTCGTGACGGAATCAACGCGGAACGAACGCCACGCTTCCTTGTTCATACACCAAACCGCAATGGTTTCTTGGGACTGATGAGCAGAACCCGTACCCTTCGGCTGATGCTCTTCGGGAATGCTGTCAAACACCAACGTGCAAGGCATCACTCGCTCTTCGCCATTCTTCTTCGTAAAGGTAACTTCACAGATACCCTTGTTGAGTTCTTCCTTCATCGTCTTGAAAGAATAAATCTCTTGAATGTTTGCGGGGTAGATTGTACCTCGGTCAACAATTTCGTAACCAGCCTCTGTTTGAATAGTATCCATAAAACCTTCCATATCAATTTTGACCAAAATCCCTTCGGTCAGTTTTTCGCCATTTCTGGAGATAACTTTGTCTCCAATATTAATCATATATCCACTTCCTCTATCACTCATCGTGGCAACCCCGAGTATCCGCCGAGTTCCTGTTCGGAAGTGATTGTCTCTGTACCAGTTTCGGTAACAGTTCCATCAGGATTCAGAATACGGCGAGTTTCAACACGCTTCGTGGTCATACCTCGACGCTCTGCACGGATATGCTCTTCGCGTCTCCACGCTTCGTAACGCATTCTCTCGTCCTTTTCTACCTGTCGCTCATATGCAATCTGCTTTTCCTTCTTGTCGTTCTCGATAGCATCGACTACCAGACCAGCACCTGCACCAACTCCCGCACCAATCAAAGTCGCGGTGGTGTTTCCACCAATACCCTGACCAACTAGTGCGCCGATACCGCCACCGATGAGAGTTCCGCAACCGCTCATCGTCATAGCGGAACCAAGTAGAATTACTGTTGTTGTTTTACGCATCATATTTTCCTTAGTTAAAGAGGCTCATAGCAGTCATCCAGCCGCATCCCGCACAGAAAGCGAGAATGAATACGCCGATACACATTCCGAGAATGTATAGGGGATGATTCTTATCTACTGTTTTTTCATTCATAATAAACTCCGTTTGTTTCCATTATTGTACTCTCAGTACCACTCAGAGTCAACTCTCAAATCACGATTTTTTGACGCGATTTTTTAGGGGTCGTGGCGTTCCTTGAAGGTATCCATCCACTCCAGCAAGTATCTTTGAGCCTCATACCTCGTACACTGGTAAGCATTCTCGGTACAGAACTCCACGATGTATGGCACAGCGCCAAACATATTGGTTTCACCTGACTCCCGAAGGTTGTCCAGATACTCGAAGACTTGTTCTTTATTCATCGTGAATCTCCATTTGTTCCTTGAGTGCATACTTTGAATCTTCCTGTGTGTGCAGGTGACACCAAGCATCGAACTCCTCGCCAAACAACATTCGCCGATATTCTTCGTATTCGATTTCATTCCAAATCCCATCGGGAAACTGGAAAGGAAGGTTCGATGAATACCAGTGAGTGCGGTTAATCTTTTCGTCGAGTTTGTCCTTGATTTCTGTCCAACCTGCATCGACTTCCCATAGCCAATACTTAAAGCCATACTCTTCTTCTACTAG
>Ga0181406_1000253_pt1 | contig 20750 bp, 18 predicted proteins | sample 29SPOviralmetaG_FD_130135 | JGI IMG/M metagenome (GOLD analysis project Ga0181406, IMG submission 130135) | Marine viral communities from the oligotrophic San Pedro Time Series (SPOT) site, San Pedro Channel, CA, USA - 29 SPOT_SRF_2011-12-20 | ecosystem: Environmental > Aquatic > Marine > Strait... | reverse complement strand
CATATCATTAGACCTATTACAAACAGTCATATTTAACTTATCTTCTCTAATCTTAAAATAGATGTTCGTATTACAAGGTACGTCTTTACCGTTTCTATTAAGGTCTTTGTTCGCATCCCACATCTGTAATACTGCCCTTCTATCTTCAGGATTTTCTTTTAACATTCTATAGACAATATCTATTTGGTCTTTATGAAAATAACTTTTCCATCTCCAACCATAGGCACCCCATAAAGTTTCTCCGTCATCTGAAAAATCTTCCATAGATTTAACAAAATAGGTCAAAGGTTTTAAATCTTTACGTCCTGCTAACATCCATAAACTTTCTATATAATGAAAGAATGGATTAGCGTCTCTTGCTTTTAGTAAACATACTCTTTCACAGGGATTACTATAAACAGTTGTTACTGGTTCTAACGCTTCGTAGGTCGTACCATTGCGGCTTTCTTGCACCCTATAAGAGGTATCGTCATTAAACAAATCAATACCTAAAAGTAGAGCGTCGTTTACATTTCTTGCTCTAATTACTTTCATAATGTTTCCTGGTGTGCTTCTACTAGTTCACCTATAAGAAAACTTATTTCGCTTTCGTTTAAGACAGGTAATTTTCTTTTTATAAACGCTATCGCCATTTCATTACTAGCGGCAACTTTTAAAAAGAAAGCTACTTCTAAAAACTGTGTGTAATAACAGTCAACATCTTCTCCGTAGTTCTCTAAAAGGTCTAGAGAATATTCATTCACTTTTCCCATACTTACTTTCTCCTTCTATTAAATCTTCTACTTCAGGAAGATTATTACTTTTATATATAGACCTTGTTCTTCCTTCGTTTTTAAATATCCTTGAATATTTATCGAACTCACAAAGTCCTCCTTCGATATCACGTAGTTCATATACTCTATCATTACGCATTGCAATATGTGCAGGTAATCTGCGTATAACTATTTGATATAATTCTTGCATTTCTGTATTCCAGTCGTGGCTACGATGTGAAAAATCAAGCGGTCTGCCTGTTAATCTATTTAGTCCTCTCATGGCTCCTGGACCTGCATTAGCCCATGTCATAATGTCTTCGGCTTCATCTAATATATAAGTGTGCCTTAAATCAGTAACAACCTCGTACGCCATAAATGGACCCATATAAGGATATTGCCTAAGTAATGTCCATGCAGACTTTAAAGAACTTGTTCCTTCTTTTTTATCGTACTCTAAACGTTTAGTTATCCAATCCTTATCTTTCCAGATATTATTAATACAATCGACTACCCCTGTTACTTTATCCATACCGTTTGGCGTTTTAATAATATAAGAGCCTGTCACCCACTTAGGTTGTTTTCGTATAAGCTGTATAGCTTTATCACCCTCCCAGTTTCTATGTAAATCATTCTCTACTAACGTTCTACCTGTCGGTATAAAATTAAACCAACGAAAAATAATCGTAGCCATAATAACATCAGAACTATTGGCTAAAGGCTCTCTTATGTGTGCTCTAAACCATCTAGTTGTTCTATCATCTTCTCGAAAAACTTGGCAGAATTTAAACTCTTGCAGAATAGGGTCATCAGTCCAGGGGGAAGGGAGTTTATACTCCTCTTTTTTGACCCTAATACTTTCACGTTCAGTTTGCCAATAGCAAAAACGGTCTAGTTCTTCTGCAAGAAACTCAGTCATTACTTCTTCCTTAACACCCAAGAACAGTTATTCGCAACTTCAGGATAGAATGTTGCTGCAACAACTCTTAAGAACTGTCTACCATATCTGCTTTGTAGTTGCTTATATTGTTCAGGAGTCCAACCTGTTTTAGAATCTTCTTTCATAGCTTTCTTTAAGTTAGGTAGTTGTATAAACGTTCCTGTTACGTCTAGTATTTCGAAGTTCCTTTCTAATTCTTCTTTTAGTTCTTGGAAACCCCACTCGTATACGTGGTCTTCAGGAAGCTTGTCGTTAGAACCGTCGTGGTTAGGCGTAGAGACAAAAGCTAATGCATTTGGTCGCATAACCCTAGCCGCATCGTCTAGCCATGCAGGGATAAACTCTCTACCCATATGTTCAATAACTTCGGTAGTCCAGAAAAAATCAATACTTTCATCCTCTAGTTTAAATACAGGGTCTACTGTTAAGTCTTGTATTCTTATCTCTCCGTTAAAGTTTTGAAACCATGTAGAGTCTTTTAACGGATTACCCGCGTTAGACCAAAAAGGATTTTCTAACTCGCACATAGGGTCTATATCGTAGCCATAATATGATTTAATTACATCAGACTTTTTAATAACATAAGCTTTATATAAGTTTCTAAGAGTCCAACACTCTCCACAACCTACTTCAAACGTATCTAAGGGTCTGCCTAATCGTTTAGCTTCTTCTATACACATAGAAGCTATATTATCGAAACGGCTCATATGAGCTATCTCATCAGGTCGCCAGTTAGCCAGTACACCCGCACTAGCAATATCCATTCTTGTGTTTTTACTATCGTTTTCATTGACGAGTAGTTTCTTTCTTATTGATGACATTTTATTTTACCTCCACCAACTTGGTTTATTTCTACCCTTCTCCCACTTAGCGTAATGTTTTTCGTTTATCACGTAATTACGATAAGCCAAAGTAGAGTCCTCGTTTTTGTATTCATCAGGCATAGCCTGTGCTACATCGGTCATAAGACCTCTAGTAATGTTTTTAGGCATTACGTATAAAGCATCAGCTAGTTTTGTAAGACTAGCATGAGTACGCTTGTAGCGGTAAGTATATTCATTACCTAACGCTAAAAAATGTTTGTAGAGCCACCAATAATTACCACTACACTCCCTAGCCCATATTGTACAAGGATGGTTCATGTAAGCTTTTTTATATAAGCCAACTTCATCTGCATAGTCGTCTCCATCTAATATGCGGTGAGCGGTGCATAACATCTGTGCAGTCTCTAAAGGCATCTTAACTAACATCTTGTCAGGTTGTGCTTTAGCAGAAGTCACAGGGTCTTCACTAAAATAAAATATGTTCATAATTTTCTCCTTTCTTTAAACATAAATAATTAAAAATTATACCTTTTATACTTTACTTTTATATGCAAAGTAAAGAACTTTTATATCTGATAGCAGCGGGGCGATTTTGGTTCTATCAGATACAAGTTTTCTTTTGTTCTCGTTACTCCAACATAGAATACTCTATTTTCATCGTCAGGGTTTTGTTGATAGTTTTTATATACTCTTGTTGTTATATCTGTTAACAGTACAACGTTTGTAGCTTCTCCTCCCTTGGCGGCATGTATAGTCGATAAACGTATTCTAGGTTGTTTGGTTATTTTTTCTCCTCTACGCAACATGGCTCTTATATAACTTACTTCGCTAGGACTCAGTAGAGTAAAAACATCGTACCAGTTGCCTTCAGGTAAATCAGGAAAATGACTTTTGAGGTCTTCGTATTGCATTACTAAATCAGAGTCTAACATATCTAGTTTTTTATGTTTATCTACCTTAACGAACTTTAATATATTTGCACACTCATTTAAGCTAACAGCTTCTCCTTTTCGTAACCTTTCCCAATATATCACGGCTCGTACTTTAGCTTCTGATATACTAGGTCTGCCTTTAACTTCAAAAAACCATCCTTCGTTTCTACAGTATTCATCGACCTCGTTTAAAAGATAATTTGTTCTAGCCAATACTAACCAATCCCCTTTTTCCATATTGACTAATTCTATTGTAGGCTCCCAACGAACAATACCCTCATCTTTCCTAGGAGTCCATTCTTTGTGTATTCTAGAACGAACTTGACCTATACAACGACTAGCTACTTCATGAACAGACGATGGTACGCGGTACGATTGTTTTAATACCATTGCGTTTTTAGAGTTGTTTATAAGATAATCAACATCCGCACCTGCCCATTTATAAATAGCTTGGTCATCATCTCCTGCTACATATATCTTTTTAGCTTTTTCTGCAACCTTGCGAACCACAGCCCACTGTAAAGGAGACAAGTCTTGAGCTTCATCTACAAACATAACATCTAACGATGGCACATCTCCTTCGTGTAAAAACTTATGTAGCATGTCTGTATAATCAACTAACAGCCTGTCCTCTTTAAATAATTGAAGCCCTCTAGCAAACCTTTCTAATTCAAACCACCCTACTGCGTCTTCTACTTCATGCCACTGCTGCTCTAATGGTATATTACGCATACGAGCAAGATTTTCTATAAAGGCTAAACGGTCGTCATGAGTCATACCGAACAAATGTCCGTCGTCTGTAGTCGTTCTACCAGTAAGTCGTAAGTTTAATTTTTCATTTAAATCTTTTATATCTGTATTACTTACAACACTTTCCCTAGTTAATCCTAGTTGTCTAAAAGCTAAAGAATGTAATGTTCTAAAGAAAGGTAAATCTCTATCACTTATACTAAACTTAGCCATAGCCCTTTGTTTACCTTCGGTTACTGCTTTTTTAGTAAATGTAAAAAACCCTATGCTTTCAGGCTGTGTTCCGTTTTGTAGTTCGTCTTCTATAAGACCAAGCAATGTACTCGTTTTTCCTGTTCCTGGTGGTCCAAGAATAACTTGTGTGTGGCTCGGTAATGTCATATTCCAGTTCTAAAAGTTAAGTTAATTCGTTCTTCTGCTGCGACCATATCAGGTACAGCATGAGTAGATTTCATTTGACTATGTCCGTCAAAAATTAATACATCACCGTGTTCTAATATGTAGGTATCTTCACCCACTACGAAGTTTTCTATATTCGTTTCTATTTCACTGGTGTTTGTTTTCTTTTTTATATCATTTTGATAATGTCGCCATGTAAAAACTCTAGGTGCACCAAACGATATAGATACAACTAGGTCATCTAGTGTAGGTACAGTGTCCGAGTGATGAGGTATACCTTTGCCGTCTGTGCCGTAGTAACCACATAAACAAAACGAGAAGTCAACTCGTTGGTCGTACTCCTGTAATAACATAAGCTCGGTTAATATTTTGATTTTAAAAATACGGTGATTATCCGCCCAAGTACGTCCTTCATATTCTTTACCTGCATAGGCAAACGTACTGCCATATCCTGCTGTTTTTCTACCTAAAACTTTATGACCGTTAAACTCACGTATCGTTGGTTCATCCCAATCAGTAATGACAGGGTTTTGGTCTTTAAAATATCCTTTCTTTAAATCTATCATAATAAGTTATCGTTAAAGTCAGGCAAGTCGTGTGGCTCGTCCTGTGCTTTAAATTCTTGTATAAACCAAACGTTTACACCTTTGCCCTTAATATTGAAAAAGTACGGCTCTCCGTGCAACTGTTTTAGTTTAGAGGTTAATTTGTTTCTAGCGTATTCTTTAAAATTATTTCTATGTAAATAATCCATCAAGTCCATAAGCCTAAAATATGTTTTACCGTTATTAGTCCATGGCTTATGCAACAACAGTTCATCACGTTCTCTAGCGGGTCTTTCTGTACAGAAAGCTTCTAAAAGTTCCATAAAATAACCTTCTGTAGAACTTTCTTTAGGAACCTCTACTATTGTTATCGCGTCTAATAACTGCTGTATAATCTGATTCCAGACGTTTTCTTTTACCTTAGGTGGTATCTTGTTAAGAGCGTCCATACACTTACGTTGAAATCTGTTTTGATTTAACAAGTCGTCTGTTTCTAACTCTAGTCTACCGCCTTCAACATCTAAAAACCATATAGGTGGGTCGCTATCCTGTTTTGTAAGGTTACTGAATAAAGGTGTGCCACCGTTGGCACCTATACCAAACTTACGAGTTCTACATAAAGGACTATTACAATGGCTCGCTATAGGTTGGTCATTACATTTATAAAAGTAGTCTTTTCTTTGTAGCTGTTTAGCAACGGTTAATACTTCTTGTGCACCTAATGGAGGTTGCATAAACTTTATATTAACATCTTCTAATCTGCGTTCCCAATCATCAGGAAACTTCTTCCTTAGGAAAACTCCTACATTAAACAGTCCTGAGTTACGTGAGCCTTTAGGAAAACCTTGTACTACTAAGTGTTGTATACACGGAGGTGCTTGGTCTAACCAGTCCATTGTTTCATTTAAAGGACTAGCTTCTAGTTTTTCTAATTCATTGGGTGTTAGTTCTATTTCTTTAGCATAGTTTAAAAATTCTTCAGGAGTCATTGCTGCTCCTTTTTTATCATAAGCGTATCTAGTGGAGTTTTCTCCACCAAAGTAAGGCATATTTAATGTACTGCCTCTATCTCCTCTATCTAATAATAGTTTTGTTTGTTTAGGAAAAATCTCTACTTGACCATAACCGATAGCTGCTGCAATCTGTCTAAGTTTTCTTTGAAGCATGGAAGCCGATACTGGCTCGGTCAAAAAGATATAAATATGTGCTCCACCACTTTTACTACGGCAAAGGACTAATGGTAATTCTTGCTTCGCTATTTTAATTGCTAAATCTTTTAAATCTAGCTGATACTCGTCAACGTCTATGGCTCCCCAGACACACTTATTGTGTTCATCTATCGCTACAATACCTACGCTTTGATGACCAGACAAGTGGTCTTCCCATAACTTTAATAAATCACTATCTGATAGTTCTTTAGAAATAGTAATGTTTTTACCACTTGCCTTTCCATCTTCCCTAGTTTCATTGTTAGCTGTAAAAGTTCCATACGCTTGACGTAGTCCTGCATAGCGTACAGCAAACTCTTTTGCTAACGACATACAATATCTCCTTAGATAGTGTCGTTAACAATATCGTTCTGCTGTTCTTGTTTTACTGCAACATCTCCAGATTTAGCAGCACCCATAAAGTCTTTAGCCATCATAGCCACAGACATATCGGTCGCACCTTCCTGGTTGATACTATAAGCGTTCCAACTACCTTTATCATTTGACTGCGTAGTTGTGGTTAGTCTATAGGTATAAGCAAACATAGGAGCTTCTACTGATTCACCTTTTGAGTTCTGTACTCTAGCCATTCTTAACATGGTTAGCCACTTCCTAGATACTCCTAGTTGAGTAGACGTAAATGCAAGAACTGCTTGTTGAGGAGCTTTTCCCTCAGGAACTACTAGAACAAAAAACTGAGCTGTTTCTACAATTTCATTACCTTCAGGTGTGTAGTATCTTCTAGACTCAGGGTCTCTTGTACACTTAGAAAGTATAGAAATATCGTGGTTAGCGTTTACTAAACCACCGCCTTTTTCTCTAGGAATCCATTCTATATACTTTTTGTTATAAGCACATGGAACAATAGATACTCCTGCTTCTCCATCGTAAGCTTCACCTGTAACAGTGTTGTACAAGTCTCCTGCACTAGCACCCGCTACGTAGCTTCCGTGTTGTTTTTGTAGTTGTGGTGACATAGGTTGTAGAACTCTAATAAACGGAATCGCAAAATCATCCGTTGTAGTTTCCTCTAACCCAGTACCGCCTGATAGTAACGAATCATCAAACGTACTAACTGCTGTAGTCTTAGCTTCAGCTATTTCATTTTTATTATCTGCCATAATATTAATCCTTTTTAATAGTAGCTTTAGTACCTATATAGATACCAAATGGCTCGGTTGGTATATCGTTCCCCGTTGTAATCTGCTCTTTTACAAAAGCTTTTAATGTACTAGGGTGAACACTCTGACGTACCTCTGGTGATAAACCTCTGGACTGTAGAGCTGAAACAGTTTGGTCAACTACTTCAGTTTCTTCACGACCGAACTTTAATAGAACTTCGTTCTTTATAAGTCCTTCGTGTCCATTGGTTACTAGCCATTCATACGCTTTTTCTTGGTTTGCCTTCGATATGTGAGCATTATAAAACTCATTAATAGCAATCTTTTCGCCACTACTAAGTGTTATTTGTGTAAGCCCTGCCTGTTGCATAGCATCAGGTAGTTCTTGCTCCGAAGTCAAACGAAGTTCTTCTTTTTTAGCTTTTAAATCAGCCTCTAACTCTGATACTTCAGTAGCTAGTTTTAACTGTTTATTGGCTAAATCAGAAACTATAGTGAGTTCTCCATCGGTTACATTATTTGTCCATTCCTGAACATCATCCGTACCGACTAAGTCCTCAAAGGTTGGTTTTTCATTCATCTATTTCTCCTTTCTGGTGTAGGTCAATATCAACGGGATAGTACATACCTTCCTGCCTATCCCACTTTAATATACTATACCTACCTCGATTATAAAATGCAGCGATAGAACACGCTACTCCTATGGCGGCAGGGTCGCCTATTAGTAATAAGTAATCTCCTTCTTTGTAATCTTGTAAGAGACTTTTCATCCTACGGACTGAAGGAGACGCACTTAACATAATTTGTGTGTTAGAAGGTAATAGAACTTCAAAATCACCATACTGCCTAGCAGAGGCGATATTTCGTCCTTGAACTTCTTGTACAACATATACTGTCACTTTTTTCTCCTTTCTTATTTCTAGTTACGTTTTAAATAATATATACGAATAAAGGCAAAGTAAAGTTATTACCGATATGTCTTTTTAAAATTAAAAATTTTTTGTGAAAAAATATTTTAAGAACTACTAATATAACTAATATACTAATACTGACTATAGTAAAACACAATGTTTTAGAGGGTAAACCAATATTAGATTTAAAGATGTCAGTATTAAAAACTCAATGAATCTATTAGAGGGCATGAGAAAGTATTACGTTGTACTTTTAATTCTACTAGTTTGTAATATATAATCTCAATTAGAAATTAGAAAGGTTAATATGAAATATAAGTTTAAAACGAAGCCGTATGAACATCAACTTCTGGCGTTAAATAAATCATGGAACAAGCGTGAGTATGCTTATTTTATGGAAATGGGTACTGGTAAATCTAAAGTTCTTATAGATAATATATCTATCCTTTATGATAAAGGAGGTATCAACGGTGCTATAATCATAGCCCCCAAGGGCGTGTATAGGAACTGGTCAGAAAAAGAAATACCTGCTCATATGCCAGACCATATAGAAAAGCATATAGGTGTATGGAATCCAGCACCAACAATAAAACAAAAAAGAGAACTAACTAAATTATTTGAAGTTACGCATGATTTAAAAATATTAGTAATAAACGTAGAAGCGTTTAGTACCAAAAAAGGTGTAGCGTTTGTAGAAAAATTTATCTTAGCTCATAATGCACTAATCGCGGTTGATGAATCAACAACTATAAAAAACCCTAAAGCACAAAGAACTAAGAATTTATTAAAACTAGCCATCAATACTAAATACAGAAGAATACTTACAGGTTTCCCTGTCACCCAATCACCCCTAGATTTATATAGTCAAAGCACTTTCCTATCCCCACAACTATTAGGTTATACATCTTTTTATTCGTTTCAAAACAGATACGCTAAATTAATTAGTCGTAAAATGGGAACTAGGTCTTTTAGACAAGTAGTCGGCTATCAAAATTTAGAAGAACTTACATCTAATGTAAATGAGTTCTCATACAGGGTGCTAAAGAAAGAATGTTTAGACCTCCCCGATAAAGTGTATCAGCGTAGGGAAGTAGAACTAACCCCTGAACAAAAGAAAGTCTATAAACAACTTACTGATTATGCTATAGCAGAACTGGACTCACATGAAATAGTTAGTGTAACTTCTGTTCTTACTCAAATATTGAGACTACACCAAGTAGTATGTGGTTTTGTTAGACATGATAACGGAGAAGAAGTAGAAGTAAAAAGTAATCGGTTAGACGAACTTGTAGATGTTTTACAAGAAGTACAAGGCAAAACTATTATATGGGCTAACTATCAATACGATATAAAAAGAATATTAAAGAAACTTCATGATATAGCAGGAGTAGATAGCGTAGCTACATACTACGGAGAAACACCTGACGAAGAACGACAAGAAATAATTAAAAGGTTTCAAGACCCTACTTCAGATTTACAGTATTTAATCAGTAATACTCAAACAGGTGGTTATGGTATTACCCTAACAGAAGCGAATACTGTTATTTATTATAGTAATAACTATGACCTTGAAAAACGTTTACAATCCGAAGACCGTGCACACCGTATAGGGCAAACCAACAAAGTAACTTATATCGATTTAGTTGCTAAAGGCACGGTTGATGAAAAAATTGTAAAAGCTTTACGAAATAAACTCGACCTAGCACAAGAAGTGCTAGGTGATGAAAAGTGGAAAGACTGGATAGGTTAAGACATTCTATAGTTCATAAGGTCGGACATAGCGTCTGCCTTAGAAACTTGTTGAGGCTGACTCATTTGATTCATAGCTTTTGCCATAGCTTGTTCTTGAACAGCAGGTTTTTGTAAATTTTCCATAATCATTTGTCTTAGTACATCACTATCAGACATACCACCACCGCCTTTACGATACAAAGGTCCACCCATGTTCATAAAGCCCATGTTATTTCTAACTTCTTGTGGAAGCTTAGATAAACCTTTATTATCTTCAGGAACTGGTTTTAATGCACCACCGCCTTCACGGTATAATGGTCCACCCATTTTCTTATAATGAACTTCACCACCATGCATCATCATCTGAGGCTCTTGTTGTTCGGTACTAGCGATTAATAAAGCTTTTGCATTATCTAATACAGCAACTGCTGCACCTATATCTCCTTGTGTTCTACCTACAACGGCTTGTGCTAATGCGGCTGAATCTTGTTCTACATTCATCGCAGGTTCTTCCATAGGGGGTTCTTGACCTTGCATAGCCATTTCTCCCACCCCTGGTTCAGGCATAGGAGGTTGTCCGCCGCCCCTAGGAGGCATAGGAGGCATAGGAGGCTGTCCACCACCCATTCCACCCGCCATCATAGACGGAGGTGCCATTTGTGTTATTCCTGTTAATTTTTCATTTGGGTCCATAATTATCTCCTTGGTCGGAATCCGCTTTGGAATACCTGTGTTGTTAGTGTATCACCTTGTCCGTTCATCGGCAACATAGAAATACCTCCACCACCTTTTAATCTGCGAATATCTTCTGGGGGCGGTAATCTTAGTTCATCGTCTAGATAGACTCTTCCACCACCACCTATTCCTCCAATCGAAGGTGGTTTAGGAGGTACTTTTCTTGGTGGGTCTATTGGTTTAACAGGAGGACCTCCTATAGGACGTTCAAATCCAGGAGCTTGACCAAAATCCCTAGGACTTATTGCTTTCCTTAATGGTGTTGCTCCGCTCTCTGTTGAGTACGGTGTATAAGGATTACTGATTGGTTGACCTGTGTACGGATTTATAGGACCTGTTGGTTTGTTGTCCACGGGAGGTGGTGGAGTAATTGGGTCGTTCGGAGGGGTGATTGGTGGAAGAAACGGCGGCAATCCTCCTCCATCGTCTGGTGGAAAACCAATACCATCAAAAAATCCAGGAGGGAAATTTATAGGAGGAAACATTCCTTGTCCTGGACCAAAAATACCTTCATATGGATTACCTCCTCCAGGAATATCTGTTGGAGGAGTCATAGGAGGTAAGTCTCCAGGAACCCCAGGAATAGGAAAATCAAAATCTTCAAACAATCCAGGCAAATCACCGATAATATCATTATAGATACTTTCTCTTAACTCATCTTCGTTGAACGCAGGTGGTTGTGGAGGTTGTGGAGGTTGAGGAATATTACCCATAATATCTTCAAATAAATTATCTCTAAATGCGTCTTCATCAAACACAGGAGGAGGTTTTGGAATATTAATACTTCCTGTTATATCATCAAATAGTTGGTCTCTGAATAAATCTTGGTCGAAATCAAAACTAGGTATGTCTTCTATTCTGGCAAATCCTGATAAATCTGGTTGCTCAAACTCAGGAATATCTACACCCTCTCTGGCTATAGAAAGAAAATCATCTCTGTAATCATCTATATTAAATGAAGGTAAGTCTCCAGCAGTTAAGAACTGACTCGTATCTATTGAAGGAATATCTCCAGCAGTTAAGAACTGACTCGTATCTATTGAAGGAATATCTCCAGCAGTTAAGAACTGACTCGTATCTATTGAGGGAATGTCCTCTAGCCTAGCGTAGCCACTAAGGTCGGGTGCACCAGGAATATTAATACCTCCGATACCTTGGTTTAAGTCTTCGAGAGTAGCGAATCCAGATAAGTCTGGCATATTAAAACTAGGTGTTGGTGTATTTTCTAAAGCACCTACTCTATCCAACAGTCCCGCTAACCCTTGTTCAAATTCATTAGCTTGGGTGTTTTTAAAATCTGCAACATCAGCTTCGTATTGGTCACTGGCATTGTTTATAGAATCGTTTGCGTCTTTTCTTAAATTAATAGATTCTAGTGCTTGTGTAAAAGGGTCATTTATTAAACCTTGTCTCATCAATGATTCTCTGCCTGTCATTCTTGTAGCCATTAGTTAGTTCCTCCTGTAATGACTGTAGCTCGTTCCTGTGCTTCATTTATAAAATTTATATTTTCAGGAGTTTTTTGTGCTTTATCTACTGTATCATAATATTTCATTTCGTTACCTAAATCTTCACCATACACAAAACCATAACTGCTTAAAAACCTTATAAAATTTTGTGTTGATTGTTGTCCTCTAGCAAAACTTGCTGTTCTTTCAAATAATTCTGGGTCTAACAACATACGCCCAATAAATTTACGCGACCTGTTCGCTTGGCTATTAGAAAGAGCTGTTATTCTTCTACCTGTTTGTGTCAATGGAGCAATAAGTAATCTTTGTAACATTCTAATACCTTCGATGTTAGCACCTGCTCCGTATTCACCTCTAGTTAAATCTCTTACAACACCCTCACTAGGCACAGTTCCCATTTCTCTTTGTACCATTTCATTTATAACTTTTAAATTAGCTACGTAATCTTTGCCTTCTTTACCTAATAATGGCTGTATAAAGTTATCAAAAGTAAGTGTTGGACCTGTAACATCTTCTGGACCAAAACCTTTATATAATAAATCATTCAGTTTTTGAGGGCTTATGACAAAACCTCCTCCTGGTCTGGGCTCCATCATTTCTTGCATCAAATATCTTTTTGTTACTTGTGAAACTTGGTCTTGTAATAAAGGGTTTTGTTTTACAATATTATTTATGTATTGAATATCATCTAATAGTATTCCAGACTGTCTTTGTGTTTTACCCGTAGCTAAAATAGACTCAACAATATTAGCTACCCTTCTATCAGGGTCTGCTGAAGATAAACCAACACGAGCCTCTATTTGTAATATGTTTTGTTCTAGTTTTTGTAAAGGCTCTATAACCGCTTTATTAAATTGTTTAGGATTAGTCATAAACCTAGCACTAAAGTCATCTCCAAATACAGACTGTAGTGTTCCTTCATTATCTTTAACAAATTTTCTGTAGTCTTTAGCTATTTGAAAAGGTGTTCTATCTGGATTAGATAGTATTTCTCTTTGTATATACTCAGCCATGCCGTCCTGTATTTGTCTAACTTCATCAGAGCCGTCTCTTTTTAATAAAGTCATTAAATCAGTAACAACAGTATTTTGTTTACTACCTTTAGCTACAGTGTTAAATAAATAATCTGCTACTTTTTCAGGTCTTTGTTCTAATATAGAACGGACTGCTTGTGAATTAGCCAGTTGTATCGCTTCTTTTTGCTGTGACCAAGCTAATCTTAAATCATCTCCGTAGTTATTTTGCGTCATCCAGTTTTCTAATTCAACTTTTCGTGTAAGAGGAATACCTGCTTCGGCTGAAGCACCTTCTCGTAGCAACTGATTCATTTGTTCTTCTAGACCACGTTCTAATTGTCTAGCTTGTTGCGAAGCTTTTACATTGTTAGTCGTACTAGCGAATTCGTTTAACGATACTCTGGCGTCATTAAGTTCTCTTAACGTAAAATTAGGGGATTCAAATTTACCTTTTTGACCAATACCTCTTAATCTATTAAGAGTGTTTTTAGTTCCAGCAGGTATTTGTTCATATAATAATTTTACAGACTCATCAGATTCAGCTGAACGAAACAGCTTATTAGCTTCACCTTTTCGTAAATTCATCCATTCATTAGCAGGTTTTCTTGTAAAGCCCGCACCTGTAGTTAAGTTAGCATAACGAGGATTTTCTAAAGCAGCATTCCATGCTTGATTATATGGATTTATATAGTCTTTTTTAATTTCCAATAATCTAGTTTGTTGTCTTTCGAATAAAGGACCTGTAGAAGCATTAGGGTCGTCAACTTGTTTTAGTAAAGACTGTCCTGCAACAGCAGCATCATCAGCACCACCCACTTGTAGTCTCACTTGGTCAATCATATCGTAGGCTTGGTCGTTGAAAGCATCTATATCTTTTTGAGCTAGTTCTCTTATACCAGCACCTACCGTTGCCCCTGTTGCCCCACCTGTTGTTGAAGGTCCAATTTTTTCGTTCAGTGTTTGTATAAAACGGTCAATAACTTCTTGGTTGCCTATTTTTACTTGTTGATATAGTTCTCTAAGGTCAGGGTCATCAGCATATTTTAAGAATAATGTTTCTAAATCAGCAGCACCTTGTGTACCAGCAGCTGAAGCGATTGTAGGATTATAATTTTTAAGTTCTACATCAAAACGTTTTGCTAAATCGTTTATTTGTTCGTTAATTACTTTTACTGATGTTGCGTCACCGTAAAGTATTCCAGAAGCTAATGCTCCGTCTCCTCGTTCTTGTGCTCTAGCTTCTTGCATAGCGTCATCTATCTTTTCATAAAAACTAGGAGGTACGTCTTTACCTGTAATCATTTTCCAAACTTTAGGTATCGTTTGTGCTGCTCCACTTATAAGAGCAGTACCTCCAAAAGCAAAAGCACCAATCATTCCAGACTCTTTTAATATTTCATCGAAATCTCTATCGTGAGCGTCCATTGCTAATCCAGCAGTTAAACGTAAAAAGTCTCCACCTGCTGCACCTGCTGCTGATAAACCAGATAAACCTAAAACTTTACCAACTTTACCGCCTACTTTGTCACTTAAACCAAAAGGACTAGTAAATTTTTTAGAACCATATACTGTTAAGGCTATATCTCCCGCTATTGCAGGAAACTCTTGTACTAAAAAGTTATAGGTATCTTCTGCAGTGACGTATGGTGTATTTAATAATTGAAAATCATCGGAACCTTCGGGTTTAAACGCTAAACCTAATGAAGGGTCGCTAGGGTTTATATATCTATAATCGCCGACTAAACCATATTGGTCGCCTAGTTTTTTAAAATCCTCTACTGTTGTTTTTCTAGGTGCAAAAGCTAACTTGCTTCTAAAACCAACACCGTCTTTAAATGTTTGAAACTGTAATTCATTCGCAGGGTCAAAACCAAGAGCCGCTATCTTTTTTGCTTTTTCTATTCCTAGTGGAGCAATAGGCTCTAACGGTTCATAAGTATCAGGAAAATTACCACGAACTTTTATCATGTTTCTTCTTTCTTGACCTTCGGGACTGTTAAACTCATCTAGTTGTTTCATATACTCAGGATGACGTTCGTACATATCATATTCGATAGGTGCTCTATTATACGGAGCAACTCTATTTTGCCAGTCGATAGAGTTTTCTATCTTGCTCATGTCTTCTGATGAATAAATACCCGTAGCTTTCGATTTAAGTTCAGGACTATACATAATTGCTGCTAGTTCTAGTTCTTTAGGGGATAACAACTGACCGTAGGTAATGTTGGGATTATCTTTCAAAGGCTGTTTTGATAAATCAAGAGCATATGTTTCTTGCATCTTTTTAAATTCATCAAATTGTTGTTGCGTAATAGCCATTAATATAGGTTTTCTATTTCTTTTAATGTTTTATCTAAATCTATAGACGGGTTTACAGGCGACGTTGAGTTAGCTGAACTTTTTGTTTTTCTATCGTAAAACGTTGCATCATGTTTTTGCCACTGGTCTACTGCTCCTACGCCTTTATATCTTTCGTAAAAAGGCTTGTAAGTATAAGCACCGTAGTTTAACCATTGAGGCGTGTCTTTTCCTTCAGGGTCTTTACCTATTAGTGGATTATAATACATAGTAACAATAGACTGGAATGTTTCGTCATTCATATTGTAACGTTGTAGACCGCCTGTAGGAATGGCTACTTGAACTTCAGAATCAACACCACCAACTAGTTGGTCAACAAAACGTATTAAATTATCTTTTAATATTTTAGGGTCTTGTGTTGAGCCAAAACCAACTATTTGTAAATGGTAAGCTAAATCTTTATCAGAAAGTGTTCTACCTGTTTGACCGTTTGCGGCTGCTGCCATATAAGCTAATTGTAAAAAGTTTGCTCTAGTTGCTACATTACTATAAGCAGCTTCACCCATAAGTTGTCTTAAATTGGACCCTGTTGCGTTTTCAAAGTTAGCTGTTGCTAATTCTATTTGTTCTTCGTCACCTGATTTAAGAGCTATGTATAATTCTCTAGCGTTATTACCAGAACCTCTTAAAGTACCGCCTGTTTCATCAGCACTAAAATATGATAAAGGGTCACGATTACCATTTAATGAAGCTATTTGGTCAAAGTTAGCTATAGCACTATTACCCATATTCATCAAAGAAGAAACAACAGTCGTTGGTGCTTTACTAGGGTCTTTAATACCTTCGTCTAACATCTCTATTGTTTTATTAGCAACGTTTAACGTACCCATAACTGCTTGGTCTCTTGCAGTTAGTTCTGCATTAGTTTTCATAAGTTCGGTATACTGAGGGTCTTTATAAATATCGACTCCTGTTGAACCACTAGTAGCTAATTTAGCAGGGTCTATCCAGTTTTCACCAGCAACAATAAATCCATACTCATTAGCTTCTTTATTTTTAGGGTCTTTTATATAGGTTTGTCCTGTTTCTTTATCGAAATATCCTGGACGTATATCAACTACTCCTGTTTTAGCCTTAGTAGTATCTTGTAAATTTAAAAATTGAAAAGCGTCAGGGTCTATTTGTTTTTGTATGAAACTTGCTCTTTGTCCTTCTTTAGATACTCTAGCGGCTTCTTTACCTTTTCTAATTTGAAAATACGTATTAGCAAAATCTTTCGCTCCTCTCCCTGTTTGGCTACCAACAGCTAAATTAACAAGTTCATCAAGACCAAAACCGTCTCTTTGCTCAGGTTCCCCGAACAATGTGTAAGCGTCGGCTCTTGCTTCTTCTAACTTAGTGGGGTCTGTTGCATCAACAGCGATACTTTTAAGATAATCGTCTCTTGATTGAGGTTTAGGTGTGTCTTTAAATAAACTCATAACTCCTTCAGTAACTAAAGGAAGAAAGGGGGCTATTTTCTCTATAGTATCTGGTTCAGGTGTACGTCTGACAGGTCCACGAGCCGTTGGAAACCTCATTTGAGTCGGGGCTAATTTAACAGGTGTAATTCCCCCTGCGTCTTTAGGTCCACCGAAAGTTGGAAAAGGCATAAAGCCTCCTATACCTCTATTACCGTTTGCCATTAAAACTGCATCCCCATGTTTTGAATTGAGAAGTTAGGGAATCCTTTAACTGGTCCCTGTGTTTGTTGACCAGGAGCAGGATTAAGACCTGCTATACCTTGATTCATCAACCCTGTTCCCATAGTTCCTGTGGGTGAGTAATTACCGTAAGGAGCTTGTGCACCACCTGCATAGCCGTAGCCACCCGCCATAGGTCCAAGAGAAGCTGTAAGTGCTCCAACGTTTTGTAACGTTTGCATAGGTAAGTTGTATTGACCTGTAAAGTTTTGGTAGTTCAAATCCATTAAGGACTGTTGTCTTCCTCTACCTAGTCCACCCATACCCATCATCGATGAAATATCTTGTTGTTGTAGTTGCGGTAATAAACTAGCCATACCGCCGTATTGACCACCGAAACCACTTAATGCACCTGCTGTTTGTTGACCTAGTCCTGCTAATCCTTGACCCCCCTGTAGCCCCATACCGAACTGTTGTTGTCCTAAAGCACCTAGTTGTGAGCCTTGTTGTAGTTGATTAGCAAATCTTTGTTGGTCAATGTTAGATAACTGTTGTCCTTGTTGCATTTGATTAGCAAATCTTTGTTGGTCTAAAGTATTTAACTGTTGTCCTCTAGACATTGCATTATCTATTGCTGCTTGTTCAGAAGCGTTTAATGCTTGACCTGTATTTAATTTAGCCTGTGCTTGTTGTGCTTCTAAACTTCCCAACTGTGAAGCTCTAGCTAATTGATTTTGAGCTTCAGTTGAAGAAAGGTCGCCAAACTGCCTACCTCTTGCTAAAGCACTTTGTGCTTCTTGACCTGCGAAACCACCTAACTGTCCTGCTAATCCTGACTGTAATCCTGCAAGACCTGCTTGTCTTTGCTGCTGTGCTTCAAAAGCTTGTTGTGCTCTATTTGCTGCATCAGAATAACCACCACTACGGATAGCTCCTACTTGTTCTGCTGCTCCTCTTGCAACATTTTCTGCAAGTTCATCACGTCTCATTCGTGACCTAGAACCGCCAAAAGCTCCTCCACTAACAGCTTCGTCTCTAAGACCCATATCACTTTTAGCTAACCCTTCTCTAACGTCTTTTAGTGTTTGTTGTACTACGTCTTCTTCAAATGGATTATAAAAACTTGCTATTCCTCTAGGGTCAAAACTTCCTGTAGAACCATAACCTGTTTGTTCTGCTCTACTTAATCCTGCTCTAGCACAACCGAACTCTGGTCTAGCTGACGCTGTTTCAGTTCTAGCTAAATCTAAATTAGGTGCACCCGCCCTAGTTAACTGTTGAGCTTCACTAAATCCTGGAACTCCGCCCATAAGGTAATCTCTACCAGACTGACCAAATCGTGCTCCTTCTATAAGACCTCTACCTGATTGTCTTTGTTGTGCTCCTGCTAATAAGTCTCTACCTGTAGTGTCGAATTGAGCACCTCTAGTAAGGTCAGCACCTAAACTAGATAATCCTCTACCTGCACCAAGACCTGCTGTAATTTCGTCTTGTCCTCTAGCTAATGCTCCTCTAGATATTCCTGCTGCTTCGTCTAGTAAATCTGCCTGTGCACCTAAGTACGGTCTGTAACTACCAATCGCTGAATCAGCAAGTTCCATACCATAAAGTTCTCTAGGGTCAAAATCAGCAACTCTTTGTCCTGTGTAAGTAAATGGACTTGAATCAGCTTGACCTAAGTTTTGAAACTGTTGCCTTAAAAACTGTTGTGCAAAAGGAAATATATCCTGTTGTAAAAACTGCCCTATATACGGGGCGGGGGCTTGACTGGAATATTCTTGTTCTTCTCTAGACGCCATATCTCTTATTTCCCATTTTGTTAAATTTATCTAAAACAGCAATTCCTTTAGCATGACTGCCGCCACCTGCTGCATCTACTGCCGCTTTGGATAACATATATTCTCCGTTACTTGCCATTACTGGTATTAAATCATCTTTTGGACCACCTGGACCTCGCATAGGACCCCCATTAGGCATAAACATTGGTCTTTGTAATACTTTGCCTTCGTTAGCAAAAGTTACACTAGAACCCCCAATAGGTGAAATTTTATCTAACTGGTTTCTTCTTCTGTTAGAGTTTCCAGGAAGTGTTTCAGTTTTCACTAAACTGCCTTTACGTTTTTTATCGTTTAAACCAAATAATTCACCAAACAAAGCTGAGCCTATACTTCCCAAACCACTATATATTGCATCAGACACCATAGGATTTTGGTTATCTATAAACGATTCTACTTTTTGTAAGTTTGTTAAAGGATTTTCAGGCATAGGAACATCAGGCATTTCAAAGTTTATATCTGCCATCATTTGTTCTTCTAATAAATCTTCTGGTTTTGGTTCCGCTATTTCAGAAAAATCTACATCAACAACACCCGATAAACTTTCTGGTTTATCTTCAGGAATAAGACCTTGTTCTTTTAATAAAGCCATTAATCCTAAATTACCGCCGTTAGCCCTGTTTAAATAACCACCAACAGCCATACCTGCAATACCGTATTGGTCTAAATCAGCTACATCTACCCCTGCTTCTTCTAGTTGGGCTAATATCATTTCTTTTTGCCCATCTTCTGGAGAAGTTAAATTTTCAAATTTAAAATCACCAAATTCTTGAACCTCACTACCCATTATAGGATTGATGTCTATATCTGCTCCTGGGGTTAACGAAGGAGAAGTTCCACTACCGATTTGTGCAGGCATATCGGGGTCGCCAACAATTTTTTTAGTGATTAAATTTGTTCCCACCCCAACCGCTATGGCTGTCGCTATACTTGCTAACGCCATTAAATTTTCTCCATTATTTTATCTATTTGTTTTATATCAAAACCTTTTAAGTTTAGTTTAGAAAAATCATCAACTGTTATTTCATTTACAACGTCATCTATACTTAAACAATCTGTTCTATGTACTGTTATAAAAGTACATTCTTCATGAATATATAAAACTCTTTTTGTTCCTGCTTCAGTTATTCCATGAAAAGGTGCTTTTATACGTTCTACTCCATCATTACTGTAGATAGAAGCTTCTCCTTTCATAATAAAGAAAGGATGATTTTTAGCATGTATTTTAGTTGTAACTAATAACCCTTTAGGCATGACAATTTGTCTTATATATTGACCATCTGCAAAGTTATGCGTAACAGCCCCTTCAGTCTGACCTGTTATTTGGCTGTTTAAATCTTGATTATTGTTTTCTTCGCAGTGTTTAGTAATCGCTGCTTCAAACTCTTTTATTTTATTTTGAAACTTTATTTTATTTTCTTTATAATCAAAAAACTCACAAGCTTCTTGATAACTTAGTTCTGGATTCTTGATAAGAGATAAAGCCATTAGAAACGGCTCCTAGATTTTATCTTTTTTCCTTTAGACGTGTATATATAGAAGTCCGAACGGCTCCCTTTTTTCTTTAGGTATGTCTTCTTATCTACTCCAGTCATTGTTTCT
>Ga0181406_1000248_pt1 | contig 21015 bp, 15 predicted proteins | sample 29SPOviralmetaG_FD_130135 | JGI IMG/M metagenome (GOLD analysis project Ga0181406, IMG submission 130135) | Marine viral communities from the oligotrophic San Pedro Time Series (SPOT) site, San Pedro Channel, CA, USA - 29 SPOT_SRF_2011-12-20 | ecosystem: Environmental > Aquatic > Marine > Strait... | reverse complement strand
TGAATCTCAGAAGTATGATATTATAGCTGCTTTACCAGCTCTTAGAAAAGATCTTCAAGAGTTTCAAAGCAAACTAGAAGAAGAGTACGGTAAGGTAAGTATTAACATACAAGACGGTACTATTAAACAACCTGAAGATGAATCTAATCAGGAAAATTAGTATAGGAAAAGACTATAAAAATGAAGCAATGCATTACTCCGTAGGTCAAGAGGTCTACGGAGGACATGTTATCGATTCAATAGTTGAAAGCGACGATAAGTATAGTATATTTATAATTAAAAATAAAGAAATACTACCTTGGAAAGACTTCAACAAAAACATGGCGATAGCAGTAGAATATAATTTAGAATATTAATGCAAGGTCTTTTTGATTTTATAGTAACACCAGTAGAATCAAGATACAATAACACCAAAGAAATAGGTGATAAAAAACTTATATTGAATACTGAGATATTTACACATAAAAACGTAAATAGAAACGCTATAGTTTTAGCAACACCAAAAGCTATAAAAACTAAAATAAAAGTTGGTGATGAAGTTATTATACACCACAATGTTTTTAGAAGGTTTAATGATATTAGAGGTGAAGAAAAAAACTCTAGAAGTTATTTTAAAGAAGATCAGTATTTTGTAGATATAGATCAAATTTATTTATACAAGCAAAACGGTAAGTGGAAATCAATAGATGATTATTGTTTTGTTAAACCAATTAAATCTTATAATATTTTTAACACAGAGCCAGAGCAACCATTGGTTGGTATATTAAAATATACTAATGGTTCAAAAGAACTTGATAGTTTAAGAGTTAATGACTTAGTTGGTTTTACACCAAATAGTGAGTTTGAGTTTGTTATAGATAATGAAAGACTATACAGAGTATTAACCAAAGCAATAACCATTAAGTATGAATATCAAGGAAAAGAAAAAGAATATAATCCAAGCTGGTTATAGAGCTGTAGATGAATTAATAAAAGTTGCTAAAGAACCTATAGTAGAAACAGATGATGATATTTCTGCTGATAGACTTAAAAACGCAGCTGCCACTAAGAAGTTAGCTATATTCGATGCTTTTGAGATATTAACTAGAATAGAGCAGGAAGACGCTATATTAGAAAATAAACCTATAGAAGAAGAAAAAAAATCTTTTAGCGGTTTTGCTGAAAAAAGATCTAGGTAATGAGTTTATATGAAAAGGTAAATCCTATATCGTTAAACACTATTAATAGGCTTAATAAGCTAAAAAAGTGGGATTATGGTTATAACAAAGAACACGACGTAGTTGTTATAAGTAAAAGCGGGCAGATAGGCGATGTGTATAGCATACAAAATTTATTAGTAGCTTTGCCAAAACAACCTAAAAGTGTTCATAAGTTTAAAAAAAATACTTGGCAAGTTACACAATACCCAAAAGAATTAAATAGAATAAAAACAATATTTGATTGGAGAGATTACCCACAAGCGTTTAAGAATAAATATATTGACTACATTGAAGATGAATTTAAAAAAAGAGATGAAGGGTTTTGGTTTTACAACAAAGATGAGCCTACTTATATTACTGGTACTCACTACATGTACTTGCAGTGGTCCAAGATTGATGTTGGGAACCCAGACTTTAGAGAGGCAAATAGATTATTCTACATTTTCTGGGAAGCTTGCAAAGCGGATTCCAGATGTTACGGAATGTGCTATCTTAAAAATAGAAGATCTGGGTTCTCCTTTATGGCATCAGGGGAAACTGTTAACATGGCAACCATATCAAGCGATGCTAGGTTTGGAATATTATCCAAGTCTGGGCCCGATGCAAAAAAGATGTTTACTGATAAGGTCGTTCCAATATCCGTTAACTATCCGTTCTTTTTCAAACCGATACAAGATGGTATGGATAGACCGAAAACAGAACTTGCCTACAGAGTACCAGCGTCCAAGCTTACAAGACGGAACATTACTGTCACCTCCGACAAACCTGAGGAACTTACGGGACTGGACACCACCATCGACTGGAAGAATACGGGTGACAACTCCTACGATGGGGAGAAACTCAAGCTCCTCGTCCACGACGAATCGGGTAAATGGGAAAGGCCGAACAACATCCTCAACAACTGGAGGGTTACGAAAACGACATTAAGATTAGGTAGTAGAGTTATTGGTAAGTGTATGATGGGATCAACGTCAAACGCTTTAGATAAAGGTGGTAATGAATTTAAAAAACTATATTATGATTCAGACGTTACTAAAAGAAACCGCAACGGACAGACTAGTTCGGGATTATATAGTTTGTTCATACCTATGGAATGGAACTACGAAGGATTCATTGATTCTAATGGAATACCTGTATTCGAAACACCTGAAAAAGAAGTACTTGACCCGTACGGCGATATAATAGACATAGGTGTTATAGATCACTGGCAAAATGAAGTTGATGGTTTAAAAAACGATCAAGACGCTTTAAATGAATTTTACAGACAATTTCCAAGAACTGAAGAACACGCTTTCAGAGACGAAACAAAGAATAGTATATTTAATCTAGTTAAATTATACGAGCAAATAGACTATAACGAAGAGACTGTTAACTTAACAAAAGGTAATTTTGCTTGGGTTAACGGTATAAAAGATACAAAGGTTATTTTTTATCCAGACTTAAAAGGTAGATTTAAAATAAATTGGACACCGCCAATACGTATGCAAAATAAAATAGTTACTAAAAACGGTAGAAAATATCCTGGAAACGAGCATATAGGTGCTTTTGGATGTGATAGCTACGATATATCTGGAACAGTAGATGGTAAGGGTTCTAAAGGTGCTTTACACGGTTTAACAAAGTTTAGCATGGAAGATGCACCACCTAATGAGTTTTTCTTAGAATATATAGCTAGACCACAAACGGCTGAGATGTTTTTTGAAGATGTTTTAATGGCTTTAGTTTTTTATGGCATGCCAATATTAGCAGAAAACAATAAACCAAGACTTTTATATTATTTAAAAAGAAGAGGTTATAGAGGTTATTCAATGAATAGACCTGACAAAAAATGGAATAAATTATCTACAGCAGAGAAAGAAATAGGTGGTATACCTAATTCTAGTGAAGATATTAAACAAGCTCACGCTGCTGCTATTGAAATGTATATACAAAATTACGTAGGTAAAAAAAGTGAAAAATATGGGACTATGCCTTTTAATGAGACGTTGAATGACTGGGCTATGTTTGATATAAACAGAAGAACAAAGTTTGATGCCGCAATAAGTTCTGGTTTAGCTATCATGGCTTGTAACAGGCATTTATATTCCCCAACACAAGATGTTGTAAAACAAACAATTAATTTAAGCATGGCAAAATACAAGAATAAAGGCATGCGATCAAAACTAATAGAAAAATAATATGGCTGAGTCAGTTACATCAAATTATTTTCCTAGTCAAGTTGCAAGTGATTTAGAGAAACAATCAAAAGAATACGGTTTAAAAGTTGGTAAAGCTATTGAATATGAATGGTTCAAAAGAGATAGTGGTACCAATAGATTTGCTAGTAATCAAAATAACTTTCACAAATTACGCTTGTACGCTAGAGGTGAACAAGCAATACAAAAGTATAAAGATGAACTTTCTATAAATGGTGATTTAAGCTACTTAAACTTAGACTGGAAACCAGTGCCAATAATACCTAAATTTGTTGACATTGTAGTAAACGGTATATCAGAAAGAACATTTGATATTAAAGCTTACTCACAAGATCCTTTTGGTGTTGACAAGAGAACTAAATACATGGAAGGTATATTGGCTGATATGAAGACTAGAGATTTAAACTCTTTTACTCAAGAAGCTTTTGGTATATCAATAGCATCTACACCTGACGATCAAATGCCTGAAAATGAAGATGAGTTACAACTTCATATGCAGATAAGCTATAAGCAAGCTGTTGAAATAGCAGAAGAACAAGCTATAAATACAATACTAGAAGGTAATAGATATGAATTAACAAAGAAGAGGGTTAATTATGATTTAACTGTTTTAGGTATAGGTTGCGTAAAAAATACATTTACAAAATCAGAAGGTGTAAAAATTGAATACGTAGACCCAGCTAATATAGTTTATTCTTACACTGAATCACCATATTTTGAAGACATATACTATGTTGGTGAAATAAAAGTTGTACCTATAAACGAACTTAAAAAACAATTTCCAAACCTTACAGATGAAGATTTAGAAGAAGTAGGAAAACAAGGTTATCAATCAACAGGTTTTTACAATAGAAGTTTAGCTGAATCTGTCGTTATAGATAAGAACCAGGTTCAAGTAATGTATTTTAACTTTAAAACTTACGCAAACGAAGTTTACAAAGTAAAAGAAACATCAACTGGTGCTAGCAAAGTAATTGTAAAAGACGATAGGTTTAATCCACCAAATGAGCTTTTAGAAGCTAGGTTTGGTAAAATGTCTAGACAAGTTGAAGTTTTATATGAAGGAGCTTTAATACTAGGTACAAATAAGCTTTTAAAATGGGAGCTTGCTAAAAACATGATGAGACCAAAGAGTGATTACACTAAAGTTAAAATGAATTACTCTATAGTTGCACCAAGAATTTATAAAGGTAAAATTGAATCATTAGTTAGTAGAATAACAACATTTGCTGACATGATACAGATGACACACCTTAAGTTACAACAGGTTATGTCTCGTATGGTTCCAGACGGTATATACGTAGATGCTGACGGTTTAGCTGAAATTGACTTAGGTAATGGAACTAATTACAATCCGCAAGAAGCATTAAATATGTTTTTCCAAACTGGTAGTATTATTGGTAGGTCTATGACAGCTGACGGCGATATGAACCCAGGTAAAGTACCAATACAAGAAATACAAAGTGGCTCTGGAGGCGCTAAATTACAGTCTCTAATACAAACATATAACTATTACCTACAAATGATCAGAGATGTCACCGGATTGAACGAGGCGCGTGATGGTAGTATGCCTGATAGTAAGTCTTTAGTTGGTGTTCAAAAAATAGCAGCAGCTAATAGTAACACAGCTACTAGACATATACTGCAGGGTGGTTTATTTTTAACAGCAGAAACAGCTGAAGCAATATCTCTTAGAGTTTCAGATATAATAGAATACTCACCAACAAAAGAAGCTTTTATACAAAAGATAGGTGGTCACAATGTAGCTACGTTAAAAGAAATGGGACAACTACATTTGTATGATTTTGGTATATTTATAGAACTAGCTCCAGACGAAGAAGAAAAACAGTTGTTAGAAAACAATATACAAATGGCATTGTCTAAAGACGGAATAAGACTTGAAGACGCTATAGATATTAGAGAAATAAAAAATGTTAAGCTAGCTAATCAACTTTTAAAAATACGTAGAAAAAAGAAAACAAAAGAAGATCAGCTTATACAACAACAAAATATTCAAGCACAATCTCAAGCTAATGCGCAGGCTCAACAAGTTGCTGCTCAAGCAGAAGTACAAAAAAACCAAGCTTTAACACAACAAAAAATGCAGTTAGAGCAAGGTAAGAGTCAGTTAGATTTACAAAAGATGCAGCAAGAAGCAATGCTTAAAAAAGAATTAATGAATCACGAGTTTCAGTTAAACATGCAAATAGAGCAAATGAAAGCTGATACCGCGAAACAAAATGAAAATAATAAAGAAGATCGTAAGGACGAAAGAACAAAAATCCAAGCGACTCAACAATCTGAGTTAATAGATCAAAGGAAGAAAGAAACTCCACCCAAAAACTTTGAATCCTCAGGTAATGACATAATGGGTGGAGGCTTTGGATTAAATGCTTTTGATCCAAGATAAACTTGTTTAATTTTATAATATTATATTATGGTAGATGAAAAAACCAATGAGGTAGTTGAAGAGATAACTGAAACTACTGAAGAGAAAGTTGAACAACCTAAAGAAGAAAAGGTTGAAGAAACAAAAACAGAATCTAAAAATGAGATTTTAGACGATGGTACGGTTAAAGTAGATTTAAGAAACTACAGTGAAGAAAAAGTTGAAGAACCTGTAGAAGAAAAAGTTGAAGAAAAAATCGTAGAAGAAGTTACAGAACAAAAAGAGGAAGTTGTTGAAGAACAACCTGTTATTGAAGAAGTAACTGAAGAAGTAAGCGAAGCTGAAGAACTTCAAGAAGAAGTTGAGCAAGCTATAGGTGAAGCACAGGAAACTGGAGTTGATTTACCAGATAATATTCAAAAAGTTGTAGACTTTATGAATGAAACTGGTGGTAGTTTAGAAGATTACGTTGAATTAAATAAAGATTACTCAAAAATGAGTGATAATGAATTATTGAGCGAGTACTTTAAACAAACTAAACCTCACCTCAACGACGAAGAAAGATTATTCATAATGGAAGATATGTATTCATATGATGAAGAGTCTGACGATGAAAAAGAAATTAAAAGAAAAAAATTGGCGTTAAAAGAGCAAGTTGCGAACGCTAAGTCCCACTTAGACGGGCAAAAGTCTAAATATTACGATGAAGTTAAAGCTGGTTCTAGATTAAATACAGAACAACAAAAAGCTGTAGACTTCTTTAATCGATACAATGAAGGGTTGGATAAAACCAAAAATGATCAACAAGTTTTCCAAAAGAAAACAAATGAAGTTTTTACTGATAAATTCAAAGGTTTTGAATATAACGTTGGTGAAAAAAGATATAGGTTGAACATTAAGGATGCTGGATCAGTAAAAGAAACTCAGTCAAACATAAATAATTTTGTAAGTAAATTTTTAAATAAAGATACTCAACAAATGGAAAATGCTACTGGTTATCATAAATCTCTGTTTACAGCTATGAATCCTGATCTCGTAGCAAATCACTTTTATCAACAGGGTAAAGCTGATGCTTTAAAAGAAAGCATGGCTAAATCTAAAAACGTTGATATGTCACCAAGAGGTACTCATGCAAATGAAATACCAACTGGAGGTATTAAAGTAAGAGCTATTCCAGGAGACAATTCCAACGATTTTAAAGTAAAGATTAGAAATTTTAACAAAAAACAATAACTTAATTTAAACTTTAAAAACTTAAAATTATGGCTTTAGGTACAGGTGGCGCGGCTAGTGCATTAGCGCACATTAGCCCACGTCCAACAAAAACCCTTTACGGGGATAATTACTTAAGTTTTGACTCCGCTTCAGGAGGTGGAACTTTCGCGCAACAGTTCTTGCCAGAAATATATGAAAAAGAAATAGAGAGGTTCGGTAAAAGAACAGTCTCTGGTTTCTTAAAAATGGTAGGAGCAGAAATGCCTTTGGCTTCTGATCAAGTAATTTGGTCCGAGCAAGGTAGATTACACGTCGCTTATGATGACGCTGCATCTGGTGAATCAGTAAATATTGCTGACGCTAGTGCTAATACAATTACTTTACCAAACGGTAACTTAGTTAAAGACAATGATACTATTATTGTTTCTAACGCCGGTGGTAGTAAAGTATTAAAATGTATCGTTGTTTCAGGTGGTGGAACTGCTACTCTAACTGTAGCTCCATATTCTCAGTCTCATTTAGATAACCAAAACTCAGGTGCGGTTAACTTTAGTGACGCTGAAGATGTGAAACTATTTGTTTATGGTACAGAATATAAAAAGGGATCAAGCGGTCTTACAGGATCAATTGACGCTCCATTTACTCAGTTTTCAAACAGACCAATTATTTTGAGAGACAGATACCAAGTTAATGGTTCTGACACTGCTCAAATCGGTTGGGTTGAAGTTACTACAGAAAACGGCGCAAGCGGTTATCTATGGTATTTAAAATCTGAGCATGAAGCAAGACTAAGATTTGAAGATCAATTAGAAATGGCAATGGTTGAAGGTGAAAAGGTAGGTGCAAACTTCCAAGGAACTGGAGCTGCTGCTGTTCAAGGTACAGAAGGTTTATTCTCTGCTCTAGAAAATAGAGGGTTAATATTCAACTCTACTGATTTTGATGTATTCCAAAACTTAGCCGCTGCTGATGGTGGTGCTGATTCTGCTGGATCTTATGTAGCTCAAACTGGTTTGGGTGAATTTGATTCAATTTTACAAGAACTTGACAAGCAAGGAGCTATTGAAGAAAACATGATGTTCTTAAATAGAGCTACGTCTCTAGAAATTGACAACATGTTAGCTTCACTAAACTCTGGATTTGTCGGTGGTGTTTCTTACGGTGTATTTAATAACGCTGAAGATATGGCATTGAATTTAGGTTTCTCTGGTTTCAGACGAGGTTCTTATGACTTCTACAAAACAGACTGGAAATACTTAAATGACTCTGTAACAAGAGGATTAATCAGTGACATCGAAGGTATTATCGTACCCGCTGGAACAAGCACAGTATATGACGAATCGTTAGGTAAGAACATATCTAGACCTTTCTTACACGTAAGGTATAGAGCTTCTGAAGCCGATGACAGAAAGATGAAGTCTTGGATCACTGGATCTGTAGGTGGAAACTTTACATCAGACGCTGATGAAATGGTAGTAAACTTCTTATCTGAAAGATGTTTATGTGTACAAGCTGCAAATAACTTCGTATTATTGAAGGCTTAATATTTATATAAAGGGAAGGGTGCTTCGGCACCCGCCTCTTTATTTTTTTAACTTTTTTATTTAATTATATCATGGCAATAGCAATAACAAAACCCAAGAATTGGGTTATAAAAGACAGAACGTATTTAGTAAAAGGCAATGGGAATCCAGTGATTTTTACAATACCCTGTAGACACACTCAAAGAAAACCATTAATGTGGTTTGATGAAGAAAAAGGTATCAATAGAGAATTAAGATACGCAACAAATCAAAACTCACCTTTTGTAGATGAACAAAGAGGTTTATGTACGTTAGGTCACGTAGTAATGAAAGAAGGTAAGCTTTCTGTTCCAAAATCAGATCAAGCTTTACAGCTGTTACTATCAGTTTATCACCCTAAGAAGGGTATACTTTACAATGAGTTTGAACCAGAGGCAATAGCTGATAACCAAGTTGATTGGATAGAGTTTGAATTAAAAGCTTTAACAATCGCTACTCAAATGGATATAGACGACTTAGAGGCTATATTAAGAGTAGAAAAAGGTTCTATAGTTAGCAAAATGGGATCAAAAGAAGTAAAAAGAGATGTGCTTTTAATGGCTAGAAATAATCCTAAAATGTTTTTAGAACTAGCGTCTGACGACAATGTTCAACTTAGAAACATAGGTGTGAAAGCTATAGAAGCTAACATTATAAAATTAAGTGATGATCAAAGAACATTTACATGGAGTAATGGAAGAAAACTGTTTACAGTTCCTTTCGATGAACATCCATATTCTGCATTAGGCGCTTGGTTTAAAACAGATGAAGGCTTAGAAGTATTTAAAAGCGTTCAAAAAAGATTAAAATAATTAATCACTTATAGAGGTAGTCATCTCTATGAGGTGACTACTTACTATAAATAAAAAAATATGGTCAATATAAATACAGTATATCAAAGAGTATTAACCATTGCTAATAAAGAGCAACGAGGATATATAACACCGCAAGAATTTAATATACTTGCTAATCAAGCTCAAATGGATATATTTGAACAGTATTTTTATGATATTAACCAGTTCTTAAGACTACCGGGTAATGACACTATAGCCTCAGATCCGTTAGACATGTTAGAAGAAAAAATATCTATATTTGAAAAGTTTAATCAAACAGTTACTATGGGTTCGGCTGGCGCTGGCACTATACCGTCAGAATCTTATAGATTAATAAACTTGATAAAGGTAGATGTTAAAGGAGATGTAGATATTCAACATATTAATAAAAAAGAATTAAATAAATATCAAAATTCTAAACTTACAGCTCCAACACTAACAAGACCGTTTTATATTACAACTTCTGAAAACGGTATACAAATATTTCCAAACACTATAACTTCTAATGTAACATGTAACTACGTAGCCAAACCAGCTATTGTTAGGTGGGGTTATGCTATGATAAATAATGAAGCATTATATAATCCTAGTAATTCAACAAACTTTGAACTACACGAGTCAGAGGAAACAGATTTAGTTGTAAAAATATTAGCACTAGCTGGTGTTGTTATAAAAGATCCTCAGCTATATCAAATAGCAGCAGGCGCAGACGCGGCTAAACAACAACAAGAAAAACAATAATAAATGGCACTATTTACAGGAACACAACAAGCTTATTATAACGGGGGTAACCTAGGCAATTATCAATTTATAAGTTTTGCTGATCTAAAAAATAACTTTCTAGTTTCTTATGTTGGTGAAGATAAGGTAATATCTAAAATAAAAATACCAGATGTAAATTTTCATATACAGAGAGGTATTGCCGAGCTTAGTTACGATACATTAAGATCTCATAAGTCTCAAGAAATAGACGTGCCACCTTCTTTACAAATGAAGCTACCGCATGACTATGTTAATTACGTGCAAATATCTTGGTGTGATGATGCTGGTGTTGAAAGAATTATATATCCAGCTAGAAAAACAAGTAATCCAAAAGCGTTGTTACAAGATGATGATTACAATTATATATTTGATAGTGATAGCAACTTAACAACAGCTCAAGATTCTGAAACTTGGAAAAAATTTAAACAAAAATCAACACATACTACCGTAGAAAATGTAAGTGGTCCAGATGTTGATGCTACTTTAGCTGAAGGTAGAAGATACGGTATAACACCAGAACACGCTCAATTCAATGGTTTATTCTTTATAGACAATGATAGAGGTTACATACATTTTAGTTCTGGTATACATGGTAAAACAGTAACTTTAAAATATATAAGTGATAGTTTAGGTACTGAAGATGAAATAAAAGTTCATAAATTTGCAGAAGAAGCAGTTTATAAGCACGTAGCTCACGCTATATTATCAACAAAAGCAAATGTACCTGAATATGTAATAGCTAGATTTAAAAAAGAAAAAAGAGCAGCTATTAGACAGGCCAAGCTTAGATTATCTAATCTTAAGATAGAAGAGCTTAACCTTATTATGAAAAACAAATCCAAAATAATTAAACACTAATGCCAGAGTTAAAAAGAACATTCAGCGGGGGAATTATGAATAAAGACCTCGATGAGAGATTAGTTCCTAATGGTCAATATAGAGACGCTTTAAACGTTCAGGTATCAACATCTGAGGGTAGTGACGTTGGTGCACTTCAAAATATTCTTGGAAACAAAATACCTTATAGCTCAGCTTTAACATCTTCACAGTTAGGTATAAATCCATATGTAATAGGTTCAATAAGAAAAGATGATACAGAGTGTATATACTGGTTTGTAGCTAGTAATAGTAAATCATTAATATTAGAATATAACCAAACAACAAATGCTGTTTCACCTATACTTGTAGACGCTTTAAATATACTTAGATTTAATAGAAACAACTTAATAACAGGTGTTGAAATATTAGATGATTTTTTGATATGGACAGATAATCAAACTGAACCAAAAATTATAAAAATACCTACATGGAAAGCTTACACAAATAACTCATATAATCACACTCAAGTTTTAGGTAGTAACTTTATTGAAGATCAAATAACTGTTGTTAAAAAAGGTCCTAAAAAACCACCAAAACTAAAAATGGCTAGATCTTTTAGAACAGGTATAATAGAAACTGTTTTAACTCAAAAAAGCTTTTCAGTTCAAGATCAAGTGACTAGCGAGTATGATCCAATGCCAACTGGTTTATACACTGATCAAAATGGTGATGGAAGTGTTGATACAGCTAGTGGTGTTGTTAGCTTTCAAACAACAGCTAATTTTAAAGTTGGAGATAAATTAAGACTAACACCATTAGATGAAAGTGATGATGATGAAGCTATAATAAGTGTACTTCAAACATTTCCATCGCAACCAACACAATTTAAAGTTAATGTTGATGTTGTGTCAGAAGATATTGAAGAAGGTATTTTAGACTGGAAAGTAGAGTTAATGCAAGATCCACCTTTATTTGAAACTAAGTTTCCAAGGTTTGCGTATAGATATAAATATATAGATGGTGAGTATTCTGTAATAAGTCCTTTTAGTCAAATAGCTTTCTTAGCTGATACATTTGATTATGTACCTAAAAAAGGTTATAATTTAGGTATGGTTAATAATTTAAGAAGACTGCAAATATGTGATTGGGCTAAAAATGTTCCTGACTTTGTAAAAGAAATAGATATATTATACAAAGACAGTGTTAATAACAATATATATGTAGTTAAAAGTATAAAAACTACAGATCCAGAATACTCAGTAACAACACCTTCTCCAGAAAGTTATCAAGGAGAGTTAGAAATAACATCTGAAATAATATATAAAGTAATACCTTCTAATCAAATATTAAGACCTTATGATAATGTACCAAGAAAAGCTAAAGCTTTAGCTGTTTCTGGAAATAGATTAATGTTTGGTAATTATGTAGAAAACTATGATATGTCTAAAGAAGGTAACGAAATAACAACTCTTTTTGACGTTAGTATATCTCAAGATCCTAGCCAAACTGTCGAACCTAAAGAACCAGGTAAGTCTATAAAGTCAATGAGAACTTATCAAATTGGTGTTGTTTATAGAGATAAATTTGGTAGAGAAACACCAGTATTTACAGACCCTAGTGGATCCGTTTCACTAGATAAAGAAGCTGCTAAAAAATACAATGTAATAACAGCTAATATATTATCAGATATACCTACTTGGGCTGATTCATATAAGTTCTATATAAAAGAAACTTCACAACCGTATTACAACTTATCAATGGACAAGCATTATCCTGCTGAAGATGGTAATGTTTGGATAGCTTTTCCTTCTTCTGAAAGAAATAAAATTACAGAAGAGTCTTTCATGATATTAAAAAAGAAACATGATGACGATACACCTGTGGACACAGATGCTAAATATAAGGTTATTGCTATAGAAAATGAAGCACCAGAATTTTTAAAAGAAAAGAAAGTTTCTAAAGGTTTAATGTCAAGAGCTCTAATAGGATCTGGTGATGGTAATATATTTGCTAACCAAACTGGTTACCCAATAGAAGATGGTTCTTTTATTGAAATAAGTAAAGATGATTGGAGAAAAGTTTATGGTGGTGGTAATGATGGTGGTAATTCTAGTAGCACGTTTGATCAGGCAATACCTGTTCATCAGTTATCAGATTTAACTTTAAGAATATCTAACGGAGCTAATATAACAAAGCATTACGAGATAGCAAACATACAGTTTTTACCAGAAAACAGCCCATCTGTTTATAGGGTTAATATAGAAGAAAGATTTGACACTGATGACATAAATTTTATAGGAGAGTATAATTCTGATGATACTTCTTTAACTCTTGAAATATTCCAAAAAACAATAAAAAGAAAACCAGAGTTTCAAGGTAGATTTTTTGCAAAGATACAAAGAGACGGTGTGTTAGACGATGCTATATTAAGTAGAGCAAACGAAGAAGACTATAAAATAACGTCTATAGTTCCTATATACGCTATGCCACCCGGACAAAACAGTACTAAAGGTTTTTGGAGAGACAGTGACAAGGGTCAATATGTTAGCGGAAGCGGTAGTGGTGTTGGTGATAGAGCAGCTGGTTGGTTTTTATGTAGAAACACTTATAGGTATGGACCTAGAGACGCTGGTGGTAATTTAAACAGAGGTGGTAAATATAGAGGTTTTTATAATGACTCTGGTACTGCTAAAAGCACTCAAGGATTTGGAGCTCAAGCAGGTAATGATTATTTAGAAATAGCATATCACTGGTGGGGACCTAAAGATAGAAAAGCTTGGACTGGAAAATGGGAAAGCTTTGAGACTAAATATGAAAAACGTTTTAGACAATTTGTTACAGCGTTACAAACGAATTTTTCAAAGTTTAGGTTTACTGATGATCCAAATAAAGAGGAAAATACTTATACAATAACTGGTTATAGAAGAACACACACGGTAGCTTTTAAGAAAAGAAAAAAAGGTAAATGGGCTAGCTCACGTATCATAAAGTGGACTTTAGGTTTAGACAAACCACTAGTTTGGGTGCCAGAAGACAATGGTAAAGTATCGAAAGCAACTGCTACTAACATAGAAATGTTACAGCAATACTTAGATGATGACTCACTAGAAGGTTTTGAAAGTAATAACCCAGCTATATGGGAGACAGAGCCAAAAGAAATGGCTGAGTTAGATATATTTTATGAAGCTAGTGAAGCTTATGACAAATCAACACATGGTACTGCTCAAACATTAGATTATTGTAATTGCTATAGTTTTGGTAACGGCGTTGAGTCTGATCGTATTAGAGATGATTTCAATGCGCCGACTATAGGTAAAGGCGTAAAAGCATCGGCTGTTTTAGAAGAACCATACAAAGAAGTTAACAAAAAGAGTGATATAATATTCTCAGGTATATTCAACTCGACCTCTGGAATAAATAATTTAAATCAATTTATACAAGCAGAAGCTATAACAAAAAGTATAAATCCAGCCTTTGGATCAATACAGTTGTTAAAATTTAGAAGAGGTGCTTTAGATTGTTTTTTAGAAGATAACGTTGTTAAAATATTATCTGACAAAGACGCTTTGTTTAATGCAGATGGTTCGGCTAATGTTGTTTCTACCAACAGGGTTTTAGGAACTATAATGCCTTACGCTGGTGATTTTGGTATAAGTAAAAACCCAGAGTCATATGCTAGATATGGTAATAGAGCTTATTTTTCAGACAAAAATAGAGGTGTTATACTTAGATTATCGGGTGATGGATTAGAACCAATATCAAGGTATGGTTTAGAAGATTTCTTTAGAGACAAACTAGCTATTAGTGATTCAGCAGTAGGTATGTTTGATGAAAACAAAAAAGAATATATATTATCTTTTAGCAGTGTAAAAGCAGTTAGTAAAAATGACACTGTTAGTTTTAAAGAAGATTTAAACGGTTGGAATACTAGAAAAAGCTATATTCCAGAAAACGGGTTATCGTTGAATAATGTGTTTTATACATTTAATGGTGGTAACTTATGGTCACACAATAACGAAATTAGAAATAACTTCTATGGAATACAATATAATAGTAAAGTTAAATTTATATTTAACGAAGCACCAGGTACTGTAAAATCATTTAAAACAATAAACTACGAAGGTAGTCAAGCTAGAATATTTAAAGAAACAGGTGTTGGCGCTATAACAACTTTTGTTGGTGGAACAGGGTATGTTAGTGACACTGGTGTTGCTACTACTTATAATGGATCTGGCTCAGGTGCAACTGTTGATATAGTTGTTAGTAGTGGTATTATAACCGCTGTTACTGTGAACACTCAAGGATCTGGTTATACAGATAATGAAGTATTAACGGTAGTTGGTGGTAACAACAATGCTACGATAACAATAAGAGTAGACGGTGATAGCGAGTTTTATAATAGAAATGCTGTCAGCGGTTGGTGGGTTAATGATATGACTTCAGATTTACAAGAAGGTATTATCACTAGATTTAAAGAAAAAGAAGGTAAATGGTTTAATAATATTAGAGGTTTAGAAACGACAGATGCTAACTTAGATGTTAAAGAGTTCTCTGTACAAGGTTTAGGCTTCCCGACTCAGTTTACTGAAGAGGTAGATCAAGCTTCAATAATATTAACTGTAGAAGAAAATAACGATTAATATGGCACTAGTAAATTGCACAATAGATAAAAGATCGGTTTTACTAGCTAAAAATTCAGCTGTTGGTGGTTCTAGCACTGTTACTTTAGAAATAAAACCAGTTGCTGGACACGTTGTTGCTGCTAGTGATTTTACAAATAACACTACAATCGCTTCACCTATACAATCAATAACACTTTCAAACAGTGGTACGGCTTATGATGTCAACAACGAGGTTAATGTTGTTGTTGCTTTACAAAGTGGTTTTACACCAACTGTAGATCAAACATTAGTAATAGATATAGATGGTGAAGCTACTAGAGTTGATTTAATACCAATTACCGTTAACGGTGAGTTTACGGGTAACTCTTTAACAAATGCAACGTCTACAACTTCTAGCGTTAGAGTTGATGATAATAGTTTAGATGGTGATTATAATTTAATTGAAAATCCTTTCGAAACACATGTTTTTGCTACAATAACTGTAGCGCCAACTATTAGTGGTAGATTTTTTGAAACAGAACCCACAATACAAGTTACTAACAGCTCTTACACGGGTGTTGATTTAAATGATCAATATATTTTTACATATGTAGATACTTTTAATTCAGATGGTTTTCACACACAAAGAGTTTATACGTGTTCAATTATAATGCCTCAAGTTGCTAGATCAGGTGATAATATATCAATTACAGCAACATCTGCGTTGATACCTGTTTCTACTAACCTTATAAGAGGTTATCAAATGAATAAAACAGACGCGCCTAAAGTTAGCTTAAATAGAGGATTAGCTGTTTTAGGTGATCCTGGTGCAAAGTTTAAAGTTAGGATTGAAAGAGGTACTTTATCTGGCTCTACGTTTACGCCTGATAGTAATGATAGATTTTATATATGGACAACAACAGGTGCGGATATTGCAAATCAATACGCACAAAGTATTCAAGGTTCTGAAACATTTACAATAAATAGTAATGGTATATCAAGAGTACCAGTATTACTGCCAGCAGAAACAAGTGATGGTATTTCATATCAATTTAACATTGTTCCACAAGGCACAACTACAGTAGAAGCTACCGCTTTAGGTTATTTAGCTGATGGCATTACAGATGACGCGGGTAATTTAGTTGATATTTTACAATTTTATATAGGTAGACTTAAAGATGTTAAATGGGAGGTAGACGCTGTATCATCAGACTCTACAATAACTCAAACTGTTGTGTATAAAGATTATTTAGATAATACAATGAGTTTACCACCTGGTGGTCTTAGTGGTTCTGAAAAAGGTACTACAACTGCTAAATATGGTTTTGAAATATCTATAGACAGTGATAAAGATTTTTACATGAACGATGAGTCTGGTAACGATGTACTTAGTTTAGATTTAGATAGTGGAGGCGTACACACAGCATCACAAGATTCACTTTTATTGGGTGGTTCTAGCCCTTCAGTAACAGGTACAAATATAGTTGATCCTTTTGAGTTAGAAGAAGGCGATGTAAACGTTACAATTGGTGATACACAAACTCAAACAGTAGTTGATTTTACACAAGCAACAATACTTGGAGCGAGCAAGGTAGCAAATGAATTAGGCGTAGCTGGTGGTAGAGCTGTAGGCTACACATTATCATCAGACGCAACAAGCAATGCTAGTGGTATTAGCGCGCCAGGTGTAGTCGACACGACAACTAATGAAATTGCTATAGACTTAACATTAAAAGAAAGAGAAGCTTTAACTAACTCTTCTTTTGTAAGATTATCTGATCAAGAGTTTAAAGTTGTAGGTAGAAGAGGTTACTTTGTTATTAGTTATTATTCTGCTAACGTACTACGTAAAGGTATTACTAATCTACAAACAATACCAGTTGCTAGAACTGCTGTTGTGTTAGTAGGTAGAAGCCGTAAGTTTTTACCACTAGATTTAAGTGGTAATATTAGTTCACAAACGCTTTTAGTTTTTCCAAATAAAGGTTATATATCGAACTCAGTTGGAACTACACCTTCGTCTGCTATAGATAGAACAAAGATGCTTATAAAAGGAACAAACTTTTATGTACAAAATTATGGTAACTTAGATGCTAAGTATACTTTTAATATAGACAACTTCTCTCAAGTTGTTGCGGCTAACTCTACAGCTCCTACTGTAACAGCTAGCTTAGTGCATGCTGTTCCTAGATTCTATGTAAAACAGTATTTAAATAGTATAGGTACTTTAGTTTACTTCACGGGTACTATAAATTATCCTAATGCAACTTCTGGAGATTTAACTTACGAGGTTCAAAATTTAATTATAACTGCAGCGCATGGTTTACCAGTTAGTTACAACTCTAGTGGTTTAACAGCAACAAGTATAACGGGTGCTATAGACTTAGCATATTCTTCTTCTGAGTTTAACAATGCAACTGTAACGTGTACTTCAACTGGTACTAAAACACAAGCTAATTCAACAGCAAGCAATAGAACATTAACGCTTGGTGATAGTGCCAGCAAATTAACATTTAAAGTAAATAATGCATCGTACACAGCTTTAACAGCGTCACATACTTTAAGAGTAAATATAACAATACAACTAACAACTAACTTAGCACCACCTTCTGGACCACCACCATCAAATTCCGGCGAAGAGCTTGAGCAAGAACAATATTAAAACTAAAATATGCCAAATATAGTAATACACTTCGGTAATCCATTAAATGAGGCAGTACAAGCTGATTCAAAAGATATAGCTTATTATGCTGATACCGGTCAAACAACGTTTGGCAATGGATCTACAGTGCAGTTTGCTGATAACACAATAAAGCTTGGCCCTATAGTAGATGTTAGTTATGTTAACAACACTATAACAGTTGATTTAGCTAACAGCACAGTTTTACCGTCAACAAACGACTTTATATTTTTTGCTAAAGATAATAGAGCAAACATGACAAGCTTGTTAGGTTATTACAATGAGGTTGAAATGACGAACAACTCTACATCGAAAGCTGAGTTATACTCTGTTGGTACAGAGATAGTTGAATCTAGCAAATAACGTGTAATTATAAATAATAAAAGAATACAAAATGGAAAAAAATTCACCAATAAAATTAGCACCGCTTTTAGCAGCAGCAGCACCAGGAGCTATAAAAGGCCTTGCTGGTATTGCTGGTGGTATAATAGGTAGTAAAAAAAGAAAAAGAGAAGAAAGAGCTGCTCAAAGAGAGTTTGACAAATATAAGACTCAATTAGAAAATAGAGATACATCAAATCCATATGCTAACATGGAAAACACGATGGAAGATTTAACTGTTAATACTCAAGCTGCTGACATGGCTAATCAACAACAACAACAAGCTTTAGCCAACACAATGGATTCAATGCAAGGTGCCGCAGGTGGTAGTGGTGTTGCGGCTTTAGCTCAAGCAATGGCTGGTCAAGCTTCAAGAAACGCTCAATCAGCATCAGCCGATATAGGTCGACAAGAGCAAGCAAACCAAATGTCAGAAAGAAATATGGCTGGTTCACTACAACAACAAGAAAGACAAGGTGAACTTATGTCAAGAAACATGGAACAACAAAAAACAAATACACTAATGGGTATGGCACAAGGTAGGTTAGGTGCGGCTAAAGCAGCTAGGCAACAAGCTACGCAAGCTATAGTTGGTGGTATAGGTCAAGTTGCTGGTAGTTTTGCTAGCGCGGCAGCTGGTGATGCGGCTAACGTTGCAGCTGTTGAAAAAGACGATTAAATAAATAATTATGAGTTCAGACGCACAATTAGTAAGAAACGCGCAAGATCCAAACCTTTATGGTAGATTTGTAGACGTAGGTAGAGCTTTTACCCAAGGTTATAATCAAGCTACAGCTTCAATGTCAGATGGTGGTAACCCTGTCAAAGCTGTAAAGAATAACTATGAAAAGCAATTAAGAAGCTATCTAAATAAATTACCTGAAGATGTAGATTTAGGAGCTATACCTTCTAAGTATAGAAATAACATATCAGAGTTTTTAATGAAACAAAAAACAGCTTATGTTAATGCAGCTAATACTGTAGATGAATATGAAGTTGGTAGCAAAAGCTATATGAATAGGATTGCTAAAATGAATACAATAAGACAGTCATTTGAAACATTAGACGAACAAATGAAAGCATATGGCGAGAATAAAAAAGAAATGATTGATATGATAGAAAATCAGTCAATATCTTTGTTTGGTGAAAATCAAGCCAACGTGAACTTGTTAAGAGGTGTTTATAATGAAGAGTATGATTTAGGTATTGATGAATACGGTAATGTATCTTTCATGGGAGATGATGGCGCTATACAGTTAAATGATCTACCTGGCTATGAACCTAAAGATTATACCATAGCTAAGTCAATGACCGATATGGCTGTTCAAGCTTATAAGAACGGTGTTGTGTTAAAACCAGGTGATATAATGTATAATCAATACAAGAACCAATTAAAAATGGGTTTAGATTCTGGTGGCGTGCCTAGAATAATGTCTGTTATACATGACGGTTTAGTTGGTGATATGCCTATGATAGATATACCAGATATTCAAGCAGCTGTACAAAACTTTGAAGCTGGTCAGTTATCGCTTGAAGGTTTGAGAGATGTAGTTGTTTCAAACTACATGGATATTGTGGTTGAACAATCAAAAACAGGTTACAAAGTAAAACAAAGAAAACCAAAGAAATCAAGCGGTGGTAGTTCTAGTAATGTACAATACAACGCGGAGACATTTTTGAGGTATGATCCAAAAACAGGTAAAAAAGTTTATACACGTACTGTAAGAGGTACTAACGAGCAAGAGATATATTACATTGATGATAATTATAATAAAGTAATATTGGGTGGAGAAAATACATCAGAAACATCGCAAACAGAAAATCAAGAAACAAACGTAGAGCAACCAGTAGAAGATCCTTTAGCAGATATAATGAACAGATACCCTCAGTTATCAAGAGAAGAAGCTCAAAAGGTTTATGATAGATTACCAAAATAAAATAAAATAATATGTTTGAAACTGAAAACGGAATAATTGATATAACCGGATATTCAAGAGAAGAACAAGAACAGTTTTTAATTGATAATCCAGACGCCGTGCCAGTTAATGCTGAACCAACTGTTGACTTAGACGAAAAACCACCTGAATCTGAAATGTATAACTTAATACAACAGGAGGTTGATAAAATAGAAAAGGCAAGAGTAAAGAGGTTTGAAAGAGTAAAATATGGTACTTATGATGTTGAGATGAAGAGAAGTATAGGAGGTTTTGGAGATGAAGTTCCACCTATTACTATATTTGAAGATCCTAAAGATCATGCTATGTATTTAAAATGGATGAAAGGTGAAGACTATAAACCAAGTAAATCATTTATAAATCAAGTAGATGATATGTCTAAAGAATATGATTTAAACCTTGATCCAGCTACTTCAAATAGTTA
>Ga0181406_1000247_pt1 | contig 21025 bp, 16 predicted proteins | sample 29SPOviralmetaG_FD_130135 | JGI IMG/M metagenome (GOLD analysis project Ga0181406, IMG submission 130135) | Marine viral communities from the oligotrophic San Pedro Time Series (SPOT) site, San Pedro Channel, CA, USA - 29 SPOT_SRF_2011-12-20 | ecosystem: Environmental > Aquatic > Marine > Strait... | reverse complement strand
TCCGGGATTTTTTATTCTATCTTCTTTTCAATCTTGCGATTTCTTTTCCGATAGTGTTCTATAAATATACGTCAGTTTTTGTTCTTATGCAAGATATTTACTAATGTATTTTTCGCGAGGTTTAAAGGAAGTTTTCTATTATTTCATGAAACAATTCTGGTTCTAATAAAAAAGAGTCATGGCCTTTGGTAGATTGAATCATATGATATGTGTTTTGAACTTTATTATCGTTTAAAATATTTACAAAATCTATTTGTTCCTCAGGATAAAAGCAAACATCTGAATCAACAGATATCACTAAAGTTTTAATATTTTTTAGATTAGATATACTCTCCAGTTCTAAATTAAAATTCTGCCAACCTTTTATTATTGAACTATACGATTCTGGAGTAAACCTTTCAACAAATTTTTCACCTTGATGCATCATATAAGATTCTTGTGGAGAATCTAAAAATCCTTCAATCAAATCATCATCATATAAACTTTCATTTTTTGCTCTTTTAGATAGAAGCTCTAGAGATATATAAGTTTTGTGAGCAATCATTCTTGCAAGCGAAAGATACTCTTCTTTACGCACATTGGAGTCTTTACTCAAATCTAATATGTATGCTTGCTCAAGATTATGTAGAAGTTGTATTGTTGATAACTTATATCCACTTGAAATAGATATCAATTTGTTTACATAATCAGGGTATAAAGTGCAAAATTCAAGCGCCATTAACCCCCCAATTGAAGGTCCTATTACTGCTTCCAATGATATAACACCTAAGTGGTCGAGTAGTAGTTTTTGTGATATCTCTATATCTTTGAAAGATATTGAAGGAAAATTAAATTTATAATTTTCTTCAGTAATTGGATTTTTTGAGTTAGGGCCAGTTGATCCATAACAACCTCCAATATAGTTTGCACAAACAACAAAATACTTATTGGTATCAATAATTTTATTTGGACCAACAAAATCACTCCACCAACCAATTTCTAATTCTTCATTCCATGGGATTCCAGGATTATCATTCTTAGTAAATTGCCCAGCTAACATATGACTTCCAGTCAAGGCATGGAAAATAAGTATGGCGTTGTCTCCACTCTCTGACAGAATGCCATTTGTTGTATATGCAACCTCTACACCATCAAGTGTTTCTCCTGAATCAAGTTTTAGCTGTGGAATATAAAACTTGCTTGTACTACTTTGAGCTTTCAAGTGCCTGTGACAAGTCTTCAACAATATCTTCGATGTCTTCTATACCAATAGATAGCCTTACAAGTTCTGGTGGAGAACCTGCTGCTATTAATTGATCTTCATCAAGTTGAGAGTGTGTTGTACTCGCTGGATGAATTGCTAAAGATCGAGTGTCTCCAACATTTGCAACATGTCTAAACATTTTGAGATTATCAATAAATTTCTGTCCTGCTTCTTTGCCACCTTTTATCCCAAAAACTACCATAGTGCCGCCTGTACCATTCAAATATTTTTCTGACAGTTCATAGGAAGGGTCGCTTTCTAATCCTGGAAATCTCACCCATTCAACAGATTTGTGACTAGATAAGAATTCTGCAGCTTTCTTAGCATTGCTACAATGTTTTTCCATTCTTAGACTCAGAGTTTCTAATCCAGACATAACTTCAAAAGCAGTGTCTGGTGACATATTTGCACCGAGATTTCTCAATGGTACAGTTCTTAGTCTGAGTGAGTATGCAACATTTCCTAAGTCTCCTAGGTCATGCCCCCATCGCATATTGCCATAACTTGTGTCGGGCTTATCATACAATGGAAAGTTGCCATTACCCCAATCAAACCCACCTTTTTCTATTACTGCTCCGGCAATGACTCTACCATGACCTGACATCCATTTTGTTAGTGAATAAACTACAATATCTGCTCCAAATTCAAATGATTTCTGAATTGCAGAGGTTGTAAAAGTGGCATCAACAATTAATGGAATACCATGCTTATGAGCAATGTCTGAAAGTGCTGTTACATCTGCAACGACAAGTCCCGGATTCGTTACTGTCTCACAGTAAATAGCCCTTGTTTTATTATCAATATTATCCTCAACTGCCTTTAAGTCAGTTATATCAACTTTCTTTGCGTTGATACCGTACTCAGGCAAAATATTATCAAACATTGTATAAGTTCCACCATAAAGTTGGCTAGCAGTAACAAAGTTATCACCCTGACTCATAATATTTATCAACGAATACATTACAGCAGAAGTTCCTGAAGCTAGAGCTACACTCATAGCACCTCCCTCTAAAGCTGTGAGTCTTGCTTCTAATGCTCCAACTGTTGGATTTCCTAATCTAGAATATATATTTCCAAATTCTTTTAAGCCGAATAAGTTTGCAGCGTGCTCTGTGTTATTGAATTGATAAGCTGTTGTTTTGTAAATAGGGACTGTTATAGATCCTTCCGAATCTGCATCTGAATCCCAACCTGCATGTAGTAGCTTTGAGTCGTATTTCATAATTTTCTCCTTTACTTTGGAGAAGGGTATTGACTAATTAGTTGCATTTCTGCCACATCTTCTGGCACCTTGGATAGTCTTCCAGGTTGCCGAGGTCTTAACCTTCTCTATATGCTTAATAGAAATTATATCAAAACTTTTCCATATGACTAAATGTTTTCAATTTTTTCCCAATTCCTATCTGAGTGTCCAAAATGGGAAAACAATGTATCTGTTCTATAGTCAACACTTGTAAGGTCTAACCTTTCAATAATTGCACCTGGCTTCATATTAAAGTTACTTACAAAATCGTTTAATGTATTTTCTTCAACTTTTAATGTTTCAAAAGTATCAATTGTCAATTCGTAAGGGTCTGCTTTACCAATGGCATAAGAAACTCTTACAAGACATTCTTCTGAAAGTTTATGAGCTACAATATTTTTTGCTAAATGTCTTGCAGCATAAGCCGCAGATCTATCAACCTTACTTGGATCTTTACCTGAAAACGCACCTCCACCCACTGGAACGGATGGTCCGTAAGCGTCGACAACTATTTTCCTCCCCGTTAGGCCAGTATCTCCCGCTGGTCCACCTTTGACAAATGAACCTGATGGATTTAAATCTAATTCAAATTCACTATTCACGTTATTAGAAACAATCTCATAGACTTCTTCATAAAGTTTTTCAATATTTATATCTTTATGGTGCTGTGTGGAGACAACTACTTTAGTTTTTTCTCCTCCACTTGTTACTTGTACTTTTGAATCTAGGTCAAGCATTTCGTCAGAATTTTGAAGATCCCATAAAGATTTCTGTATGTTTCTTGACATATCAAACGTAGGAGGCATGAATGATTCTGTTTTGTCTGTTGCAAAACCAACCATAATTCCCTGGTCACCAGCACCTTGGTCTTCATCGTCTTCAACAGCTGCTCTGATTTCTTCAGATTGTGGTGTAAGCTCGTTATAAATAGACAACCCATCTAAATTGAAATCTTCAAAACTAGTCTTTATTGTCTTTTTGAGTGCTTCCTTAACAATCTCAACAATATTTTCAGTTGTAATATTGGCAATCTCACTGATTTCCCCTCCAACAAGGACTAGTCCTCCGTTTTTAGTTCCTGTCAGAAAAGTCTCTACAGCAACTCTTGATGAATTATTATTTTGCAGAGCCTTAGTAAGAACATAATCTGAAATTAAATCAGCGATTTTATCTGGATGTCCTGGCGATACAGTCTCAGCTGTAACATGTTTAGTCATTTAATATCTCCAATTTTGTTTTAGCTTAAAGATTTTGAATGCCATTTTTTGTAATTAAACCACATCAAAAAGCACCTTAGTTGGCAACTAGGTTGCTGAGGTTTCCCTCTCTTTATGCAACTAATATGGTAATAAGAATTTAATCTTTTTCAATTAATTGATATAGAAAACTTTAAATCATTCACTGGCTAACCTTTTTGTATGATTTCTGATATTAAAAAAATTATGGGGCTTCTCTTATCAGTTGGATTTTCGTCAATAGGATTTATAGCAGCAATAACTGTAACTGTTTTGGCGGCAAGAGAAGTTTCGAGTAACCCCCTTTTTCTTGGATTTCCAAATGCTGTAGGAGTTGGTGGTGCTTTTCTTGGAACACAAATGTTTTATAAAATCTCAAAAAAATACTCAAGACTTGCAGCATTATCTCTTACTTTTTTTGTTGGTGCGCTTGGTAGCGTGGTATTGTTTTACAGTCTGATTATTGATTCTTTTATATTATTAATGTGCGGGGCATTAGTGCTTGGGTTTGGTCAATCAGCCACCCTTCAATCCAGATATGCAGCTTCTTTTGTTGCTAGCAAAAAATTTAAGGCTACTGCATTGTCTTTAGCTGTCTGGTTTTCTGTTTTTGGTTCTGTTTTTGGACCAAGGTTAGTAAGCCTCTATTCAGACTATTTTAATACTTTATTTAATTCTGAATTAATTGTTGGTTATATAGTTGCTGTGGTTGGAATGCTTTTTGCTTCAGCATCTGTTCTAACTTTTACTTCCTCTAATAGCCCGCTAAGACAATCTGCAGAAACTGAAGAGGCTATAGAGAAAGTTGGTGAAACTAAAAAAGATGGAAATATATTAACACTTCTATTAGTACTTAATCACTTCACCATGGTTGTAATAATGTCTGCGACACCTCTTCATGTACAAGATATTGGTGAAACAGTTCAATTAGTGGGGGTAATTATAAGCTATCACACATTAGGTATGTTTTTACTATCACCAGTTTTAGGAAGTTACGTAGACAAATATGGATATAAAAATTTTACGTACATTGGCACTGGAATATTATTTGTTAGTTGTTTAACTATATTTATAAATTCAGAGCCCCTTTTTCTAAAGATTGGGCTTTATTTACTTGGGCTGGGCTGGAATTTCAATTATGTTGCTATTAGTTCTGCAATATCTAAATTTTCAATAAAATATAAAACCCCACTTAATATAAAAAGTGATTCCTATGTTTTTCTAGGCAGCTTTATGGCTCATACAACTTTAGGAATGTCTTATTTGCTAATAGGATATAGAGGGCTAGTAATAGTTGGAATGTTTGTAAGTTTATATTTATTCATCAATTTAAAAAAATTAAAAAAACTCAATATTGACTAAATGAATTTTAACTACAGCAAGGAAGAAGAATTTTTAATTAGGAATGACAAAATCTTATCGAAAGTAATAACAACAAATGGCCATATCAATTTTTCAAATAAAAAAACAGATCCATTTGATGCTCTAGTTGGAATAATTATTTCACAATTTATTTCTACACATGCAGCGAACAGTATAAAAAGAAAAATATTACAAAAATTTAATGAAAAAAATTTTAAAATTAAAAATTTTAAAAATCTAAATGTCTTAGAAATCAAAAAATTAGGTCTAAGTCTTAATAAAGCTAAGTCAATACAAGCAGTTATATGCTGGATAGAGAATAATTCAACTTTTAAAACTTTTTATAACTTAGACCAAGCAACAAGGGAAAAAGAATTATTAAAAATTTTTGGAATAGGTCAGTGGAGTGCGGAAATGTTTGAAATGTTCTGTATTAGAAATAAAAATATTTTTTCTTATGGTGACGCAGCACTGAGACAAGCTATGAATCAATTAAAAATGGTAAGTGAATCAGCTTCAAAAGTTGAATATGAAGATTACGCTGCAAAATGGAGTCCTTATAAAACCCACGCCTGCTTGCATTTGTGGCAAATGATTGAGTCTTAAATAGATACCCTGACATCTTCAATTGGATGTGGAATTGGTGTAGGTCTTATATTTAGTCTATCTTCTATGATTGGTTGTTCAATATTTTGAACATATTTATAAATCACATTCTTAAACATATAGCTAGCAAAAAATTTGCCTATACATGTGTGTGCGCCGCCTGCAAAAGGAAAATAGGCTTTATTCGTGTAGCTTGGGTCAATAAACCTGTAGGGGTCAAAATTTGATGGATTGTCCCAATACCTTTCATCATGGTGAAGTAATAGTGGGCTTATTGTGAGATAAGTGCCACCACTAACTGGGTAATCTTGAATTTTTGTATCTCTCATAACTCTTCTGATAGAAAATGGGACTGGTGGATAGAATCTAATTGCTTCTTGAAATATAGATTCAGCAAAATTTCCATTTTTAAGTGACGAGATATCAAGTGGGTCTACTTCAAATGCTTCTTGTCGTATATCAGATAAAAAGTCTTTGTTTCTTGATAGATTATAGATCGAATTTGTAAGTGTAATTGTTGTAGTGTCATGAGCTGCAAGAAGAAGAAAAATCATGTGTTCTGCGATTTCATAATTGCTTAATCCAGCATCTCCTTTATTAGTATTTACAAGTTCAGCGAACAAAGTCTTTTTACTTTCTTCATTAATCATTTCAGATTTTGATTGAAAATAATCCAACAAATAAGCTCTAGATTTAAGCCCTTTTTTTAACTGGGTAAGAGGAAGTGGCCATCTAACTGCAGATGTTGCTGACGCTATAGAATCCATAAAAAGTTTGTTAAGATATTGAGACTCGTCTTTTTTTACATCTAGGAAAAACAAGCTTAAGGATATGTCAAACATTAATTGTTTTACAGATTCATATAAATTAAAAGAGCTTTTTAGTTTTATTTGATCAATCCAATCATCAATAATGGGTTGAATAATTGATAGGTAATTATGTATAGCCTCATGTCGAAAAGAATCTTGTAAAAGTGTTCTGTGGTACTTATGGTCATCAAAATCACGAAGCATAAGTCCATTTTCAAATGTTGGACCTAGGGTAACTGCCCAACCTTCTTTAGATGAATAATTATCATCTTTATCAAGGAATATCTCCCTAGTTATTTCTGGATTTAGCAAAACTATAAAATCTTGGTTTAGAAGTAAAATTTGAAATACATCCCCATATTTTTTTTGCATACCTGCTGTAAAATTTAATGCATCCCTCTGAAATGGAATAGAGTGACCAATAATAGGTAGACTAGGAACCACAGGAACATTCATATAAGTATTTTACAATTCTAAGACTGGGTTGAAAAGAAATATAGATAATTTATAAATTAAAAACATCTAAGTCACTACCCACAATAATTTTTCCATCGTAATACTTTGATATCTCATTTTTTAAGAGTTCCTCATCAAACACTGGGGGTACAAAGTGATTCAAAACAAGATTTTTAACATTTGCAGCTTGAGCTAATTTTCCAACATCTTCAGGAGTAGAATGATATTCTCTGACATTTTTTAGAGTGTCCTGTGTCATTCTTTTATCATCAAAATTTAAATCAACAAATACTTCATGAATCAAATACTCTGCATTTTTTGACGCATTTTCCAAATTTTTACTGTATTTGGTATCACCTGAATACGTTACTTTTTTATTTTTTACTAAAAACTCATATCCATACGCCGGTTCAACTGGCTGATGTTGTACTTCGATACTTTTTATCTTTATGTCCTGATCGTCAAAAGTAAATTCTTCATTAATTTCTATAATTTCGATTTCTAAGCCGCCTTTGTTTGGTCTCTTTTCCCATTCAATTCTTAGACTGAGTTCATCGTCATATGCTTCCATAGTTCTATTGAAAAACTTTTCTATACCTCTAGGACCAACAAGTTTAAATGGCTTTGTTCTTCCAGAATGCCAACCAGATATGTACAGTTGATAGAGGTCAACAATATGATCTGAATGAAGATGTGTAATCAAAATAATATCAATAGCAGATGGTTTTAAACCGTGTTCACTTAATCTTTGTGTAACTCCTGAGCCAGCATCAATTAAAATATTTTGATTTCCAGATGTTACTAAAGTACTTGGTCCAAATCGCTTATGACTTGGGCTTGGGCAGCCTGTTCCTAGTAGAACAATACTATCCATGAGTACCTGTGGTTAACATCAAATTACTTAAAACTATTTGTGGTCTCATTCCAGCACTAATTTCTTGCATCGCAGTTTCAATCTTTAAAGCAAATTCATAATTACTATTATTAAGATCTTCTTGAATTAATAGTGTGCTTGCAAGATAAGAAAGGCTCTCAACTAAGAGTGAAGTAGCATTAATAGTCGTATCCTCATCAAAACCCGATATAAAATTATTTGTAGTATTTATAAAGATTTGTGTGTCCTTAATTCTTTTTGAATCTGAACTATTAATTTGCTCAAGACTTTTTACTGAGTCCAATAAATCGTCAAAGTCTGCTTTGTTTAATTTTAAATCGTAGTAATTGCCATTTAGAAATTTTTCAAAATCTGATGATGAGAAATCGTATTTAATTTCGTTTTCAGTTTCTAGAAAAATTGTTCGACACCGACTTTTGATTGTTGATAAAATCATATTCTCTGAATCATCCCTTGCATGCGACCAAAATTTTCCAGAAGAAAGAATTAAAAAAATACTACTGCTTGAGGGTTCTTCAATTGTTTTTAGCAAAGCATTTGAAGCCTCCTCTGTTAGCGATTTTACTGGAGGAAAGATTACAACCTTATACTTCCCTTCAATTGGAGACAAATTGTCTTTGTTTATTACATCTCTTATGTCGTCAACCCCTAAAGTATTTAAATTTTCAGATTCAATTATGTTTATATCTGGATGTTCAACATAATCAATAGAGTTAAACGATAAGGACATCGCAAACATTTTGGATTGTGACAGTAAATTTGAAGCAAGGTTTGAAAACAGTAAATAGGAATGAAAAGGTGTATCTAATTCGTTTACAAGTTTTTTATTAAGTGTTGTCAATTTCTAACCAGTTACAAATAGAATTCACATTTTCATCAATGCTTTTTGTAGCATTTAAAACTAGAAATTGACTTTCGAACTCATCAGCAAGCTTTAAGTAGCCTGATCGTACTTTTTGAAAGAAATCAACCTCACCACTTCCAATTCTGTCAGCAATCTTTTGTCTAGATAAAGATATTTTGGGATCAATATCAAGAAGTATGACTTTTTCAGGCCAAAAACCATCAATTGCTAAATCATTTAATTGGTATATCTCTTGATATCCTAATCCCCTTCCAACCCCCTGATATGCAACAGATGAATATGCTGATCTATCTGTAACAACTACTTGTCCATTATTAATTGTCGGTATTACTGTCTCTTGGATCAACTGAGCTCTACTTGCACTCATCAGAAGCGCTTCTGCAAGAGGGTTGACTTGATAATCATGGCTTAATAATAATTCTCTAATTCCTTCTCCAACAGATGTTCCACCAGGCTCTCTGACAATTATGTGTTTTTTATTTTGAGAATCTAAGATGGTTGACAAATTTTCAATAAGGCTAGTTTTCCCAGATCCATCAATACCTTCAAATGCTATGTAATTAGAATTCATAATGGTTCATCTTCATTGCTTTCAAGATTTAATCTTAACTTGTTGAAATTGGAATTTTCAAACCCAAAGTCTTTTATGATTTTTCTATATCCTTTAAAAAATGTTATAAGACCAGAAAATAGGATAAAACAGGAACTCAATCTAAGAACTAATAAAACTCCGTCAACTTCAAAATAATTATTTGCAAAGCTAGCCAAGAAACCAGAGATAAATACAGAGATTAGAAGAGATAACCTACCAATAGTATAAAAATTTCCAAAAACTCTTCCTCTAAGATTTTCATCAGTTGTACTTTGTAAATAACTAACTGTTAATAAATACACTGTGCCAGAGCCAATACCAGAAATAAATATAAAAAATAGAATTGTAGAAAATTCATAAGAATTAAATGCAAAAAGAAGTGACAAGCCGGTAATAATCATACTGATTCCAATAAAAAATGAAACACGATTAAATGATGTTACAAAATAGCTTAAAATTATCATTGTAAATATTATTCCAAAACCAAATGACGCAATCATAAAGCCAAATGAACTTTGTGAAAATTGTAGTGATTGCGTAAGGTAAGAACTTCCTAACACAAACAAAGCTCCAGCTCCGATAAGGCTCAAAGATATAGAATTTGTCACAGTTCTTAGTTCTTTGTTGTTAAAAAAATAATTTAATCCCTCTTTTAAGTCTGAAATTGCTGAACTTTTAACTTCAAGACTTTGACCTGAACTAGTTGTCTTTAAAAAAAACAGAAAATATGCAGAAAGCAAAAAAGTCAAAGAGTCTAGTAAAAATACAATTGAACCACTCCAACCATTTCCGAATGTAACTATTTTATCTACAAATTTTGCATCTGAAAAAAATCCAAATATCAAAGAAGCCAGCGGAAGGGACGCGTATGTTCCAACTACAAAAAGTGAGTTTGCTTTTACTAAATAATTATTTTCAACTAATTCTGGAACAATTGCCTCTCTAGATGGTTGTCTAATTAATGAAAATATTTCGGCAACAAAGTTAATTAAAAATAACTGAAACAGGGTTGTAGCAAAAAACAAGCCTAAAACTATAACCATTCTGACAAGGTCAGATATAATCATTACATTTTTTTTATTAAATCTATCAGCTAATAAGCCTGCAAACGAAGACATGAATGCTGGGATAATTCTTGCAACAACCGGGACCACTGCAGTAAGTTCGGAATTGCCATCATTTGCTCCTAAGTAACTTGCAAGTGCAACAGATGCAAATAGGGTTGCCCAGTCACCAAAGCTAGAAAGTGTGCCCGACCACCATAGAATAGAGAAGGGTGATCTTGAAAATATTTTTACTGATTTCATATCTTTTATTTCATCCTAATAATATTTAAAATTACTTTTTTTCTTAAATACTGTACATATGAACAAAATAGTGTTATCAATAAGAACATGTCAAAGCCTTTAGTAATTGTTGAGTCGCCAACAAAAGTTAAAACTATATCTAAAATTCTAGGTTCTAATTATATAGTCAAGTCAAGTGTTGGTCATATCAGAGACTTACCAAGAAACGCAAAATCTATACCCTCCGCTTTTGATAGTAAAAGTATTCTATGGGGTGCAGTAAAGCCAGTTAGCTTTGAAAATATATATGTAATTCCAGATGATAGAAAAAAAATTGTAAATGAACTTAAAGAATTAGCAAGTTCAGCAGAAGAAGTTTACCTAGCGACTGATGATGATAGAGAAGGTGAGGCAATAGCTTATCATCTTAAAGAAGCTCTTGAAATTAAAGGTGAACCAAAAAGGATTAAATTTAATGAAATTACAGAAGCTGCAGTAACAAAGGCTATGAACAACCCTGGAACTATTGATGTTGGGAAGTTTAAATCTTATGAAGCCAGAAGGACTCTAGATCGTATGATTGGATATGAAATTTCTCCTAAGGTTAGAGATCTTGGTGGCGCATTTATTTCAACTGGACGAGTTCAAGGACCTGCAATAAGGCTAATTGTTGAAAGAGAAGAAGAAAGAATAAAATTTGTTAAATCGATGTACTTTGACATCAAGGCTAATTGTATAAGCAACGAAATACCTTTCGAAGCAAGCCTAAAAAAGGTTGGTGGTAAGAGAACTGCTTCATCAACTGATTTTGATGATAAGGGTAATAAAACAAGTAAAGACAAAAAATATTTAGAAAAACAAGATGCTGAAAATATTGTTGAAATACTATCAAACTCAACTGCAAAAATTTCAAGCATAAAAGAATCTTCAAGAAGTGGCAAACCGCCGAAACCTTTTAAAACTACAAGTCTTCAAACTTCAGCAAGAAGTAACTTGGGTTTCCAACCAAAAAAAACAATGGGAGTCGCTCAAAGGCTTTATCAGGAAGGATTAATCACCTACATGAGAACTGATTCCATAAGGCTTTCAGATGTTGCAATCAAAGCATCTCGAGATTTTATCTCTAAAAACTTTTCAAGCATGCATCTTCCTTCAAAACCAAATCTTTACGGGGATACAAAAAATGCACAAGCTGCACATGAAGCTATCAGGCCTTCTGGTGATAAATTTACTACACCCGAAGAACTGCTTTCAACTCATAAAGAAGACAGCGACGAATACAAACTATACAAACTAATATTCAACACAACAGTTGCCTCTCAAATGACAGATGCTCAAGGAATTACAAAATCAATTGAGATAGAAGTTGAAGATAGTAACTATTCATCATTAATTCTTGGTATTTCTGGAACTACTTGGACATTTGGTGGATATAGAGATTTAATAAAAAATGCAACAGAAAAATCTCAGGAGTTGCCTGACTTAAAAGAAGATGATCAATTATCTATTTCATCAGCAGAATGGGAAGAGAAATATACTAATCCACCAAACAGGTACTCTTCAACTTCATTGATAAATAAACTTGAAGAAATGGGAATTGGAAGGCCATCAACTTATGTATCAATAATTGAGAGTATTACCTCGGTTTTCGTAAATGCAGAATCAAATCTAAAACCAAGGATTCTGGCTTTGGCTTTAATAAATAATTTTATGAAGCCTTATTTCAACCAATACATAGACTATGAATTTTCTAAATCAATGGAAGATGAGCTGGATAAAATTTTGGAAAGTGAAGACCCGGAAAAATCAAAAATTGAATTTTTAGAAAATTCCTATGAAACAATAAATAGTCATATTGAAAAATATGGAATTCAAGATCCTCTATTGCTTACAACAGTAAACCTTCCATTTGAATCGAGGTATGTAGTAAAAACAGGAAGAATTCAAGGTAAAGTTCCTTATCCTTATCTGTTGAGAGATGACGACTTCAAAGTAGGCCTTCCTCCAGAAATAACTCTAGAAGAAATAGAAGACGAGTATATAAAAGAACTTGAAAGCCATCAAGAAAAAAATCTCAAAAAAGAAAGAACCGTTGCGAAATGTAATCTTTGCTCAGCTTCTATATATATAAAACTTGGTCCAAATGGCGGTTTTTATATTCAACACGGTGAAAAGCAAAAAGGTGTAAGACAAGAAAAGTGTATATTAAAAAATTTAATAGGTCCTATTTTTGAAGATGAAGATCCTGATAATTTATCACAAGATGAATGTATAGAGAGATTTTCTTTATCAGCAAAAAATCCAAGAAAAGTTGTAGAAGTTGGAGAATGGACTTATTCATCAGCGGTAGGACCATATGGCGGATACGCTATGAAACAAAAAAATAGAACTGTTTTTGATAAAGAAGAATTGGAGAGTTTATCAAAAGATGAATTAAGAGAATTATTAGATCAAGAAAAGATTAAAAATATTTCAAATTTTCTAGGCGGTGAAATCCTTAAAATTCCAAAAAGTGCAACCAAAAATAAAATGATTGAAATGATCAATAATCATTATCTACTTAATGAAAAATATATTAAAAAATTATCAAAAGAACACCTGGTCGGGTTGGCAAAATCTCTTGAGATAGTATTTTATAGAGGAAGATTCAGAATGAAGCCAGAAGATGCTACAAAAGATAACTTAATTAACAAGATTATGATAGAGAAAAAAAATAAACCACTTGAAAGTCCACGAGATGCATTAACTATCAAGAAAGAAGAAATAATGTCACTTTTTGGTGATAGTGTCTCTGTTTAAATTGCTGAGATAAATTTATTAATAGTTTTTTCCCATGAAAAATTACTTGTAACGAAATCTCTAGAACGCTTACCAAAACTTTCAACTTCCTCTGGGTTGTCATAAAAATATTTAACTCCATCATAAATATCCCGCTTTGATCCAACAATAAAACCTGTTTTACCTGGAATGATTGTCTCAAATGCACCCCCAGAACTACCAACTAATATTGGTAGCCCAAAACTACCAGCCTCTAGATACACAAGCCCTAGTCCTTCAAATTCTTTTCCAAAAAATCGAGACTTTGCTGGCATTACAAATAAATCTATTTCTTTGTAAAAGCTTGTCAGAGATTCTTCATTTTCATCATGATAAAATTCAATGTTTTGTGATGATATATCGCTTAGTTTTCTTAAATATTTTTCCAACTTCCCAAAACCAAATATTTTCAAATCTACATTCATTCCATCCATTTTTAACTCATGGAGAGCATCGATAACCCAATCAATTTTTTTTCTAGAAACAAATCTACTACTGACACCAATTGTTAGTTTGTCATTTTTTTTGTATTCTTTACTGAACTCGTTGGATTCAACTCCAGCTCCAATTAGAACAACTTCTGTTTCAGTAATATCTTCTAATTTTCTAGCTGTAAAGAAACTGACAGTAAAAATTTTTTCCAATGCATTAAAGCTTCTTCTCATTACGTTTTTTATGAGTGGAATTGAATTAATAATATTAAATTCTGCACCATGTATGATCATATACTGCTTACAGTCTATTTTTGCTAACTGATTGACTAAGAGAAATTGTGGGTTGCTAGAAGCGTGGATAATAATCTCAATATCTTTTTTATTAACAATGTCATTAATTTCACGGAAAAATGTTCTTCCAGAAAAGATAAAACTATATTGAGAATTTATTACGTTTTCACCCTCAGCCCAGTTAGGTGCATAAATATAAGTTTCAAAATTTAAATTTTTACAGAATGACTGAATGTATGTTGATATACCACCTTTCTTCGGTGAATAATCATTTGTTATAACTAATGTTTTCATATCCTATTTTTCCTACATTATAAGACCAAAGAAAATATTTGTTATCTTTAGGAACTAGGCAAGATACACCTAAATTATTTGGAATTGTAAATGCACTTGCCGCATTTGATTCAGGAGATTGTATTAGCTTAGTTACAGCAGATTTAATAGTGCCACCGTGACTTGCCATTAAAATTTTATTATTTTCAAATTTATTAATGAATTTTTCAACCCTTGCACCTGCTTCATATATAGATTCTCCATCAATGCCATATTTTGACTTATGATTCAGAAATAAAGCTTCAATAAATTGTTCTTGATATTTCTTCATTATTTCTGTTGTAGTTAGACCTTCCCACTTGCCTAAGTTCATTTCAGTTAATTCATTCGAAGTTTGAATATCATCGTTTATGATCAACGAAAGAGTCTGGTGTGCCCTTTTATATGGTGATGAAATATTTAAATCATAATCTCTAAAAAGATTGTTAAGTAACCTTGCTTCAGCTACACCAGTTTCATTTAGGGGATTGTCTATATGTCCTTGCCAAATACCTCCAAGATTTGAATCAGTTTGTCCGTGTCTAATAAAAGTCAATCCAGAATTTTTGATTTTTGTGGGGTAGTCAATATTTTCCATTGTTAAATGAATTGAATCATTGAATTTGTTTACTTGAGTGACTGTTTCTCTTTTAACAATTGTTGAAATTGATGTATTTTCAATGTCACCAATAGGAAATGGATAGTTGTTAAAACCTAATGTCAATCCAACAACAGTTCCTATGAAAAATCCATGGGTAAAAACAATACTCTCAGAATCTTCTTCAGTGTTGTTGAAAATATATTCAATTTCGTTCTTAACCCTTTTTTTAAATTCCTTTACTGTTTCTCCATTGGGAAATTCAAAATTATCTTCTTTAAGAGACTGAAAAATATCATTATTTGAAGTATATGTATCTTTTACCGACATTCCTGTAAAGTCTCCGACATTAATCTCTCTTAAACTTTCTCTTTGGATGATGTTTTTGGATAAGAAAGATGCTGTTTCTACGGCTCTGCTTAAGTCTGAAGAAAATATTTTTAAATTACGGTCTTTTAGTCGAATCGATAGCAGTTTAGCTTGTTGCAATCCTTTGCTACTCAATGGTGTGTTGGTATGTCCTTGCCATACTTTTAGCGCATTTTGCTCAGTTTCACCGTGTCTTACAAAGTGAACTGTTTTCAATTAATTTAAAATGCAGAAGCAAATATAAGGCTGACGATTGTCATAACTTTAATAACAATATTCATTGCAGGACCAGATGTATCTTTAAAAGGATCTCCAATTGTATCACCAATCACAGCAGCTTTATGTTCATCAGAACCCTTTCCTGCGCCACCTCCAGCTTCAATATATTTTTTTGCGTTATCCCAAGCCCCACCAGAGTTTGCCATAAATATTGCCAAGAGAAACCCAGTAACCAACGACCCAGCAAGGAAACCTCCGAGTGCCTCCTTGTCCCAAAAACCAATTATTAACGGAAGGGCAATAGCTAATCCACCTGGAAGTAACATTTCTTTTAATGCCGCTGTTGTGGCTATGTCTACACATTTTGTGTAGTCAGGGACAACTCCTTCTTTCCCTTCTCTCAAACCTGGAATTTCGTTAAACTGTCGTCTAACTTCTTCAATCATTTTAAATGCTGCTCTTCCTACTGCGTTAATAGTCATAGCTGCAAACAAAAATGGGAACATGCCTCCCAAAAATAAACCTAAAGTTACTTCCACCTCTGTAATATCTAATTTTTCGATACCTGCACTTTGCACAAAAGCTGAGAATAAAGCTAACGCGGTAACTGCTGCAGAACCAATTGCAAACCCTTTTGCGATTGCAGCTGTTGTATTTCCTAGAGAGTCTAATTCATCAGTCGCTTCTCTAACTTCTGGAGGTAGATGTGCCATTTCAGCAATTCCGCCAGCATTATCAGCAATTGGACCATAAGCATCTACCGCTACAGTTATGCCTAATGTTGACAAAACTCCAATTGCTGCAATAGCAATACCATAAATTCCACCATCAGCACCTAATGCCCAGTCTCCTGCTGTATAAGCACCGTAAATTCCAAAAACAACTACGACTACTGAGAAAGCTGCTGATCGCATACCCTCAGATATACCTGATAACACAAGCGTTGCTGGACCAGTTTTTGCTTGATCTGCAATATTTTTAACAATTGAGTAATGATCAGACGTAAACCACTCTGAAATTTGACCTACCAATAGTCCGACACCAAGCCCGATAATAACTGAGAAAAATAATCCTATAGGATTTTCTGCATAATCAGCGAACATAAAGTTACTTAAAAAATAAACACCAATAACAGTTAATAGTGCCGCACTATATGTACCCCTATGAAGAGCCTGTGCAAGCTTTCCTTCTTTAGGAACAACTAAAAATGAGGAGAGAATTGACGCTCCCATACCTATTGTGCCCACAGCTAGTGGGAAAAGTAATAAAGAAGGAAGCACACTTTGCCCAGCAAAAACAATTGCAGCATAGGCAAGTGGAGCAACAAGTGAGCCGACATAGCTTTCAAAGAGGTCTGCACCCATTCCTGCAACATCACCAACATTGTCTCCAACATTGTCAGCTATAGTGGCAGGGTTTCTTGGATCGTCCTCAGGAATTCCTGCTTCAACCTTACCTACCAAGTCTGCCCCAACGTCTGCTGCTTTTGTATAAATTCCACCGCCAACCCTTGCAAAAAGAGCTATTGATGAGCCTCCAAGACCTATTGCTGCTAGTACGTCATATCCATTAGGAAGGTCCAGTACTTCAATAAATAATAAATATCCTAAAGCTACTCCGAGTAACCCTAAGCCTGCAACTGTGAAACCCATAACTGCTCCACCTCTAAATGCTACAGGTAATGCTTTAAGGGTACCCCCATCTCTAGCAGCCTCTGTTGTTCTACCATTTGCTGCAGTTGCAATTCTCATACCAACGAATCCTGCTAGTGAGGAAAGTACTGCGCCAGCAACGAATGCTACAGAACCCCACGGATAGCCCCACTCGGTAAGTGTGGAAATCAATACAGCCAAAATTACGACAAAGACACTAATCCACGAATACATTCTTTTTAAAAAAGCCATTGAACCTTGCCTGATGGCAGTAGAAAGCTCCTCTACTCTTGAGTCAGTAACTTTTATTGATAAAACTTTATTCGCGTAAAAAGCTGCAAGTACAAGGCCGGCAGCGGCAGCAATCATAGAATTAACTAGCATTTATTTCCCCTTATTATGACTCATAATATGATACTAAAAATCTAATTTATTGGAGTGTTTTTACTACTCAACGACAGGTGATTCAAACCTTTCATCATCATCTCTTTCTGATAATGGTACTTTTTGTAAGATTCTATTCAACAATATAGGAGCGATTACTGTTGTAACTATTACCATCCATATAATTATTGAGATAATATCTTCTGTAATTACATCTGAAAGAGTAGTTGTTGCAACAGCAACAAAAATTAAGCCAACTTCTCCTCTTGGTGACATACCTATTCCAATGAGTGAAGTATTCAAGCCTTTGCCCATAGCTCCTAACGCAGAAACATATTTACCTACAAAAGCCAAGAGGCTTACCAACATTCCATATAAAAATACATCTAATGAAGCAAGCGTTTGTATGTTTACTTCGGAACCGATATAAACAAAAAAGATTGGAACGAGTAGGAAATTTAAAGGCTTCATCTCATCTCTAATTCTATGTGTCATCCCTGATTCTCCAGCAACCACTCCACCTGCAAATGCCCCAACAATTGGGTGCAAGCCAACAAAATGGGCTGCTGCACCGAGCAACATAGCAAATATAAAGCTACCTGTTACAAATGTTCCGGGTGATGGTATTTTTACAAAAAAGTTAAAAATCGGTTTAGAAAGCTTTCTACCAATAATTACTACCGCTATTAAAAATCCAATTGCTTTAGCGCTAATTACACCAAGATCTACTAATGAAAAATCACCTGAGCTACCTAAAACTCCTGCGACAACAGTTAAAATAAGAAGACCTAAAATATCATCAACAACTGCTGCACCAATTATGGTTTTTGCCTCTTTTGACTTAAGGGCACCTAAGTCGCCAAATACTCTTGCTGTTATTCCCACTGAAGTTGCGGTCATCGCAGCCCCTACAAATAAAGCAACTTCAAATTGATTTTCTCCTCCTAATCCAAGTGCAAAAATAGAACCAAAGCCGAGTGCAAATGGTGCAACAACACCTATTAATGCGACAAGCAATGCAGTGGATCCGAGCTCAATAAATTCATCTAAATTGGTCTCTAAACCAACTTCAAACAATAAGAGGATGACGCCTATTTCAGCTAAAGTTGAGACAACATCGCCTGATTTAAAGTGAGGCAGCAAGCCTAGCCCGTAATACCCAATAATAATTCCAATAACCAACTCACCAATTACTGCAGGTTGGTTTATCCTTCTCATGATTTCGGCCCCAAATTTAGCTGCAATTAAAATAATTGCTATTTCCAAAAATTTTTCAATAATTGTTTCCATGATGTTTTATTCTAAATGAGCACAGATTAAATGATAATAAATTAAAAAATGGAAAAAGAAACAATAAAACAAAAAACATCCCTGTGGATTAAATACAAAAAAAAATATATAATTTATATCTGAAATGGGAAAAACATTATTCGAAAAAATCTGGGATAGACACCTCGTTGCGTCTATAGATGAGAGTACAAATTTAGTATTTATAGATTTACATCTTGTACATGAAGTCACATCACCTCAGGCATTTGATAGCTTACGGCTTGCTGGGAGGAGAGTTAAACATCCAGAAATGACTCTTGCTACAGTCGATCATGGTGTTCCAACTTCAAATAGAATGTTAGGAATAAAAGATCCTTTATCTAAAATCCAAATTGAAGCTCTAGAAAATAATTGTGAAGAATTTGGAGTTACATTATTTGGGATTAGCGATCCACGTCAAGGAATCGTGCATGTTATAGGACCAGAGCAAGGTATTACTCAACCAGGAATGACCATTGTATGCGGTGATAGTCATACCGCCACTCATGGGGCATTTGGAGCATTAGCTTTTGGTATAGGAACTTCAGAAGTAGAACATGTTCTAGCTACACAAACATTAGCAATGGAAAAACCGAAAACAATGAAAGTTGAAGTAGTAGGAGATGTATCTGAAGGTGTAGGTCCAAAAGATATTATTTTAGGGATAATTAGAAAAATTGGTACTGGTGGTGGAGCCGGGCATGTCATTGAATATGCAGGAGATGTTATTAAAAATATGAGTATGGAAAACAGAATGACAATCTGCAACATGTCGATTGAAGGAGGAGCTAGAGCAGGAATGATTGCGCCAGATGAAGTAACTTTCAATTATTTAAATCAGAAAAATTATGCTCCTAAGGGCTCTGACTGGGACGATGCTATTGCTGAATGGGGAAATTTATATTCTGATGAGGATGCTGTATTTGATAAAATTGTAACAATAAACGCTGATGAACTTGAACCATCTATATCTTGGGGGACAAATCCTTCACAGGTAATTTTTGTAAATGACACTATTCCCCATCCAAATGATTTTGATGAAGAATCTGAAAAAGAAGCAGCTTCAAGAGCTTTGGAATATATGGATTTGAAGCCAGGAGAAAAAATTAGTGAAATTCAATTAGATAGAGTTTTTATTGGAAGCTGTACTAATGGAAGAATTGAAGATTTAAGAGAAGCTGCAGAAGTAGTAAAAGGGAAAAAAGTATCAGAAAAAATAGGCGCAATGATTGTTCCTGGATCAACTCTTGTTAAAAAACAAGCAGAAGAAGAAGGGTTAGACAAAGTTTTTATTAAAGCCGGTTTTGACTGGAGAGAAGCAGGTTGCTCAATGTGTTTAGGAATGAATCCAGACATTTTAAGCCCTGGTGAAAGGTGCGCCTCCACATCAAATAGAAACTATGAAGGTAGACAAGGTGCAGGGGGGCGAACCCACTTAGTGAGCCCAAAAATGGCAGCTGCTGCAGCTTTACATGGAAAATTTGTTGATATCAGGAACCTGTAATTGAAGAAATTAAACACTTTCAACTCAACGATGCTTCCGCTTAATATGTCTAATGTTGACACTGATCAAATAATGCCAAAACAATTTCTTAAACGTGTTGAACGCTCAGGTTATGGTGAGTTCTTGTTTCATGATTGGAAGAAAGATCCTGATTTTCCTTTAAATAATGAAGCATATCAAGGGTCTAAAGTTTTAGTTGCCGGGGATAATTTTGGAACTGGTTCTTCTAGGGAGCATGCGCCATGGGGTCTTCAAGATTGGGTATTCGATGCGATAATTTCAACTAAATTTGCTGATATTTTTAGATTAAATTCAATCAACATCGGTCTTGTACCCATAGAAACAAATCAAGAAAATGTAGGTGCACTTTTTGCAAAAATTGAGAATGATCCAGGTACTAACATCGAAATTTCTATAGAAAATAAAACAGTTCAGTGTGAGGAAATATTATTTACATTTGATTTAGACGATTTTTCTCAAAAACGAATCCTTGAAGGTTTAGATAAAATTGATATAACACTGGACTACACAGATCAAATAGATAG
>Ga0181406_1000246_pt1 | contig 21053 bp, 4 predicted proteins | sample 29SPOviralmetaG_FD_130135 | JGI IMG/M metagenome (GOLD analysis project Ga0181406, IMG submission 130135) | Marine viral communities from the oligotrophic San Pedro Time Series (SPOT) site, San Pedro Channel, CA, USA - 29 SPOT_SRF_2011-12-20 | ecosystem: Environmental > Aquatic > Marine > Strait... | reverse complement strand
TGCACCAAATCATAAAGAAGGTTCATACAATTCACCATCACAATCTTAAGATGTCCAAGAGCATCAGAAACATATTTAATTTCTTTAACTGTCGCCTCTGCACCACTAGTTTGTCCGATTAATTTCATGCCGTTTTTAACTCTACCAAGAAATTGATCATCAACCATGTTAACTAAACTAAACGTGTCTACGTTTAATAGAGTAGAAGATGATGCATAAACGGTAGAAATACCAACACCAAATTCATAGGGATTTGTCGCATAAGATTTTGATGGTGAATTGTATGAACCTTCTTTATGATTTGGTGCAGCTAATCTGAATACAACTTCATCTACGGCACCACTTTTAAACATAGGGTGGAATGTTTGTCCTGTTTCTGGATCTACTGTACCAAAGTTTAATGAACCCTCAACTGTTTCACCAACTTGGAACACACCATCATTCATTTCAATTTCGATTAATTTTGGAGAACAGAAGTTACTCATTGACTGTCCATCAAAGAATGGATAGAATCGAGTTCTTGGTTTTAATCCACTCGCAGTAATTTCTATTTGTCTCTTTCTCATGAAAGGTATTTTATCAGCACTAACTATCTTTTCACCTATAACTTCATTTGAAGTTGTTGATGTAATTTGATATTGAGTTCCTTCTTTTGATTGATTAGTTGTAATCTCAATGTCTTCGTATTTTTGTTTAGTTGTTAATGTTGCATCTGTAATTACACCAGCGCCTTTTGGAAGCCATTTTCCATTTAATTCAATAACTTTACCATAGTTGGCGATATGTTCTAAATTTAATTTAGCGCCAGCAATTTGCAAGGAATCTGGATGAACCTTATCAAACTTTTGTGTTGCAATTGTTTCACTCCAACCACCAGTCACAACTTCACCAACCCAATCAGTCTGCCAAGCACCCCAATCAACTTCACTGAATCCAGTGTCTGCATCAATACCATGTTTCAAAAGAGCTAAATCATATTCACTTGTATCGTATATGATAGCAGCATCAATTTTTTTAGTATCCATCCAAGTATCAGAATCTGGAAATAGTGTCATATCTCCATCATAATATGCAATCAAGAATGGGTTAACATTTTCAATTCGTGATGAATAAACTTGTTCTAACATCACAACCTCTTCATAATCAAGAGTTATTGCATTTTTAGTTTTTCTATTATTTGTTCCAGAAATATCATTAACAAATTGTAAATCTACAGAAGCATCTTGTGCAACACCTTCTAATCCAAATTTAGATTTAGATGCAGGCACTAAATCAATACAGGTTGTAAAATGACCAGCCCTTAAATATCCATTTTTAGCATCTGTACTTGCACTAAAATCTGGATGTCCGATTTGATGATTTGAATGTTTTTTAAAGTTATCAACAAAGAATCCACATTTAAATCGATTTAAACCATTTGCATCGGTAACATTTAAGGTACTAGTTTCAAGTTCAAGTAAAGATAATCGGGTATAATACTCAACATTTTCTAATCTCTTTTCAAGTCTTCCTATGTCAGCCATAGTAAAACGTTTATGTTTTGTTCTTATAACTTGTGATTGTGATACGTTACTTAGATATGGTGCATATACAAATTTTGCAACTTCCATTGCATCTCCAACCGCTTGTGGTTCCTGTGGATTTTCTGATGGAACTCCTTGAAGATATACAAAATCACCATTTTTATCAATGAATAATCTGTCTTTACGAGCAAGATAATAATTATAATTAACAACTAAGTTTTCTTCAGAAACTAATGGATTTAATGAACCATCACCTGTAGTTGTAAATTGTCTAGAACTATGAGTGAATGGAGAAGATGAATTTGTTACTTTATTAAAGTTTACAACTCTAGGTCTTAAATCAATTAAATCTGTTGTAAGTTGTCTATAATTTGGATCAACTGGAATAAGTGGTCTAGTGCCAGTTGGATAACTGGATGCGTTATAAAAATCTCCAGTATCAGATGGTTCGACAAAGAAATTTTTAAATACTATTTTTAATTGTTTCTCAGGAGCTGAGAATGTTTTATCTCTCTCAATAAATGAGTAATCATAAAAAGTTGGTTTTTGTCCAGTGTTTAACTTATAGTAATTTGTAATATCTCGATCACCGGCTGCGATTGCAGAAACAACAGCAGTAATACCAGATTTTTCAGCTCTTACAGTTTCACCTATTTCAAAACTATTTTCATTTAAATTTACAACTCCCACACCATCAGTTCCAGATTTTTCAATTACTGAAACAATTGTATTACTAATCAAACCTGTTAGTTTTTCACCAACTATTAAATCTGCATTAGTGGAACTTGGGCCTGAAAATCCACTTAAAGTTAATGATGGTAAATCAGGTTCAGATGTATCATTTGATTCAAAAACTCCTAACAACTGAGCAACATCTGGCACATTTAAAGATATTTTCTCATCTTGAACTCTAGTTCCATATGCATTATGATGAGTTAAACCATCACCTATAGTTGTTGAACCAATTCCAGAAGATGTTAATGTAGAACGATCTACAATTAAAACATTCGCTTCGTTTAATTTCTTTTGTTTATTAACAACTTTTGATTTTAAAACGGTTGCAAAAAGATTTGCTTTTACGTTGTTTTGACTTAACGCAACAAAAGTAACTGTTTTCTTATCAGTTGATATTTCTACTTGATCAGCAGTTAATGGTTCTACAACACCATTTTCATATGATATAAAGTATCTTTCCTCATCAAAAGGTTGGAAGAATAAATTCTTACCAGCAGTTGGTGATGTGAATGAATTATCTTCAACACTAATATCTGAATATTGTTTTCTTATTTGAATTGTAGTATTAGTTACATCTATGCTCTCAACATAAGTATTATTCAGAGGAGTTAATAGACTATTTTGACCTAGAGTAAATGAAGGTTTTCTAATTTGTAAATCATTAACAGCTAGTGAAGTATTTGTTCCAATTCCACCATTACAAACACCAGTCACAGTTGGTATTCCAACGATGTTTATTTCACTTCCTTCTACATTGACTCCAGTAATACGATTGAATCTAGGAACAGTTTCGCCAGGAATAGTGTAACTTACAATGTTGTTTGTAGTTATAATTCCAGCAAAGTTCTTTCCAGCCGCTGTAATTGTTCCAGTTGTTGATGTTGCATTTCCTGATACATAATTTAATTGAAAATTACCAGAAATAATATTTGTTAGTTTTTCTCCTTTATCAAGAACTACATCAGCAGAAAAAGTTGAAACACCAACTGCACTTTCAATAGAAGCTACATCATCAAATCCAAAAGTGTCAACTTTTGTAATAGTTCTTCCGTTTGAGATTCCGTTAATTAATATAGATTCATTCTTTATAAACTTACCACTTACATCAACCAAACTAAAATCAGTTGCGTTTGTTATAGCTGCTCTCACATATCCTGTTGCACCACTTCTTGCACCTTGAATACGATCAGATGATAATAAAGAAGTAATTGCAGTTCCTACCTTAATATCAGTAAATGTTCTGACATCAAATAAACGAACTTCATATTGTGTGGTGTTATTTAAGTAACTACTAGATTGTGCTTTAAAATCATACAATCTTGCAAGACCAATTTCAGATCCACTATTTCCTTTTCTTCTTGAAATTAAAGAAACAGTTGCAGTTGTTCCAATTCCTAAACTTGGCGATCCAGCAATATTATTAACAAAAAGAGGACTGCCTGTTGAATATGTAACAGCTTCTTCTACTACTTCTCTTGTAGCTCTTGGTTTTGGTACATCAATAAAAGATGGTGAAATTTTTTCTAATCTATATCCTTTTACATATGCAGTTCCCGGCGATACCTTAACTGTCATCAAATCTTCAGAAGGTGTATTTCCTTGTGCAGTTAATTGTTCTGAGGTATAAATTCCATCACTTCCAATTCCATCATCCAAAGTTTCTCTTACATGAACAGCAAATGGAATTACATAGTAATTACCTGACTCATCGAAAGTTCTTCTAGCTAAAGTATCATTAATTAAATTATATTGAGTTTCTTGAACAAAAGTTTGTAAATTTCCTTGTTCGATTCTTGCTATCTCTATGAAATTTTGATCATTAAAATCACTTAAATCTTTTTTTGCTAAAGTGATAGACATTTGAAATCTATCAGCGCCTGGAGCAGCAAAGTTTGTATATCCAGATGCGTTATCATTCAAAGATGGATCTTCATCTGCTGTTACAAAATTTTCATCAACATTAAATCCCACACGATATGAAGGAGTATCACCATATTGACTTAGAATAAGTGTTTCACTTTGGACTTGTGCAAAAGTTCCTCTAAGAAAATAAACACCCTCCCCTACAGAAAAAGCAGATCCAGTAGCTGAAGAACCATCAATTAATGTGTTTGCAAATGGTTCGTTCGCTGCAATTACAGTTGCACCGTAAACAATATCATTTCCAGTTAGTAAACTTTCACCATCTTGAAATATTGATGATTCAAAGTCTGTTCCAGATTGTTCGTATTTAATGTATAAAGTTAAATTACCCCTATCAGAATCTTCCGCTAACAAACATTTTCTAACAGTTGCAGTTACACCAGATCTAGATCCAGTAATTCTAACCCCAACAAGTTGATTAGCATATAATGCTACGGGAACACCTAAAAAATTACTCTCTATCTGAACACATGTATAATTATTATCATAAGTAACGTTGCCTGGAATTACCTTAGATCCCTCTTTAAAAAAGTGAGTACCAAATTGTTCAATCTGATTCTGTAGAATAGATTGTAATCCAGTTAGTTCTCGTGCCTGAACAGGAGAGCCTGGTTTAAAAAGAACCTTATAAAAGTTTTTATTTTTATCAAAATCGTCAAAATATGGATTGACGTTAAGATTAGTTTCCTGTGGCATGATTGTTTAAAATTCCAATACGATCTTGATGTCTTCTTTCTGTTGAGTACTACGAGTCACAGCAGCTCTGTTATCAACGTAAATGATATCGCCGCTATATTTTTTAACTTCTGGGTTGGCAACACCCTTCACAAAACTCATTCCTAAATTATAAGTCCTACTATTTATTGAGGTAGAAAGGCCAGGTTCATCAGAAGTTCCGAAATTAGTATCTATATTTAGATTACTTGTTCCACCAAATACTGTTGTTCCAGCACCTGTGGCAGGATCTGCATTGAATCTAAACAATTCATATCCATAAGAAGGTGCAGTCCCATCAGTTGATATTGCAAGTCTTCGATCTTGCCAATATTTAAGAACTCCAGTTGTAGCATCCCAATTAATCACACGACCAACAGCAGTTGATCCAATACCAATTTCTTGAGTCACCTCTGAGTCAGCAGTAAATGTTGTAGTTGTTGATCCAGCACCTGTCAATTTTAACGCATAAACAGCACTCGCTTTTTGAAGTGTGAGTTTATCATCTGATCCAAATGCGAGAGGATCTCTACAAAGACCAACACGAGAAAATTGGTTTCCTGTAATAAAGTCTGGGTTTGATGTATCATTTTCTAATCGTGAATATATAAGAACACGATTTGCACCTAACTCTCGATACACATCTGATCCATGACCACCTTGAGGTGGAATGATTACATTAAATGCAGCATCTGTTGATCCAGAAGGGTTTGCAAGTCCGACAGCATTTAAATCAACACTACCAAATGTATAATTAGATCCTCCATTAGTTATCTCAACAGAATCCATTTTACCAGCAGCGTTTACCACAACGGAACATCTACCGCCACTTCCATCACCTTTGATTGGAACGTTATTATATGTTGCAGCAGTTCCGTATCCAACACCACGACTTGTAATTGAAACTATTTTTAATTGACCACCAGTCGTAGCATTATTTCTCACCGCAGCAACATCATTATTAGTAGACCAATTTTGAGGTAGAGGTATGAAACTTGTTGAATCAAATTTAATAATACTATTTGGATCGACTGTAAAAAGATACTTCCAGATATATCCGTCACCAGAAGCACCAGCAGATCTTGGTTCTAAATCTGTGAATAAAGGTTCATCAAGGGATGGTCTTCCAGATGTGTTTTCTGGATTAGTTCCGTTCTGCAAACAAATATAAACTCTAAAGTTCTGGTTCATTACATAGTAATTTGTGTCATACAAATTAGTAGAACTAGTTTGTGGAGACAAATTAGATCGAGAATAATCATCTCGATACATTTCATATGTTGTACCAGATGTCCAAGATATCTTTCTTACTACTCTTGCAATATCATCTGAATTTAACTTTTTAAGAGCGATCATTGTATCCCAATAATCGTTCTCTTCACTCAAAGAATCTTTTGGTGCTGGTGGATTTTCACTCCAATCTGATTGAAAATCTGATGGGTTTGGAAGACCAATCCACGCATAATAACTGTTCGTAGTTGAAGCTATCCCCGCTACAAAATTCTCAGAGTTTAATATACGCAGTTGATCAGTTATAATTGCTGACATTTTTATCGAAGACTTTTTGTTTTTATTTATATTAAGTAAAGGACTCTTTTAAATCCCTTGTTCTGATAATCACAGGGCCTGTTTTAATTCCTGTAATACCATCATCAGTAATTGCTGTAAATGCACCAGTTCCCTCCTTAATAAAGTCATGTAAACGACCCCAAGAGAACTTACCATAGTAAAGAGGATTTATTACTGTAGTTACACCAACAGGAACAGTTAAACCTTCAATAGAACTTACACTTACTGTGACTCTTCTTAAAGTAGTGGCGCCTATTCCAAGGACAGGCCCTTGTATAGTTTTAGCACTATGTACTTTGTATATATTATCTATAAAGGAAGTTCCTACTCCAACAGGTGAAGTTCCAATGGCATTTTCATAAGAAGTTAAACCACTTCCAATATTCGTTTCAGATGCAGTAAAGTAGTGTCCTGATCCAATACCACTTACAGTTATCGCAGTTCCGACAACTGATGTATCACGAAGAACAGAATCTTTTGGAATAAAGAGATCTAATTGCAATGCTGTTCCAACTCCAGCAACCGATGTTGTTGCGATTCCAACTATGTGTCCAAAATCACCATCATATTTAATACTGGTTAATGTATCTTGAGTCACAGATTCTGGTTCAATCATAACCAAAGGTGGATTGGTATTAGTATATCCAGCACCAGCGTTTCTAACTGTAATTGAGTTTACAGTTCCAAGACCAGATATGGTTGCAGTCGCAGTTGCATTTCCAATTGTGCCTGCAACTCCAACATGAACTGTTCCAATTCCAGCAGTTACACCAATTGAAACATGTGGAGGACGAGTGAATCCTGATCCACCATTAGAAATATCAATTCTTGATATTGATCCTGTTCCATCAACAAGTGCTGTTGCAGCAACACCAGTCTTAGTTGTACGATCAATAATTAAAACACTTTGTTTAACCTCAGCTATATCATCAACTTGATTAAACAATGGAACTGAAGTATCTACAAACATTTCACTTGAACCAGCAGACACACTCTTAATAATATAAGCAGTTGGACGAATGCCAGGTTCTAATTCAACTCTATCTTTACCAATTCCAATATTATTTACAACAACATCTGATATTTGTTTTTTCCAAGTTACTGGCCTTTCAAGTGTTCTAACTGTGGTGATTCCAGCATCAATATATGTGTTAGTGGTTACTGCATCAGAAGTTGTAATACCTGTGATTGTTCGAGGATCTTGTTGGAATACATCATCTAAACCAATATCAGGATATTTGTTAATCGTTAATTTGTCACCAGTTTTAACTGTTTCTAAGATATCAACTTCAATTACATCATGTTCAGATCCACGATAATAATAAATTCTTACTTTATCATCAGCTTTTGGTGCTTCAGAGAATGTAACTTGTGATCCACCATTAAACACATAACTTTCAAAAGGAACTTGGAGAATATCATTTAAGAATATTAAACAGTTATCTTCTACACGAATTGGAGAACCTTTTGCAGCTCTTAATGTTATTAATGTTTCTGCAGCACCAATTGTTTTAGTTAAGTTAAATGATCTTCGAGTTCCATCAAATAAATCTTCAAAACTATTTAATTTTTCTAATTCACCAAATGTGAATCCAGCAAAACTATCATTAAAGGTGTCAAGAACTGTTAATTCAAAATCTTTAACCACTTTGTTGGCATCTGTTAAAATGCCAGCTTGTCCACCTTCTTCTATCTTAAGAACATCATCAATTTTATAATTATATCCAAAGTTTGTAATTTGGAAACTGATTATACTTGATGCAGAACCAACACGAACTGATACGGATGCACCAATACCTGTAGCACTACCAACTAACTTCATATTTTCATAGTTAATTGGTTTGTCAAATTCAAGATCTGGAGGAGTTGCAGAACTAAATCCAGATCCACCACCGTTTGTGATAGTTACGGATGTTACCAATCCAGCACTCACGTTTGCCTTTCCAACTGTAACAATACCAGAACTTGTAACAGCCTTGACTAAAATATTTGTCTGAAGTCCAACACGATAACCAGATCCACTGTTTCCAATAGATACCGATTCAACAGTTCCAGCAGCAGATACGATTGCGGTTCCACCAGCAGACACTAAAGATTGATAACCAAAGTTTGTGGTTTCACCAACTGAAACTATGATACCACCTCTAGGTACTGATGACACGTTAACATCATAATTATTTGTGACACCAACACCTGTGAAACTTACAGATGTAATACCAGTAGTTTCAACGATATTATAATCATCATTTGGATTTTGGAATATCTCATTCAAAAGAATTACGCCTGTATTTGTCGCAAATCCAGTTACATTTGAACCACCAGACTTTAGAATAAAGTTGGTTGCAATTCCTGTGAATTGATCCTCAACAGTATCAAATACAAAGTTATTAGTATAAGTCTCTTGGGTTCCGCCAGGAATACCAGTGTGAGTAAATACACGACCAACAAAAGTAGATGTGGTTGTTAAACCAGATGGGCCTTTTGAACCTTTGGGTGCATCTGTAAAGTTAATCGTATCTTTAACAATCTGATAATTACCTAAGAACTTAGTAACGGTATCATTAGCACTATGAGCTACAATCGCAGAATTAAGTTGTCCTCTTCTGACAAGAATTTGATTGGTAGATCCAATACCAACAGTATCGATCTTCATAAACTCATCATTAATTTTAATCACATCACCTGAGAAGAATGATGATATACCTGTGAGTGTAATGAAATCTGTCTCTGATACAACGTCAAATGATAATTTGACATTTATAGGAGATTGAATTACTGGACTTTGAATGTTGTTGTCAAGAGTAACTAAAACTTTAGAATTAAGATTAGTTGAAGTAAACGCTTGAGTTGTTCCAACACCTACGGCTGTAAGATCAAGAACTTTTGGAACAGTTTGAAGTGCCTCGGCTGCGGTTCTTGCAACTTTAAATTTATTCTCTGCAATCTTAACTGCAAATACTTTAGATGGTAACTTACTAGTAACACCAATTCCGCTAATTGCGGTTGCTGCAATTCCAATACTCATGGTTGTTCCAGAACCAATTGGGTCATATGATAACTCCTCACCAGTCTGGAAGAAATGATTATTAACTATAAATGTATTATTTGTAACATCAACTACTGCTGCATCTTCTGAATCAAATGTTTTATTGAATATTGAGTCATCTGTATGTTTCATATTGAATGAGAACTTAATATCATTCTCAGTTCCAGTGTATGAACCCTCAACAGATTTTAATCTAGAATCAGTAAATGTAACAAAACCGATACCACCTGTTCCAGTCTCATTAAAGTTATACTGGAAAACCTTTGCTGTAATTGCTGTGTTTGCTGGGGGAGTTAAACGAAGTTCAATATCACCATCACTTGCAGATGAATATCCAACACCAACAGTTCCAATACCAGATGTACTAGTAGGATTGTCAGAGAAATTATCCATGTAACCAAACTCCGTAAAGTAAGGAGTAATACTATCATGAATTGCAGTTACTTGAGTGACAGCATAACGATCATTAGTAGTATCATGTAATTCAATTAATGCATCAAAAGCAGAATATGTGTTAGAGTTTATTCCACTAATTCTTGTTGGTTGTGGGGTTCCAGTTGAAGCGATATTTGTTGTTGTAGTTAATACTTCAGTAGTTGATACGAGCGTACTTCCAATACCTGTTGCAGTTCCTCCAATAGCCACTTGATGAACTCTCATTGTTACACCAACACCAGTTACAGGTGTAAAGTAAACACTTGTGATACCTGATCTTACATCTGCACCAAACGTTCCTAAACCTACACTTGGAGAATCAGTGATAGAAAGATTGTCATTTGTCATCTGTGCATAATCTAAAAGATATACTTCTTCACTATCATTTAAAACAACCAACTCATTTAATTGAGTTCTTTGATCTCCACCCAACTCTTGTGTTTGCACAAGTAATTTACTGGTTGTGATTGCAGTAGATCCAAATCCAACAACCTGTACAGGAGATGGATCTGTAGATCCAATACCAGCTGAAGTGGAAATAATATCATATCCTGTTCCAAGTGATAGAGTACTAATACCTGTTTGTGTATTCTTAAATGTCTCTATCGCAAATAATCTTAACGCATAGTTATTAAATTTAGATTTTGCTGGTAAAAATCTTAAATTTCCTATGACTCCTGATACGCTGAAGTCAAAATCACCAAGATCAATCGCTGTTTCTACACGACCAAACTTCATCATGTAACCAGTAGAACCATCATGAAGTAGATTGACCTGAATTATTTCCTTCTCACCTGAAAATCTAGTATCAAAAAGCATTGCATAGAACTTAATTCCGTCAATATCATTGATATTAAAATCAAATACATCAGAAAATGCAGTTGCACGAGGTAGATCATTGAACTCTGAACTTACACTATCAATTGATATTGCTCTATTTGTTCTCGACTCAATGTAATCTGTAATAATTTTATTACTAAAATTAATTTCATCAGATGCAAATAATCCACCAATATTCTTTGAATTTTCTGTAACTAAATCAAAGTCATATGTATTATGAAGAGATTCATTTTCACTAACTAAATCAGCAACAACGACAGCTACATTTGAAGAAACTCCAACTCTAGCATTACTTCTATTTTTATCATCTGTTGATGCTATAGATACTATATTTACATCTGCAAAATTCTTAAATCCAACAACATGTCCAAGACTATTAACAGGATCTTTCCAAGTTTCATATTGAACTGGACTACCTAAAGAATATGAGAAGTTTTGATAATATTCACTATCTTGTATTTTTTGAAGTTCTGTATTTAATTTACCAGTTTCTCTTCTAAAACCAGATCTTACTTCAGAATTTGAATCAATATCATATGTTGACTCAAATTTATTTGTTTGTTCAATAATTGCAATTGATTTAGATGATGATCCATTTATCAATTCATCAACACTGAAAGTATCATTTGAAAGAACCTTAAGATACTTATTATTTTCATTCCATGCAACAACAGTTCCTTCTTTATCACCTGTACTTACAGTTTCTCCTACACTAAATTGATTAGGTTTAATGTCTATATTAAATGATGCAATATTTTCAAATGGTATCGCTTGTCCAGATGATGAAGGGCCACTAAAGATGCCTGGGCTTGTAACTGAAGAATCTAACTTATATGAAACAGTTGCATTTCCTCCGCCTGGATTTGTATTAACACCAGTAATTACAAATGGATCATAATTATAATCTGAAGAATTATATCCACTTCCTGTTGATCCGATTCCTATATTTTCTACATACAACCTATCACCTATCGTAAATGGATAAGTTGTTGAATCATATGTGCCTTCAAGAGTTAACGCAACAACATTAGTTCCACTTGTAAATGATAAATTTTTAACTTTAATTCCATTATTGTTATTGGTTGCAACTATTTTTGGATTGGTGTCATATAAAGAGTTTGTATTTCTAAGTATTCTTACCTCAGAAACAGATGTTCCTTGTAATTCTGATCTAGTAACAATTTCAGAATTTACCTGACCAGTGACTCTATCGATAACAATAATTCTTGGAGGTTCTAAGTAATTTTTACCACCAGAACTTACACCAATATTAGCAATAGTTGACAATCTATCTAATCTAAGAATTTGAGGTAATTGTACTGATGGTTGAATTGTCTTATCAGCAGAATAATCAAAACCAATATTTTTGGTTGTATATCTTTTTAAGTTTCCAATATCTGTACTATTAAATCTTACAATTCCACCAACACCTTGAGTTGAAGCAATTGAAGTAACAACAGGTATTGAACGATAACCTCTACCTTTTGATACAAATTGAATTCTATTAATTGACCCAGAAGCAGTTTTTGATGCAGTTTCATATTTTAAAATTACAGCTTCATTTTTTGTATATCCATCCTTCTCTGGTTGTTTAGGAATATTAAATGTAAATGTGGTACTTCCAATTCCAGTAATAGCATAAGTTCCATTATATTCACTCTCTCTTATACTTAAAGTTGAGAAATTATTTACGTCAGTATCTGTAATTGGATTTCTTTTACTATCAGCGTTAATATTCAAATTAACAGGTGTTAATCTATAGAATAACTGATCAGGAGTATTTTCTGTCAATGACAAATCAACTCTAGCGGTAGTTGTGACTCCAACAGTTCCAACACCAACAACTTGGAATCCACTATCTTCTTCATTGTTAAAATATGGATTTGTAAAATTGGGATCTCTGAAGAAATCTAAATCAAATATTTTTGTTTTCTTTCCAGAAACAACTTGTGTCAAAGAAGTATCTGATACTGCGAATCCTACTTTATATCCTTTGGTTACAGTAATAGGTGGGTTTACTAATGATATAGTATGACCAATACCAGCAGATGTAATTGAAATTGTGCTTGGAACTAAAGTTTTAGATTTGAAATTAGTCTCGCTTAACTTAAATGAGTTATCATCAATTCTAACTACAAAATACACATCATTATTGACTAATGGTGAGGCTGGACTACCTGATTTGTATATAACTTTATCACCAGTTTTAAATCCATGATTATTCAGAGTAATTACAGATGTATCAGTGTTAACATTAGATGCACCAAAACTTCTTGGATTTATAACAGTTCTCTTAGTTAAATCATCATATAGCACATTATATGAAGTTGATATGCCTGGTGTTAAAGATATTGATACAGAATCGTTTTGCAATAAATTATGATTTTCTTTACAAACAACTGTTCCTACAATTTTTTCAACAAAACCAGTAATCTCTTCTTTCTGTGGTGTAAAGCTATGTTTTACTCCAGTTCCTTGACTACTAAAGAAAAGTTGATAGGCAGTAGATCCAATACCAGTTACTGATCCTGTTGATCCTATACCTAATGCATTAGTTGATATTCCTAAGAAGTTTTGTCCCAAATTAATTGCAAAAACGGGAGAGTTATTCGGAAGAACGAAAGTTCCTAGGCCGTTATAAACTCTTAGTGATGTTCCACCATTGTTAGAGTATAAAAGTTTTTCTCCTGTTTTGAATCCATGATCTTCTAAGAAAATTTGTTGAGTACGAACAAAAGTTGAAGTTATTCCACTTGGTCTCCCCGATCTTCTACCAGAAACACCGAATGTATATACAATTGTATTACCAACTCCAACTCCAGCTGTTGAACCAACTGAAACAGTTTCAACTGGGTTGAAATAACGTGGAATATTAATGTTTGTTATAATATTGGTGTTTATTCCAACATTAAAACTAATTGATCTGTTTAAAGCAGTTACAGTCGCTCCAGCACTATGAGCTGTACCAAGAACTCCATCAAACTCTCGTTGAACTCTTACTTTTCCATTTACGTTATCAACATTCAAAACCAACATTCTTTCAGTTGATATACCTAAAATATCGTTTGAGTTAATATTTCTAGGAGAAAAATCACCAGCTAAATCGATACTGGTCACAATTCCTGTAACACCTGTGGTTCCAACGCCAACGGTTAAATCAAATGTTGCAGTACTAAATCCAATACGATGTTGACCATCAAGACTTCTAAGAGTATCTGTAGATAACCCAGATACATTGATAACATCACCAATTACTAAACCGTGAGGTTGAGATGAAAGTCCAATAACATTTCCAGTGCGATTATCATAACTAAAGACAATATTTTCAATTTTTACTATTGTAGATGCGATTGATACAATCTCTTTTCCATCAATAACTGATATTTTTGCAGATAGACCGTTTCCAGAATCTAAGTTATTAATTAATAACTTTTCATTGACCTGATAACCAGATCCAGCGTTTAGTATTTCATATTGATTAATTTTGCCAGGCGAAGCATAATTAACTTCGATTTCCTGTAGAACTTTCTTTCTACTATCATATATCCCTTCATATTCTGATCCAGCTGCATCAAGTTTGTATGGATTAGTGTTTCTTGTCAAACTCAGAGTATTTAAATCAATATTTTGATTATTTGTTTCTACAAAGTTCCAACCATCTGGTTTTGCTGCGTAATTTGCACCAATTAGATAAGGGAATATTGGTGATCTGAAGTTCTTAAATGTTCCACTAGTTTCATTCTCATTTGGGTTGATTGTGGAAAAATAAGCGTAAGTTCCTTTTGGATAATCTGGTGTAACACAATATCTTCCATTATTTTCATCCAAATCTCCATTTGCAATATATTCATAATCTTCAATAAAGAATCCGAGTGGGAAAGTGTTAATTGGAGGCCCATTCTCTCTTGTTGTCTTAAGAGAATATCCAGATCTCATAATTCTTACAATACCACCATCTTTACGATCATAACCATAAGGCCCGTAAATTGGATTTCCATCATAAGCCCATCCTATGATTGGAGAATGATTAAGAGATACCTGTTCTGCGTTGTTTAGAATATTAAGATCATTTGATGTATAATCTATCGTTCCATCACTATTTTTTTGTTTTAATACTTTTCTTAATTCTCTAGGAACATAAAATGAAGTAAATTTAATTCCTTCATCATTATCACCTCTTGTTAAGAAACCATCATCTCCATAGAAAATATCTTCATATCTTTTAACGTTATTAACTGCCCAAGATTTAATCTTTGGTAAGAATACAACACCAGAGCCAGGTATAACCTCTTGAACTCCAACTAAAGAAGTTGTATATCCAACACCACCATTTTTGATGGAAACTTCACTAACTCTTCCACCGCTAATCGATGAAACTACTTTTGCACCAACACCATCACCCAAAATAGTTAAATCTGGAGTGGATGTGTATTCATCACCAGAACGAGTTACAATTACAGATTGTATTTTTCCATTTGATACAATTGCCTTATATTCGGATGAAGAACCAGAGGAAACTCTAACGAGAGGTGGAATACTAAAGTTAAAGGTTGTTGGTGAACCATATCCAAGGCCAGGTCGTTCTACATTAATCGATGTTATACTTCCTCTTACAATTGGATTTACAATCGCATGATAATTTTCTGGATGTGATGTATTAACACCAATTGTACCTTTTACATTAACTTTAATTGGTGGATAGTTAAATACATGTTCTCCAGAACCAATTGATGTTAATCCAACAAATTGTTTACTTAAATAATTTGCATTTGATAATGTAGTACCAATTCCAGCAGATGCTAATCTAAATTGACTATCATTTATTTTTAATACATAATAATCTTGCTCAGTATCTAAACCTCCAATTGTAACTCCAATTCCTGTATGTGAATATTGAATAATTTCTCCATCTTCAAATCCATGATTTTCATATTCAATAAAATCTGAATATGTATTAATACCAGTTGTCGGAACCAATCTTCTTTTATTTTCATAACCTTCGCCTGAATTGTCAATAATAATATCACCCAAAATAAGTTTTTGATTAACACTTTGGAATCTCTGTGATCCATCAGCAAAACCTGTAATATTGATAAGATTTGATTGAGTTAAAGCGTCATTCTTAGTATTAGCTAATTTAATTGTTGTTGCATTTGTTCTCGATACAAAATACACTGATTCATCAACAAGTCTTTGATCTGGGTTGTTTTGAATAAGAGTTGTAGTAATACCAGCACTTGCAATACCAATCGCACCAGTATTAAATGTTTTGTAAATTACAGGTTCTCCATCTCTGAATTTGTGGAAAGTTGAAAATCCAATCGTATCATCTGCAATATTAATCGCATTACCTGTAGAAGATGCATCAAAATCAACAAAATGGTCAATTTGTCTTAATCTTGGTCTTAGAATTGCATTCTTACCATTTCCTCCAGTAATTTCAATAACTGGTGGCTCCACATAGTCAAAACCAGAATCTTGAATATCAATTCTTTCAATTTGACCTTTTACAACAGCTGTTGCACTTACACCAGCACCAGCTAAACTCTCAACACTGACTTTTGGTGGATTAATAACATCATATCCAGATCCACCTTCCAAAACATCAATTGATTCAACGCCACCAAAGAAAATAACATCACCAGATTTGTAATTTGTTATTTCTGTTCCATTTACCAATATTCCAGTCGTGCCTGGTATAGTTTCACGTTGACTACCATCAAATGTAGGATTTAATGAAACTCTTTTTAATAACTTTTGATGTTCTAATTTTTTATTTGCTAAATCTGGAACAGATATCTTAAAAGTTCCATCACCTGTAGCATCTACAAAGTTCTCATTAATTAAATCTGGTAATGAGTTTGCAAGACGTATATTATTAGAATCGATACGACTTACATAATAATTTTTACCATTAATTAATTGACCAAGATATCCACTAGTTACGTTAAATGTTACAACTTCTCCAGAATAGAACCCATGATCCGCTGCACCCTCTGTTACCTGTATCAACTGTATAACGTCGCCGCCAGTGGCGCCAGTCCACGTTACAGAGCGGTCTGGTGCAACTATAGGTTCATTACCTAAACTTGGGATTGATGGTGAAGTAATGTAAGCACTCCCAGTTTTATCATCATAAACGTTTTGAACATCAACCGTATATTTGGTAATATTATCATGAATAGGACTATTACCTCTTTTTATTTTTCTTCTTATAAATGCAATTGTAAACTCATTGATGCCAGGCAAATCACCCAATATAAATGTAGAACTACTAATTGTACTTAAAACTCTACCTAAACCAATCACATTTGAATTAGCGTCTAAAATTTCAACTGAATCCTCTTCTAGTAATTTGTGATCTGATTCTGTAACAATATTGAAACTACTTGATGATATTTTGGTAACTGTCTTTGGTGTTTGTTTTACAGTTGTATTATAAACCCAAGATCCAAAGTTAAAATCTTCAGAACTCTTATTAATACCAAATGTTCCAACACGAACTCTGTCTCCCTTGTTAAAATAGTAAGTTTCTTCTGGAATTGGAAAATCTTTAAGAACACCAGTAATTAAAACTTCAATTTTATTTGATCCACTTGCAAAAGAATATCCATATGCAACATTATTATATCTAACATCATCTCCAATACTTAAAGTGTCTACCATTGTAGACAAACCTACAAATTGATTAGTTGTTTTATCTGCATATGTTACAACTCCAGCAACACTTGCTGATGGTAATGATAAGGAACCACTTGTAGGGAATCCAACTGTAGTATCAACAGTAATTACAGTCGCACCAATTGATACTGAATTAGTGATTCGAGTTCTGCCTGGAACTTTAAAATCACCTTCAATTGAATCTTTTGTTATGCTTATCTGATAGTAATGTTCTCCATCATATATAAAATCTTTAACATTGGATATTGCACCAGAGGCACCAAGTATATTTTTATCATTTTCGTCTAAATCTTGGAAAAGTGTAGATCCCTCTAAGTTTCTAGGATCTCCAGTGATTGATTTAACCACAAAATCCTGTGCAAAACCATAATCTGCATCAGATGGTTTGATTAAAAAATCAGATGGTCTAATAATATTGACTTCTTCACCATATAATGCTCTAAACAAAATTTTATATGACTCATCAGTTCCTTTTGTCTTATAAAAGTCTTTAATTTGTCGAATAAACTTAACCTGATCTAAATCACTATCTAATTTTCTACTCTCAAACCCACTTGCAAAGGTTGTTTTAAGTTTACTGAAAAATTCACGAATAAAAAGATTTGATAAGTTATAAACTTTACTTCCACCAGTATGTGCAGCACCAATACTCGTATTGAATGATAATAGATCAGACCTAGTTGGTTGATCCATATTATCAACACCACTAAATCCTCTTACGCATCCTGTAAAGGAAGTTGATCCAATACCAGTATATGTAATAATTTCATCGTCTATTTTTAGCAATCCATACTTATTTGGATAACCTTTTGTAGTATCAACATAAATTGTATCTGAATAAGACTGAGTATCTGTTGATAATCCTGTATATTCGGTAAGTGCAGCGCCAACATATGTTTGTAACTTAGTATATCTGTCAAGATTCTCTGCAATGTTTATAGATGCACCTTGATATTCTTGGGAGATATAATATTGTTTCATGAAATCCACAAAAAGTGGACTTTCTGACTGAACAAACTCAGGTAACTGATTTTCAATTACCTGATTTATTTCGACTCTTTGTATTGAGGTATCAATCATTAATAACCGCCACCATAACTAGATCCGCCACCACCAGAAGAAGTAGGTGTGGAAGAACTTGAAGTTGATGTAGATGCACTAGACGAAGGGACTGTGCCACTAGTTGTTGTGGTGGTTCCAGTTGAGGTCGCTGTTGATGAAAGAATTGGTGTAACCGTTGAGACTGTAGAATTTGATTTTCTCGTATAAGTAGGCATATAGTAACTATGAGTATGAACAAATCTTGATCCAGAAGTATTTTCTCCTGATGCAATCAAATCTGGAATCATGTTAATAGTTGTGTTTGTCATATCAAACTTAACATATAGATCACGAAGACCAACAATGTCATTTGAATGTGGTATTGCTTGAATTTCAACTACGTTATTTGCAATTACTGTTGAAAGTATATTCACAGTATCTATAAGAACTTCACCAGTCATATAATCAACTGTTCCAGCGTTTTTCTTCACAATATTTGGAGTTCCACCTTCTGTGTATGTAAAGAAGAAAATTCTTCCCTTTTCACGATTGATTACTTCATCAGAGAGATAAACAATGCCTGTTACACCTTCAATTGTGAATCCTGTTGAAACTACGTTGTATGAACTCTCTTGAGTATGGAATCGATTACCATAACATACTTCATATTGAGCAAATCGACCCAACTCCGCTTTTAAATTACGACGGATTGTGACAAGAGTAATATTTGATGTAATTGATGAGTCAATACTGTCAATTAATGATACTGCCTTACTATACTTAAATCTACCACCAAACTTATTAACATCAATTGAACGTGAATACTGAGTTAGAGCATTTGAAACACTAGTTTTAAGATTTTCTGAATTATCGTTCAAACTTGGATTATAATATGGACTCGTTGTTAATTCCACATACAAATACTTTAAATCAAGAAACTCTGGTACAATTCCAGCGACTGCATAGCTTTTCAATTTCTGTACAAGTTCTCTTTTTGTCTGGTCTGAAAGAAAATCACCATTTCGAGGTTTAACTGAGATGAAAACCTTACCAAAACGAGGTGGAGTCATTTCTTCACCACCAAAAGCAGTTACAGACTCAACATTAGGGTAAATGTAACCTAAAACGGACTCATAATCTGATGAAGTGACTGCACGATATTGAGATGAGTAAATTCGAGGTGCATAATACTTAATTGAAGAGATTGATTCAATACTATCACCATCTCTCGACTTTTCTTCTGTTGAAACTAAACCTATAAGACCAGAATTTATCGATCCTCCATCCTGATTTGTAATATTTCCTACAAAACTAAACTCAGAAGCACCATTTCCATCTTTTCCGTCAGTTACAATGTAAGAAACTGTAACAAAGTTATTATTTGATAACTTTTTACCAATTACATTATCACCAAAAATCAATTCATATCTTTCATCTTCAATTTCTTGTAAAAGATATGATGAAGAGGTTGATGTGATACCAATTATATTATCAATTTGTTTATAACTGACATGAGATGTTGATGTTGAAGATGGTTTAACCTTAACTTTAATTGTTGAAGTGTCAATGAATGAATTATCAAGAATATATCTCTGATTAAACAAAGAAGTATCAACAGTAAAGTCTTGTGATACAAAATTACCTTCATAAATTTCAATATTATTAAATTGTGCAACTCCATTTACAACAGGAACTGTAATATCTTCTGGAATGCAAAATATGTAGTTTGTATTATCCCCAGAACCATTACAAATGATGCCAGAATTTAATGTTAATGTTGAAGTCTCTAATAGACCACTTACAGTAAAGGATATTCTTGCTCTTGCAGATCTACGAGATCTTGGAACGTACCCAATGTTTCTCGCAAGTGAAACGACATTTTCTCGAAGTGTAGCGGAATCAAGAAAACACTCATTTGCTGCCATATTGGTATTATAGGCAGTTGTGTATGTATTATATGCTAATGCGTCAATAATTATTGAAAGGTTTGACCCTTCAAAGTCATAATCAGTAAAATTAGTATTCGCTCTCAGATAATCTCTGATGGAAGTCTTAATTTGATCAAAATCTAAGTTTGTGTATTGACCGAAAGCCATTATACTCTAGCTGGGAATAGGAGAACTTCTACTTCTTGTGTTGGCGCTGGAATACCAACGATATCATATTGCACTGTGCAATTTAATTCATTTGAGTCTGGATAAATTGATGTAGTTACTTTAACACTTTGAATTCTTGGTTCATAATTAATCAAAGACTGCTTAATTTCGTCTGAAATACGCATTTCATTCAAAGATGTGTTTAATTCAAACAAAGAATTGTTAATTACTGAACCAAACTCAGGTTCAAATGGTTTTTCACCAAGAATTGTGAAAACTATATTCTTTACAGACCTTTTAATAGCGTCTTCATCACGAATTGTCACTACATCATTCGTCACAGGATGACGTTTGAATGATAAATTGATATCTTTGAATGCCCTAGAAGCCACTATTTACACAATTAGTTTGCTGTTTTTATTTATACCACTTTTTTTATCTTTTTACGAC